>ENA-UZWR01003771-UZWR01003771.1-metagenome-genome-assembly--contig:-Day-1-25m-contig-3771_pt1 | contig 11325 bp, 7 predicted proteins | sample MGYA00260337_ERZ794897 | MGnify/ENA metagenome assembly ERZ794897 | reverse complement strand
ACTTCATTGCTTAAAACGATGTCGCCCTCTGCCTTCAGGACTTCAACAAGAGTACCTGAGGCGGGAGCAACAACTTCTAATACAACCTTGTCAGTCTCTATGTCCACAATCAGCTCATCGCGACTAATAGTGTCTCCTGCTTGTTTATGCCAGGTCGCCAAAGTGCCCTCTTGGACTGATTCTGGATATGTAGGTGCCTTGATTTCTATGGCCATTAATCTATTCCTAGTTTAAGAGTCGAAAGTTAATGCTTCATCAATAAATTGTTTCTGTTCTTCAAGATGGACAGACATATATCCACTTGCCGGTGCTGCTGAGCCAATACGCCCCGCATAGGTCAACTGCAAACTTGAGTCATGGCGCTGCATCGCATTGCGCATATGGTGCTGACTGCTGTACCAAGCGCCCTGATTCATAGGCTCCTCTTGACACCACACCACACTTTCTAATTTAGGATAAGCCGCCAATACCACGTCCAACTCTTTGTCAGGGAAAGGATACAGCTGCTCCAAGCGGACGATCGCTATATCCTTGATACCTCGCTCATCTCGCTCCTCGAGAAGATGATAATAAACCTTGCCTGAGCAGAGAATAATACGCTTTACCGCCGCCGCATCAACACTACCATCGTCAATAACATTACTAAAATGGCCCTTGGCCAAATCTTCAAGAGATGAAGTCGCCAGTTTATGCCGCAAAATCCACTTGGGACTCATGATAACCAGTGGACGTCGCATTGGCCTGATTGCTTGGCGTCTTAATAGATGGAATATTTGAGCTGGAGTGGTTGGGTTACAGATTTGCATGTTGTGTTCAGCACATAGCTGTAAAAACCGCTCAAGACGAGCTGAGGAATGCTCAGGACCTTGCCCTTCGAAACCATGAGGCAACATCATCGTCAGACCACACAGCCGGCCCCACTTGTGCTCCCCACTAGCGATAAACTGATCTATCACTACTTGAGCACCGTTCGCAAAATCGCCAAACTGGGCTTCCCATATAATCAAGCCTTTGGGCGCTGTAGTTGCATATCCATATTCAAAGGCCAGTACAGCCTCCTCAGATAGCACAGAGTCATAGATATCAAATCGCGGTTGCTCATCGTACATATTAGCCAGAGGCAGGTAAGCTTCACCATCGTTCTGATTAAACACTACGGCATGACGATGAGAGAACGTACCTCTGCGAACATCTTGTCCAGTAAAGCGGATCGGGTATCCCTCTCGCAGCAAGGTGCCATAGGCCAGCAGTTCTGCCATGCCCCAATTCAGAGGCAGCGCTCCTCCGGCCATCTTACGACGGTCATCATAAATTTTAGAGACCTGCCGCTGAACCTTAATGCCATCGGGAATCGTAGTAATTTTGGTTGCTACTTCCTGTAACTTTTGCAGATCGGTTGCTGTGTCACCTTCGGTGCGCCAATCATGGTCTAGGTAGGGGTTCCAATCAACAAACAACGAAGTATCAGGCTCTCTGACTAAGTTGTGTACCACAAACTCGCCCTTATCAAGCCTAGAACGGTAAACATTTGCCATTTCATTAGCCTGGGTCTGCTCGATAATACCTTCAGTGACTAATTTTTGAGCATAGAGAGTTCGAGTCGTCGAATGCTTTTTGATAATTTCGTACATTAACGGCTGTGTCGAAGATGGCTCATCGGTTTCGTTGTGACCTCGACGGCGGTAACAAACCAAATCAATAACAACATCTTTGCCAAATTCATATCGATAGTCTGTAGCTAGCATCGCAGCGAACATTACTGCATCAGGGTTATCGCCATTAACATGCAAAATAGGCGCGCCAACCATTTTGGCAATATCTGTACAGTATTCCGTAGATCGGGCGTCATCTTGTCTACTCGTGGTGAACCCCACCTGATTGTTAATAACAATATGTATGGTGCCGCCAGTTTTATATGCTCTGGTCTGGGAGAGCTGAAATGTCTCCATAACCACTCCCTGTCCCGCAAACGCAGCATCGCCATGCATCAATATAGGCACGACCTTTTGCCCTGTTGGGTCATTGCGTCGATCCTGGCGCGCTCGCCCTGAACCTACTACCACAGGACAGGAAATCTCCAAATGCGATGGATTAAAACCCAGCGCCATATGGACTTCGCCACCAGGAGTCATGACATTCGATGAGAAGCCTTGGTGATATTTTACATCCCCTGATGTATTGACCAGACGCTTACCTTCAAACTCGTCAAACATTTCAGCAGGGTTTTTGCCCAAGATGTTGACTAAAACATTTAATCGCCCACGGTGAGCCATGGCCATCACAATTTCTTTAGCGCCGTATTCTCCCGACCGCCTAACCAAACAGTCAAGAAGCGGGATAAGACTCTCACCGCCCTCAAGCCCAAAACGCTTGGTACCAGGGTACTTTGAGTCAAGGTGCTTTTCTAAACCCTCTGCGGCCGTCAACCTGTTAAGCACATCAATCCGAGCATCTTCGCCATAGGTGGGCTTAGACCTAACACTTTCAAACCTCTGGGCTAACCACTGCTTTTCTGCGAAAGAGGTTATGTGCATGAATTCGGGACCCAAGTTACCGCAATAGGTCTCTTCTAGGGCTTCAACTATCTCTCTTAGGGTCGCCTCGGGCTTGCCGATATAAAGGGGGCTGGTTTGAAATGTAGTATCCAAGTCAGCGTCGGTGAGACCGTGAAAATGCAGCTGTAAATCAGCCACGTCTTCACGAATCATGAGCCCTAATGGATCTAACTTCGCTTTTTGGTGGCCTCGGAATCGATAGGAACTGATTAACTGGACAACTTTTACCTGCTTACGTTCATGCTCCAAGTGGATTCCGCCGGAGCCTGGCGCAGGGGTCGGACGAGCTTGGCGTCTGCCGAGCAGCTCAAAATGCTGGATAATTGTGTCGTGAGAGATATCAGGTGCAATCGAACCATTGGTCCGAGGAAGGGAGTCAAAAAAGCTTCCCCACTCTTCTGGCACAGCGTTGGGGCTGTGCAAGTAGGTTTCATAGAGCCCTTCAATATACGCGGCGTTTCCACCAGAAAAGTGCGAGGAGCTGAGGAATTGCTCCATTAGGCCCTCAGGCATTGCTATTTGTCCTTATGACTGCAAATTTTGGCGCCATTTTAAAGGGCTAGCACGCCTACGGCTAGTAAAATTTCAGAAATTCGGCGATTTCCACCAAATTAACCAAATTACGCTGGGTTTCTCATCAACATGTTACGAATATGGCCAATCGCTTTGGTCGGATTCAAGCCTTTAGGACACACTTGAACGCAGTTCATGATGCCATGGCATCGAAACACACTGAACGGGTCATCAAGCTTTGATAGCCTTTCTGCGGTAGCAGTATCTCTACTATCAGCCAAAAAACGGTAGGCCTGCAGAAGGCCAGAAGGGCCTATAAACTTCTCCGGGTTCCACCAGAAGGAAGGACATGCTGTTGAGCAACATGCACAGAGAATACATTCGTAAAGTCCATCGAGCTTTGCACGCTCTTCAGGGGACTGCAAGCGCTCAATCTCTGGCGCTGGTGAGTTGTTAATCATATACGGCTGAATTTTCTCATACTGGGCATAGAACTGAGACATATCGATGACAAGATCTCGAATAACCGGCAATCCAGGTAGCGGACGAATAGTCAGCGAATTACCTTTCACTGCCTCCGAAAGCGGCGTAATACAAGCCAGACCGTTTTTCCCAGAGATATTGACACCATCAGACCCACAAACACCTTCTCGACAAGAACGCCTAAACACTAACGATGGATCCTCAACCTTTAGCTTCTCAAGAACATCCAAAACCATCAGGTCTTTCCCTTGGGTATCAAACTGAAAATCCTGCATGTAGGGTTCGTTATCAACTTCCGGGTTGTAGCGATAAATACTTACATTTAGCATAAATTAAAATCTCTTCTCGCAAAATCAATAGGTACGAATTTTTGGTTCAAAAGGCTCGCGGGTTTTTAGAGTGAAATTCACCGGGCGCTTACCGATTTCTTTACTTCCTGGAAAGTAAATAGAGTGACATAGCCAATTCTCATCATCTCGCTCTTGAAAATCTTCCCGAGCGTGAGCACCTCTACTTTCCGTTCTACCCTCTGCTGCAATGGCCGTAGCGTAGGCAGTTTCGAACAAATTTTGTAACTCAAGAGCTTCAATTCGAGCGGTATTGAATGAGTTGCTTTTGTCGTCTAGGTACACGTTTTCAACACGGGGCCGCAGCTCATCAAGCTTTTGAACACCCTGCTGCATGTAATCTCCGCGCCTAAATACTCCGAAAAAGTTCTGCATGATGGTCTGTAATTCCGCTCGAAGGACCGCCGCATTCTCTCCTTTGGTAGACGCATTGATACGATTCAATCCAGCCATTGCGCGATCAATGTCCTCTTCAGTCGCATCTTTCAGGTCGATGCCTTTGCTCAACTCGTTTTCAATAAAGATCCCCGACGCACGCCCGAATACCACAAGATCAAGCAAGGAATTTCCGCCCAAACGATTAGCGCCATGAACCGACACACAAGCAGCCTCGCCACAGGCATAAAAACCCTCGATAACTTGATCATTGCCCTCTCTATCTATGGTGAGAGCCTGCCCGTCAACGTTGGTTGGGATGCCTCCCATCATGTAATGGCAGGTAGGAACCACCGGAATGGGCTCTTTAACAGGATCTGCATGAGCGAAAGTCCGTGAAAGCTCAAGAATACCGGGAAGCTTGGCATTCAGCGCTTCTTCTCCAAGATGATCTAGCTTAAGGAATACATGGTCGCCGTCAGGACCGCATCCTCGTCCCTCAAGGATCTCCAGAACCATAGACCTAGCAACCACATCTCTACCCGCAAGATCTTTTGCATTTGGCGCATAACGCTCCATGAAGCGCTCGCCGTCTTTGTTGATCAGATAGCCGCCTTCTCCGCGACAACCTTCGGTAACCAATGTTCCGGCACCATGAATTCCGGTAGGATGAAACTGCCACATCTCAATATCCTGGACTGGAAAACCAGCCCGTATAGCCATTCCAACACCATCACCGGTGCAAATATGAGCATTGGTGGTAGACGCATAAATCCGCCCTGCACCGCCTGTGGCAAACACAGTAGCCTTTGATTTAACGTACACACACTCGCCGGTTTCAATATTTATTGCTACAACGCCAACGACGGCATTGTCTGAATTTTTCACTATATCTACGGCAAACCATTCGTTGAGAAAAACTGTTTTGTTCTTCAAATTTCCTTGATACAGCGTATGCAAGAGAGCGTGGCCGGTTCTGTCTGCGGCCGCACAGGTTCTAGCGGCTTGACCGCCAGCACCATAATCTTTTGATTGACCGCCAAAGGGCCGCTGATAAATACGACCCTCCTCTGTTCGAGAGAAAGGCAGTCCCATATGCTCAAGCTCGAAGACAGCCTCAGGGCCTGTCTGACACATGTATTCGATGGCTTCTTGATCACCAATGTAATCAGACCCCTTAATGGTGTCATACATATGCCACTGCCACTGATCATTTGGATCGTCGCTGGCAATTGCACAGGTAATCCCACCCTGAGCCGAAACGGTGTGTGAGCGCGTGGGGAAAACCTTGGTTATTACTGCTGTTTTATAACCTGACTGCGCTAGCTGAAGCGCTGCACGCATGCCAGAACCGCCACCGCCGACAATAACGGCGTCAAAACTCATTGTTCTTAAACTAGCCATGTACTTAAATTCCCCAAAGAATATCGATAGCCCAAACCAAATAGACCAAAATCACCGCGACCATACCAACTTGTAAAACTTTACGGATCATGTCAGCTTTTGGCCCAAGGAGTCTGACCGTTACATAGTCTGTAAGAACACACCAAATCCCAATCCACGCATGAGACGCAATAGAGGCCATCGTCAACAAGCTAAACAGCCGCATCGATAGCAGGCTATTTAATTCAGCCCATTGAGCGTAACTGATGCCTGGATTTGCCAAAAGGTAAGCAGTAACAAACAAGATATAAGCGGTCATGACCACAGCTGAAATTCGCTGAACCAACCAATTAGTTACACCGCTTCGACTAAAACTGGAAACTATTCCTACCATGAGAGCACCCAACTGGTTATAACTAAAATGACTAAAAGCGATAGCGCCACTGCTATCCAAGCGCTGTTACGACCACTATTAAAGCTCTCTTCACCCAACCCAAAGTCCATCACGAGATGCCTAATACCTGCCACCGTGTGATAAGCAAGCGCGATAAGACTTCCCCATACAAAAAACGTCACCGCAGGATGAGCCACTAAATCTTTTAGCATGTTAAAGCTTTGTTCAGAGTCAAGGCTAAGATCGAGTAACCACAACATGACAGCCAAGCCAAAAAATGTAATCACCCCAGAGATTCGATGTAAAATTGAAACATAAGACGTGATAGGCAGTCTTATTGTCCCAAGATCCAAATTAACAGGTCTTTTCTTATCTACCATGCGCTACCTCATAGTTACTTGCCGAAGTTAGCCACTCCGCCATGAACATGTTGTTTAAATGAAATCGTCTCGGGTTCCTCCTGCGAATGCGGAGCTCCCTTTTGTTGGGCACGCAGTATAATAATAAGGGTACTCAAATTCAATTAGGATTCTCCGAAATACTAAACTGATATACCAAATTGATCTGCGGGGAGCAATTTCAATCACTTGTCCGCTAAATAGAGCGAAAATCTTGATTTAGTTCACATTGAAATTGCGTTGATGTCTGATAACATTCGGTAGGTAAATAGTGAATATCTAATCCAGACCATAAGCTATGACCGATTTACTTCTAACAAGCGCCCGGAGGAGGACTCTTAGGCTACCAAGGGAGCTCTTATACCATTAACATCGTGTTGACAATTTTCGCTGAGCATCTATAGTTGTTCACCGGATTTTCGGCCATCCAATGTAAAAATTCTAAGGAAAAATCATGACTGATCGCAAAGCGACCCTGACAATCGATGGAGAAGCGCCCATCGAGTTGCCTATTCTAACAGGTACCCGAGGCCAAGACGTAATAGACATAGGCACCCTCGGCAGCCACGGTTTCTTTACATATGATCCTGGATTCTCAGCCACTGCTTCATGCCAATCGGATATCACTTATATCGACGGCGATAAAGGTATTTTGTTACACCGTGGATATCCAATAGAAGTGTTAGCCGAGAAATCAGACTACATTGAAGCCTGTTACTTGCTTCTTGAGGGAGCACTCCCCACCGCTGAGCAGAAGCAAAGTTTTGAACATACTATTAAGTATCACACCATGGTAAATCGCTCAATTGAGCAGTTCATTAGTGGCTTCAGATATGACGCTCATCCAATGGCAATGCTTTGCGGGGTTGTAGGTGCTATGTCTTCGTTCTATCACGACTCTTTGGACATCACAGATCAAGAGCATAGGTCAATCTCTGCTCACAGGCTTATTGCAAAAATGCCTACTATTGCTGCCATGTGTTACAAGCATTTTGTGGGGCAACCCTACGTGTATCCTGACAATACGCTTTCATATTCAGAGAACTTTCTCCATATGATGTTTGGCACTCCCTGCGAGAAGTATGAATGTCACCCTGCATTAGCCAAGGCAATGGACCGTATATTCCTGCTCCATGCCGACCATGAGCAAAATGCCTCAACCTCAACTGTTCGACTAGCTGGTTCATCAGGAGCCAACCCTTTTGCTTGTATTGCAGCAGGCATTGCTGCACTTTGGGGGCCTGCGCACGGTGGAGCAAATGAAGCTGTTCTTGGAATGCTCGATGAAATTGGTCATGAAGATAATATTGAAGAGTATATTGGCAAGGCTAAAGACAAAAAAGACCCCTTCAGACTGATGGGCTTTGGGCACCGGGTATATAAAAACTATGACCCACGGGCCACAGTTATGAGACAGACATGCGATGAGGTCCTTGAAGTTTTGGGTGTGCAGAACGATCCATTATTCAAGTTGGCTAAAAAACTAGAAAAAATCGCTTTGGAAGATGAATATTTTGTTAGTAAGAAACTTTATCCAAATGTAGATTTTTACTCAGGCATCATTTTGAAAGCTATGGGTATTCCAGTAGAAATGTTTACCGTCATTTTCGCCACAGGTCGCACTGTAGGTTGGATTTCTCACTGGAACGAAATGATCACTAATCCTTATCGTATCGGACGGCCCCGCCAGTTGTACACTGGTGCTGACGTCAGGGATTACACTCCAGTAGAAGATCGTTAATCTGACATTCAAGACAAGAGAAAGTTAGAAAGGCAGCCTTGGCTGCCTTTTTTGTATCTCATTAATCTTCAGTTAAATCAATGTACCCAATGATGTCTTTTGGCTTTCTGAGCAACTGATTTTGCCGTAGCGGCAGGCATAGCATTAATCTCTAGACGGTCGAAAAACAAAGGCTCCACCGTCGACTTGCCACTAACCATCTCCGACATATCACTGACATCATATAAACGCCCATTAATCATAGTGTGGGATATCAGTTCACTTCGGCGGATATCATTAAGAACATCACCGTCTGTAATGACTATATCCGCAAGCTTACCTACCTCAATTGAACCTAGATCTGTATCCATCCCTAAAGCGATCGCTGGATCATAGCTACCACTGCGAAGAGCTTCCCAAGGAGTGAAACCACCTTGATTTAGCATCCACATTTCCCAATGAGCGGCCAAACCTTCTCGCTGACCATGAGCGCCAATCAATACACGCACACCAGCATCCCGTAACGTCTTAGCATAGCTGGCAACTTTTATATGATTATAATGGTCATCTGGGGCGGTGGCTCGACGAATGGAACGCGGTTCAACAATATACCTCGGCGCATAACGCATTAAACGGGGATTTTCCCAGACATTAGTACGGTCATACCAATACTTCTCACCCTCTAAGCCACCATATGCAACAACCAATGTTGGGTTGTAGGCCATATCTGTTTGACTCCAGTATTGAGTAAGATCATTGTAACCGGTGGCAATATTTAGCGAATGCTCCAATGTTGTGTGGCCATCAGAAATCATGCTCATATTTTGGTAAAGCTTTCCGCCGCCTTCAGGAACGACCATCAATTCTAAATCACGTGCAGCCTTGAGAACCTGCTGTCGCTGCTCTCTGCGCGGTTGGTTGTAGCTCTTGACTGAGACCGCTCCCATATCCTTAAGTCTCTGCAGATGAAAAAATGCATCATCATAACTATCAATTCTAGCGTGAGCAGTGGGTGAATTAGCACCATACACAATGGTACCTGTGGAAAATATTCTAGGTCCCAGTATTTGCCCATTGCGCTGCATTTCCGAGGCGGCAAATATTTCCGAACTATCGTTAGAAGGATCGTGAATCGTAGTAACACCAAAGGCTAGACTAGACAGGTTCTTCCAGTTCTGTTGTGGAATAATCTCCTCATTAGCTTGAGATCCGTGGGCATGTCCATCGATTAACCCGGGAATTAAAGTCTTACCGGTAACATCAACTCGAGTGGCTTCAGAAGGAATAACAACATCATCAACGCTTCCCACTGCAACAATACGATTGTGCTCGACCAACACAACACCATTACTGATAACTTCCTGAGTCTCATCCGCATTGCGCATGGTAACAATTTGACCACCAACTAGGGCAATGATTGAGTCGGGCTTGTCTGCTGTCTCAGTAAATCCTAAGTCAATGCCCTCAGTTACAGGTTCAGGCAATTCTTCAGGAGACCCATCAAGGAAACTGAAGGCTTCATTAAGCTCTCGTTCAAACACGGTTGCGGCATGCGACCAACTCAAGCGAGAACTGTCAGCAGACCAGTTCAGATATTCTCCAGCGCGTGCAGAGACTTGCGCCACCGGCAATCCACCGGTTTCAGCACCAAGATCTTGCTGAGTCCCTGTGTGAAGCACAGGCGCGACAAAGGCATTATTTTGATGGGTATAAGCTACCCACTTGCCATCAGGAGAAAGTTGGAACTCCGTAACTTTATCTCCCTTGAGAAGCTGACGTTCATCCTCTCCGTCTAAATTAACACTACGAAGCTCAAGTTCCGTGTACTTGCTGTCAGGAACATAACTTGTATAGTAAAGACGGTCTTCATCGGCTCCAAAGTGGGCGTTAAACCCCCTTTCTAGGATCTTCTCCATTTCTTTTGTTTTGATATTAGCTATGTAAATACCTGGTTCCATAGACCACTCAGGAGACAGCAAATAACCCCCTGTGACTCTGCGAAAAACAAGCTTATCTTTGGTTGGTGAGAACTTAGGCTCCACATAAATACCAGGCTCTGTGGTGATGGTCGCTCCCTGGCCACCGTTGATGCTTACCACTTTTACTGCCCCAAGATCAGTATCACTCCAGGTGCTGTAGACCACTGATTTACCATCTCGTGAAAAGCTAGGATAAAACTCATCATGGTCATTTTGTCGCGTAAGCCTTTTCACTCGACCGCTTTTAACATCACGACGATACAATTTACCCAGAGCTTGGTAGACAACAGAATCTCCTGTGGGGGACATGCTGGCCCAACGAATCATTTTTACATCAAAGGCGTCAGGGGCCACATCTACAGCAAATCGCACTGCCTGTTGCACCTGCTTCTCAGTCTTCACATGCATAGGAATAACCGTAACATCCAAACTTTCAACATGTAATTTATGGAATTTTCCGGCGGTCCAGTAGATTATGTGTTGACCGTCGGGTGTCCAGTCAAAATAGGCAAAGTTACCTTCAGAACCAAAAGTTTCCTGATGATCCCTCTCCATCTCTGTGGACAGTCTTCGATCAATACCCGACTTAAGATTTTTTAAGTACAGAACAGTCTTTGTGTCCTCGCGTTTGAGGTAAGCCATATACTCACCATCAGGAGAGGGGGTGGCGACGATGGCACCACCTGCCCCACCGATGTAACTGATGGATTCACCTGTCTCAAGGTCATGACGCATGATATTAAATAATTCGGTGGTAGAGTTTTTTCCATATTGCCAAATACGTCCCGGGGTCACATCATCGGTGTAGTACAGATATTTTCCATCGGGAGAAAATGCTGGGTCTGTCATGTTTTTCTGAGTATGAGGACCGTAAGCGCGTTTTGTGACCATCACACCATCACCACCTGACCGATGGTACATCCAAATCTCACCAGCGGGGATCGAACGAGATGACATAAAACCTTTTGTCACTGCGACGAAGTTACCATCAGGGCTCCAACTGGGTGTATGGATTAGCGCTGTTTCTTCACTACTGATCTGCCGAGGATTATCACCATTAGCATCCATAATCCACAAATTAGAAGCCCCGTCTCGATCACTGATAAATGCTATGCTTTGCCCATTTGGGCTATAGGCTGGCTGCATGTTCCAATCAAATCCTTGCACCAATGGGCTAG
>ENA-UZWR01007119-UZWR01007119.1-metagenome-genome-assembly--contig:-Day-1-25m-contig-7119_pt1 | contig 11458 bp, 8 predicted proteins | sample MGYA00260337_ERZ794897 | MGnify/ENA metagenome assembly ERZ794897 | reverse complement strand
ACATTCTGTCTGGCTCTTGCCAGTGGAGCCATTGCCTATGTTGTCATGTCTTTTGTGATGACTGGAACCCCTCTCAGCATGCATGAATCTTACGGCCACTCATTAACTGATACCAAATGGGTACTCCAAAGCCACATTGCCGCAATGTTCTTACCCTCCTTTATAACGCCAGTTTTAGTTCGCTATATGGGACTTAGGGGCATGATGGTTGTGGGATTAATCTGCTATTGCCTTGCCATCGCAGTAGGTTATTCAGACAACAGCCCACAGGGATTCTGGACTCAATTGGTTTTATTGGGAGTTGGTTGGAATTTTTTATTTATCGCAGGGACAACCCTACTGCCTGATACACATCATGAAAATGAACGATTTAAGGCTCAAAGCATCAACGACTTTACTGTATTTTCCTTCCAGGCATTAGCCGCTTTGTCCGCAGGGTGGGCTCTAAATCTCATCGGTTGGCAGCCGATGGTTCTTTTATGCCTAATACCTGTGGCTGTTATGATAATGGCATTATTGTGGGAGAGAGTTAAAACACGGCAATTGAAATCTGTTAGCTAACTCTCACCGCGATAAATACACCCGCTGGTGCAGGTTTCTTTAATCTGAACACAGCTCAACAAAGGTAGGTTTGGCTTAAGTTGACTCCATATCCAAGCAGCAAGATTTTCACTAGTTGGGTTCTCAAGGCCCTCGATGTCATTTAAGTAGTGATGATCCAATCTGTCGAAAACTGGAGCAAAGGCCGCTTTAATATCACCAAAGTCCATTATCCAGCCGGTCTCCGCACCAACTGGCCCCTCGACATATATAGTCACTTGAAAGGAATGACCATGTAGACGAGCGCACTTATGACCCTCAGGGACATTTGGCAAGCGGTGAGCAGCTTCAATACTAAACTCTTTATAAATTTGCATTATTTTCAGCTTAAATTACATCAAATAGGGGCTGTATATTAGGGCCCTATGAAAGATATGTACATAGCCTCAGAAAAAGTTTGACAGTGACCTCCAGTTCGGTAGAATGCCTGCTCTCTCTGAGGGGGTGGTTAGCTCAGCTGGTAGAGCATCGCCCTTACAAGGCGAGGGTCACAGGTTCAATCCCTGTACCACCCACCATTAGAGAAGATGCTTTCACGGACCGGTAGTTCAGCTGGTTAGAATGCCGGCCTGTCACGCCGGAGGTCGCGGGTTCGAGTCCCGTCCGGTCCGCCATTAGCAATTATAAAACCTCTGTTCTTTCAGGGGTTTTTTTGATTATGTGACCTTTAAATTTTTCGTTATGCCACTGGTTGTACCTTAAAACTGGGCATTCCTTCGTCTGTTGATATACTCATTATTGTTTCTCTTAAAGATTATGACTTTTATTGCAGTCAAGGACTCTTTAAACTTAGGCTTGTTTTAGAAACAACAGAAGGTATTCATTATCACTATCAAGTTTAACCACAGTCTTCATTTCTCAGCTGAGGAAGTATGGGCTGTCCTCGGCAAGCCGGATCGGGTTGACTGGGTGCCTGGCGTAAAAAGCTGTGACTTCGATGGAGAAGTAAGGTCTCTGATCTTACCGGGCGCTGGAGCAATTAAAGAAAGAATCCTGCTGCATGACAATAGTGCAAGACGAATTGAATATTCATGCTTTGAGTCCCCTGGAGCGCTAACATACCATCACGCCAAGATGGAAATTCTAGATGATGGGCAGCATTCATTGTTAGCGTGGGAAACAATCATTGAACCCATTGAATTGGAAGCTTTTGTCAAAGAGAGCATGAAAGGTGCTCTCTCTCAACTTGAAGGTGTTCTCGCTAAAAATCGCCTTTAAATTGAGTGGGCTAAAGAATTAAAACCCTAGAGCAGAGAATAAAGTGTCTTGGCTAATTTATTGGACGTTTCGTAGAGTTTTAAGTCCTTGTGTTGTTGATTGTTGAAGTAAGAAAAACCAACCTTTTTATCCATGTCCCCAAAAACAACTGCTCCTCCAATACCAGTATGTCCAAACATACTGGTGCTTTTGTTTAGGCCTATTGGAGTAAAGGGTGCATTGACCATATGACCCAACCCAAACCGATAAGGCAAACCAAAAAGCACTAGATCAGGACCATGAGAATGGACTTTACGAAGTAACTCTACTGTTTCAGCCTTCAAAACCTCAATACCATTCCTGCTACCGCCATTACTCAAAATTCCGTATAGCTTTGCTAAACTTGCCGCCACCCCGTGTCCGTTTGCAGCGGGTATCTCTGCGCTTCTCCATTCTCTGGTATTAGAAACATCAGGATCATTGATGGCATTAGGGTCAAAAGCCACTGAATTAAAATCTTTAACAACTGCTAGCTTCATGTCCTTCAACGCTTTGGACAACAAGAGGTCAGGCACGAACCTAAGTGCCTTAAATTGATCGATAGTCGGTAGCTTACCGAGCATCAACATATCTGCGCATCTCGCTATGTCTTTGTCGCCCATGCCGATTACAAAGTCCAACCCTAGGGGTTCTGCCAGTTCCTCTTTAAAGTACTGACCAACTGACCGTCCATCGACACGTCTAATAAGCTCTCCCACCAACCAGCCAAAGGTTAAGGCGTGGTAACCCTGCATTGAATTCGGTGGGGCGAAAGGTTTTTGAGCGCCAAGCAGGCCAGTAAATTGATGCCAATCAGTCCATTGATTAAGTGGAACCCCGTTCTGAAAACCAAACATGCCAGCTCTGTGACACAGTAGATCAAGAACAGTCGTATTTTCTTTACCATTGCAACCATACTCTGGCCAGTAATGAGATACTTTTTGCACAAGATCCAAACGGCCCTGTTCAATCAATCGTGCCGCACAAATGGCAGTGACTCCTTTGGTGACAGAAAATACATTAACCAGAGTATTCTCCTGCCACGCCTGTGATCTCTGTGCATCTTGATGACCACCCCATAAGTTAATCACCATTTCACCTTCAATCTCTACAGCAAACGAAGCACCCACCTCAAATTCAGACTCGAATGACCGATTGAAGACTTCGGCAACTTTCTCAAATTTAGAATCGCAGTATCCAGAAACAAGTTCGGTAGGCATGAGGTTTAACTCTCTTTTAGTTCGTCAATGGGATTATAGCCCCAGGTGTTGGTGCGACAAGAAAGTCATTGGCTAAGTTTCGTTTTTCAAGCTCTTGGAGCAGAACAGCTCTGGGCTCCTCGATAGCTTCATCGGTTAGAATAAAAGTACCCCAATGCATACCAAATGACTTTGAAGCCTGTAAATCTAATGCTACCTGTATCGCTTCCGCAGGGTCAACATGTTGATTCTTCATGAACCATCTTGGCTTGTACGCACCGATGGGTACGAAGGCAAAATCAGGGGCACCCAAGCGCTGCCTGGTATCCAAAAAGTCTTTTGAGTAACCCGTATCGCCTGCATGGTAAAGGGATAAGTTTGGACTCTCCATATACCATCCTCCCCACCAGCTACTATTTCTACCCGTAATACCGCGCCCGGACCAATGCTGAACAGGAGTGAAAGTAAAGTCGGTTTGCTTAATACGCTTGGTTTGCCACCATCTAAACTCGGTAACGTTGTCTAAACCCTCCCCTACCAACAAATCTTTGTCCCCTTGGGGAACCAAAATAAGAAGATTTGGGTTAGTTAACTGCAATGCTTGAAGGCTGGGCAGATCTAGGTGGTCATAGTGATTATGACTAATAACTACTGCATCGATGTGAGGTAGACGCTCTATGGGTATGGCAGGAGGAATGAGTCGCTCCGGACCAGCCCACCCAACAGGGGAAGCCCGCTCCGAAAAAATAGGATCAGTGAGAATCGTTAAATCACCATTATTGATCAAATAAGTAGCATGACCAATCCAAACAGCATAGTTAGCAGAGTCAGCTTTTAGGTTTTCCCAATCACTAGAAAGTTCAATAGAAACTCTTTCAGGGGGAGAATCTTTGGTCATTCGCCATTTGATAAACTCCGAAAACGACTTGGGAGCAGCAGCTGGATCAGAGTTACTAAAGGTTTCTGCAACACTGCATGATTGGGATGCAAGTGATAAAAAGAGTGTGAAGACGATAGTTGCTGATTGTCGCCATCTAGATAGGGAGGGCTGTGAAGTCAACGAATGCTCCTATACATTTAACAATTCGACATATGTTTAAAGGGTATCAAACTGGGTAGTGGCCACCTCAACGGCTTTATAAGTCTCACCACCCCCAGTCCAAGTCGTTACGGCCAAATTATCAAAGAGGACCATCTGAGGCAGACCTGCTCTGCGTGTCATGGTGATTTTGGTAGCCTCAAAGACTGAACTAGCCACGCCTTCTCTATCAACATATCTAAGATTCAGTTGACCCGCAGTGCCCTCTGAGAAAGTCATCCAACTCACCAGAAATCCGCCATTAGACGTTGCAGCCAGCCCTACTTGTCCTAAAACAGAATCCCCTTCGTCAACAACTAATGGATCAGAGAATGAGTCAACACCAGCTCCAGAAACAGCCAATTTAACCTCACCATAACCCTTGGCTTGGGTATACCAAGCAACAGCTGTCGCCTCATCATTTGTCGCTACAGATGGACCATTGACCGGACATCCAGCAATCTTCCATCCGTCCACAGATACTGGTTTGGGTTCACTCCACTGCCCTTCAATCATGCGTGAGAAATAAATATCTCGGTATTCATCTTTGGTTCGATTGCGAAAAACCAACACAGGGCCCTCAACAGACTGAGCTATATCCGTCTGACAACAATCACAAACCAAACTATCAATAACTTGGTCTTTGGTCAGAGTTCCATCGCTTTTAATCTGCGTCGAGCGAAGCGTCATGCCACCAGCGCTACCATGTGCGCCGTCAGCTGACATTGATAGACCATGAGTTGCAACCATTTCTCGCCCATCGAGCCAGACTGCGCCAACGTCATCTCCATTGACAAAGAAACTAACGAAGCCATGCTCACTGAAAGTTCCATCTGTATGTGGCGTCAGTGGAGCATCCCAAGTAACTCCACCATCTGTTGATAGGCTTATAACAACATCGTACGCAAATATAGCAGGGTCTGTCATGACCAGCCAATGCGAAGCCCATAGCGATTCAGTTAACTGCACAACTGACGGGAAATCAGCGCGATTAACCAACCAATTATCACCTTTCGCCACAGTAACTGGACTCGACCAACGACTACCCTCCCAGCGCGAGTACTCAAGAGCAACAGTATTCTCTCCAACTTTCATCCAACTCAATATTGGAGATCCACTGAGATCCAGACTTAAGTTAGGTGAAACAGAATTTTGTCCTGCAGGGGATGACCAATCTGCCAATACTCGGGTTTCTTTAGATTGCTCGGCACAAGATCCCGCGGCCAGCAGCAGAATGATCATCATCGTAAATTTTCTAAAGTATCTCTGCATGATTTTTAATCGTTGGGTTAATAAGACAAATATACACGCCGCACTGAGTGGGGTCGAGACGCTTAAGCAGGGTTTGATGGAGCCTGATTACCCTCGTACTAAAGGACGAGTCAAACAGGTGGGACCGCCTTCGCCTTTGCGACTGATCTCTAACCCTTTGTAGGTTGTCACAGAACAGCCTGCAACCTCTAACCCACTCTTGACACCAGGTAAGTTTTCTAACATCAATACTTGTCTCGGCCCCAGTGCGAGAACATTGCAACCCATTGGCAGATACTCAGCCTCTGGCACATCAACAAAGACTATGCCCAATTGCTCGAGCCACTCAATAAATTGAGTGGGCATCAACGTGCGATAGATCAATGCTAAATCTTTATCCAGAGGAGAAATAATCGACATAAGGTGCAACACATCATCAGGGTGGTCTGGTGCCGGCAATTCAACGATATGTAAATCTACCTCTTCACCCAAAATAGCCTGCAACTGAGCAATCCCCTCTTTGTTTGTCCTCGGACCAAGACCAACGGCCGCATGATGTTCATCAACCCAAATAAAATCACCCCCCTCCAACGTTCCAGGGGCAACAATTTCACCAGCAACTTGATGACCAAAAGACTTATAAACTTCAGCATTAGATCTTGCCTCAGGAGTCCGAGTGGCTCGGCCCATGTTACATAGTATTAACCCTTTTGGGCTGATCAAAATGCTGTCTCGAGTATAAATGCTGTCAATAGTCAGGGTTTCATCTCTCGGAAGATCAATAATGTCTGCACCAGACTTCTGTAAAACACGTCTGAACTGAACATACTCGTTATGAGCTTCATCAATATCTGGCATGTCATGGAAACGAAGAGGTTTCCATTCGTCTCGTAGTTTTTGCTGATTAATAAAAGCATTTTCAGTGTTGCGCACAGCAACCTGCGCTATGGCGGAATATTCATTGAATTGATTCATACTATAGGTCTCTAGCGTCTTCTCGAACGAGTGCGTAAAAAGGCATGCCAATGATAATTAGCATGAAGGAATAAAATACAACTTCTACCCCTGCACCCCAAATAGCAAAAAAGGAATACAGGAAGGCTGCAACCGAGAGAACAATTGCTCGATTTCGCGCCGGGCCGGGCTGATCTCTCTTCAAAAAGTAGAACTCAGAGACTGCTGAGAATGCGTAGGCCATCAACGTAGACAATGTTGATAACATCGCCATAAAGGTAAATGCAGCAACCAAACCCTTGGTGTAATTAAGTAATAACAAAAGGGACATAAATCCGCCAGACACAAGGAATGAGAATATTGGCGTGCCAGTTGAACTTAAAGTTAGAAATTTAACCGGGAGCAAATGATCCTTAGCAGCTGCCAAAGGTACCTGCCCTGCTGTTAGTGTATTCGCATTCAGCGAACCTAGGGTCGAGATGAGGGCTCCAATAGTTATAATTGCTCCACCAACTGGCCCCATTACCTTTGTTGCCGCTAATGCAAAAGGCGCAGTTGAACCCAGCAGTTCGTTTGCTGGCACAATTAGCGCGATAGCCAAGCTCACCAAAAAATAAATAACTAGTACGGTTAAAACCGATGCAATGAGTATGCGTGGAATAGTTTTTTCTGGTTCAACAATATTGTCTGCAGGAACCGTAGCCGTCTCAATTCCGATAAAAGACCACATTACTAAGGTGGTTACTGTCGCTAACAGTGCCACAGGATGCAGATCAGTGGGGTTTACAGGCGGTAAAATCTCAGGTTGCATGTTGGAAAAGCCCAACACAATAATAAATATCAAGGGCAATATTTTTAGAAATGTTGTGACAACCTGGAATGTGCCACTGCTTTCGATACTGCGAATATTTAGACCCACTACTGACCATATCAATGCCAGAGCAACTAAAAGGCTGAGTACCGAAGATTCTGTTATCGATGGCAAAAAGACTCCCAGATACCCCACAAAGGCAACCGCAATGCCCGAGGCTGCAGCAATACAGGAGATCCAATATGTCCAGGCAATCAAAAATCCAGCGAAGTTGCCAAGCCCTGCTTGAACATAAGCGTAAGGGCCCCCGAGTTTAGGTACTCGCTTCACCAGTCTGGACAAACACAGAGCCACTAGCAATGTACCGGCTCCAGCAGTCAACCAACCAGCCAAACCAAGCATGCCATAGGGAGCCAGTAGTGTTGGCATCATAAAGATCCCAGACCCAATAGCACAGCCCACAGCGATAGACCAACCGCGCCAGAAACCTATTTCTTTACCCGACCCACTTTTTGAGACACTGTTCATTGGAGCTTTCTCTTTTATTGGCTGTACCGTAACAGGGGTGAGGAATAATACAAGTGCATCCGCGCGCGTGATCTAGGCTCGAAAATTAAAAACATGATAGATCGATCTCTAATAACCTCCTCAGACAACTGAACCCTATCAAGTCTATTTCTGGTTCTTACAGGCGGTTATTTCTTAAGGGTGCATGCAAATAACATAGTTTTTGAGCTTTTCAGGTCCTGAAGAATAATTCTACAATTCACTATCGCAAACCCATAAATTCAAACTAAAACTATCAAAGTCAATGGCATTTAGTTTGAAGTTAATTCCATACTAAATCACAACGACACTTATATAGTAGATCCGTTGACAAATAGCCTTGTACAAAAAAATATCAAAATTCAATAATTGTTATATAAATCAATGGCTTTAAGCTTGAAAATTCGCCTAAAAACTATGTTTTAGCGAGTAAATCTTATGCTGTGTTGTATCGCGTATAGGGCTATCTTAAGGGTGACTTTCTATTTTTAAGGCATGTAAAGGCATCAAAAATAAGTCATTCATCTATCTAAAAGGGGTCTATTAAAATGAAATCACTTCGCACTCGCGGTTTGTTGGCAATAGCCATTACCGCCTTCTTCGGTAACACCTATGCAGCGGAACTCGAAGAAATTATCGTTACAGCACAAAAAAGAGCTGAGAGTCTACAAGATGTTCCAATTTCGATGACAGCTCTGGAAGGTGAAAAAATGCAAGAAGTCGGTATACACAGCTTTCAAGAAATATCAGCCTATGTACCGAATCTATCTGTCACTGAGAATGCGGTAAATACTATTATCGGTATGCGTGGTGTTGGCGCTGGCGCTAATCAGTCATTTGAGCAATCTGTTGGTATCTACGTTGATGGCATTCACTACGGAAAAAGCCGTCAAGTTAGAACTGGATTATTTGATTTACAGCAAGTTGAGGTCTTGAGAGGCCCACAGGGCATTTTATTTGGGAAAAACAACCTTGCTGGTGCAATTAATATTACTTCAGCCTCGCCTGAGATCGGCCAAGACACTGGCGGCAAAATTAATATTAGTAAAGAGTCTTATGGTGGTGAAATCGTTGAAGGCCACTTGACTGGATCCTTGACTGATACAATGGCATGGCGAGTTGCCTATAAAGACCGTCAAGTTGATGGCCATCTGAAGAATACCTATCCTGACACTGAAGTCCCAATGATGCCTACAGTTGACGAGTCAATGTGGCGTGCCAGTGTAGTTTGGGAACCAACAGACAATACATCGGTAGAGTTCAAGCATTCTGAAAGCGAGTTCGAGCGCTTGGGTGCTAACGCTCTAGTAACACTATTTAGTCCTTTACCTAACATTCCAGCATCTAATGCTCTTATGTACGGCACTATGGGCGCAGTTTTCCCCTCTTATGCGGGCTATGTGAACTCTGAACCAAGAGATGGCTACAGAGACACGCGATCATATGGTGGTTGTGCTTTAGAGGCCCATATGGGTATGACCTCTTCAATCTGTGAAAGTGGTGGAGAGAGACCAGAGGGAACAGATACAGAGACAGCGGACAGTTCCCTAAATATTGAGATGGAACTACCCAATGGTTACACACTGAATGTTGTTGCTGGCCGAGGTCGTTACACCTATCAGGATGGCATTGATGCTGACTTTTTGCCTTTGCGGTTCATTGGTCGAAGTGACATTTCTGATTATGACCACAACAGTCAAGAATTTCGTATCAGCTCTCCCACTGATGGTAAATTCTCATGGGTAGCCGGCGCATACCTAGATAAGCAGGAACAAGAAATTGACCGCCTCGTTGCAATTGACGGAACCTTCGGTATCCCTCACATTATGCCAGCTATTGTTGGACTGGATACCTTCTTGGCATACTCTCCGGCGCAAGTCGCTGGTGTTAACGCGACAACACCTGTCCCTGGAACCCCATACACTCTCCAAAGCCTCTATGATGCAACTGGATGTGCTGCTGGGGCTCCCTCCTGCCTAGACTATAGACTGTATCCAGGTGTTGAAGGCGTAACCAAGTTCCAAGGGGTGGGAACTATTTCGAATTGGAAACAAAACACCAACTCTCGAGCCGTGTTCTTACAGGGAACTCTAGACCTGAGTGACTCCCTTTCTCTTACAGCCGGTGTACGGTATACCGAGGAGGAAAAGCGAGCTCATGCTGACGCTTATCAGACTACTAGCTCAACTGGGTTAGCAAACCCTAATCCTAGTCCGCTACTGGCTGGTTTAAATGGCTCGTTCTTTGGTCGCTACGACCACAATTTCAACGAGCAACGCTCAACTAGTAAGTTGACTCCAGCGATGAACTTGCAGTGGACTCGATCTGAAGATAGTAAGTTTTACTTCAGTTATTCAGAGGGCTTCAAAACTGGTGGCTTTAATGCGGTAGATTCCCAAGAGCCAGCATTTACTGCGGCCGGTCAACAACCGACCGTACCAGGGCTCGGTTTCGAGTACGACGATGAAGGTGCAAAATCATTTGAAATCGGTGGGAAGCATACGCTATTAGATGGCGCCATGAATCTGAATTGGGCGTACTTTAACAGCGAGTATACCGACCAACAAGTTTCAACCTTCGTAGGTCTTGGCTTTGTTGTAACCAATGCCGCCACGACAGACGTTGAAGGTTTGGAAATTGATATGACCTGGCAAGCCACGGATAACTTAAGGGTTGGTGCAAGCGCTGCTTTTACCGACGGATCCTACGGCTCATTCCCAGGAGCTGGCTGTACTGCAAAACAAGCCTCAGATCTGTTAGCACTTGGCGTTTTAACAGTTGATTCTCCGGTTACTTCTGCGGGCGGTTGCCAAGCTCAATTTAGAGGTGATGGACAATTTGCTGGTTCAGGCCAGGATCTAGCAGGATCTCAAGTAGGTGTGGACTATAATGGGTCATTCTGGGCTGATTACACAAGACCTCTGGCTTCTGGGCTACTTTGGTTCACAAGCGTTGATATGAACTTTACCGACGGTTACTTTATGACTGGGGATCGAGACCCTATTGACTACCATGAAGGTTTCGAGAAATTTAATATCCGAACAGGCGTCCGAGCTGAAAACTGGACTGTCATGTTGTATGGTAAAAACATCACGGATAAAGAGACTGCTACGGGCTCCTATGATGTTCCGCTAGCTGCCGGTACTCATGGTCAATACACAAGCGAAGGATCGGTATGGGGTGCTAGACTAACCTATAGCTTCTAATACCAAAGGCTCCATCTAAAAGGACGGGGTAACCCGTCCTTTTTTATGCCCATTAAACACTCCCTACCAAAGCTTGCTTAATTATATGTGGTAATTAAACCGTCATATAAATCAACATTTATACAATTAGCAGTAATGCATTAAAGCCAAGTTAACAATGTCTCTTTTCTTAACTTTTAAATTTCTTATACATTAATGATGCACTTATAGAATTTTTACACAGCACAAAGTTAGACTATTAAACAAAGTTATTTCTTCAAATGACTCATGTTGATTATTTATTCGTTAAACTATTATTATTCACTTTTGAGAAAGACTCATGTATGGTGATTGATAGTGAAGCTCCGGCAATATATGCGTAGCTGCATCGTTCGCCATCACTCGAACAGCGACACCAAAAGTTACCACCGAGTAATTTAAAAAAAACACACAATTTTACGAACTATCTACAGGGGTCTTTTATGAACAAGAAATCATTTCGCACACTTAGTAGCCTTGCTCTTGCTATAGCAACGGTAACTAGCGGTGCATACGCAGCTGAACTTGAAGAAGTTATTGTAACCGCTCAAAAACGTGC
>ENA-UZWR01012042-UZWR01012042.1-metagenome-genome-assembly--contig:-Day-1-25m-contig-12042_pt1 | contig 11503 bp, 18 predicted proteins | sample MGYA00260337_ERZ794897 | MGnify/ENA metagenome assembly ERZ794897 | reverse complement strand
ACACCCAACAAGCGTTCTTCTTCAGTATTTCTTTGCCAGACCTTTCGTAGATATGGAAAGTGTGTGTATGTTGATTGTATTGTACCCAACAATGTTGCAAGTCGTACTTTTCGCTCAAGGTCTTCGATTGTATCTGTAGCTCGTACAACCACTTCCGTGAGATTGCAGAACTGATACGGTCTAAGGATAATCTCTGAGCAAGGGTTGGTTCCGAACTCAAAATTAGGGTCACGTCGTCCATTCTTAGCCGCCTGTTTCTTACTTGCTTGACGGTTGAATACACCACGCTCACCAGACTTACTCTCAACTAAGGCAAGCCACTCACGCATAAAGGTCTCCATATCTGGCTTCTCAGTGTAGCTTACTGAGTTGTTAGCCAAAGCACGTTGACCGTGGTTCTCCCACCACATACCAGACTTGGCATGACGCATACGATCATCAGATAGGTTACTTAAGCTAATCATAGCTGACCGACGAACACCACCTACTACAACTACCTCACCAATCTTACACATGATGTCGTGGCATTCGATAGATGAGAGCTTACGGCCTATAGCACCCTTGAACTTGTCGATAGTGAACTGAAACAAGTCAACTAGCGGTGCAGGGCCAGAGGCACGACCACCAAAGGTCTTGAGTTTAGCTCCAGCGGGTCTAACTAACCCTATGTCCCACTGAGGTATCTCACCAGCCCACAGCAGAGACAACAGTTGACGGTAAGCCTTAGCCCAACCCTCTTTACTGTCCTTTACAACAATCGTAGTCTCACTAACGAATAACTGGTCAGGTACATCAGGTAACTTACTAATGAACTGGCGCTCTACAGAGAACCCTACACCTGTACCACACAGAAGGATGAACATAGCCTCATCGAAGGACTTAGGATCATCTACTGGTAAGTAAGAGCAGTTGTACATACAAGTGTTGTCACGGTTCGATGCCTTACCTGCTGTCATTAGCGATCTCATGGAAGGCATTACGTCAAGGTCTAGGATGGCTTCTTGTAGTTCCATCCACAAGTCGTCCTCAAGACCGAGAGTGTCATCTTTGATCTTCTTTAGAACAACATTGTTGATATAACGATCTACAGTCTCAGAGAATGTCTCGCGGCGTCCCTCTTTGTCTAACCACTTAGCATAACGGCTAAGTGCAATGAAGGATTGGTAGTCGGTTGGTAGTACGTTGTCTAACATATAGTTTTCTCTCTTATCGGTTGTCGCCTGATCCTTGGATAACCCCACGCTTCTCACGGGAGTCAAGCTTCTTTACATTGATATCTAGTACTTCTTGTAGGTCAGACCCTACGTATTCAGCTAGACCTGTTAGGTAGAATAATACATCTGATAACTCCAGTAGGAAAGCATCACGATCTAAGGTGTGGTCATCACGTAGGCTTTTCTTTACCTTCTCGACAACCTCACCCGTCTCACCTGCTAGACCTAAAATGTTCTCTACTAACCTAGTTTGACCAGAGGTTACCATCTTAGCTTCTACCCATTTAGTGTAGTCTTTAGTGTTCATTCTAGTATTTCTCCTGATACTTCTATAATCTCTGATAAGTCTGTGTCGTATAAGGCGTTACGTATACTCTCCTCTATCAACTCTACTTGGATATTATCGGGTATTATTGGGTCTTTGTCAATACTTACTACAATAAATAAACCTACCTTCATTATCCGTACTCCTTCTTTAGTGTTGCTAGACTTACAAACTGTGGTTCGTACATACCACCTTCGATGTTACGTTTGACTATCACACCTTTCCACCACTCTCTGTTGGCTTGTCCAGCCCAAGATTCTTCTGATCCCTTGTAGCAACCAGCTACCAGACCAATAGCACCGTTGGTACCTACTTCATCTTTGATGTACATACCTCGCTTATGTGAATGACCAACAGTACAGGATTGATACCTCTTCTGTATAAGCCCGTAAGCGTGATGTATACCTGATATAGCCCTACCGAAGTTTCCTGCACCAAGGAAGTGAGCATATAGTACACCATCGTACTCGTAGGCTTTAGGTGCTCCGTTCTCATAGGTGTGATACTCATCGAACCACTTATCGGTGTCTAGGTGGTTAAACCCGATACCGTACCTCTCGCCTTCTAGTCTAGGGTCTACAGAGATAGCCGTTCTGATACGTGTCTCATGGTTTCCTTCAAAGCCGAACCAAGCTGGCTTACCTTTCTTATGTGTCTTGAAGGGCTTACGTAGACGTTCCTGACTATCGTTATAGCTGTCAATGTCTCTCTCATAAGACTGATCTACAATCATCGCTGGTCTAGCTTTGTCGAAGCTGTTAAGGCTCCGCATGTCAGCACCGTCACCTAGGTCGATACAGTAGTCGGGTTTGATGTCGTAGATAAACTTACCTAGCCAATCGAACCTCTCGTTACTTACGCTAGGGTCTGCATGACCACAGGACCATACTATCGCTGTCTTACTCATCTTTAGTTCCTTTCTCGTCTAACCATTCTTGAGGAATGATCTTGTCTGCATAAAGATAACTGTTCTTCTTACACCAATCAGCATAACTACTTTTAGCACCCTTGTATAGGCGTTGGTTGGAGTTAGTGAATACAAAGCGTATATCTAGTTCTGGGTATTGTTCTTTGACTCGTAGGTGTTTGGACCTGTCAGGTGATGTAAACCTTCCTTTGGTCTCAACAATTATACCGTTCTCTAGTACGAAGTCAGGTGTGTACGTCTTTGTCTTAGTATCTAGCCACTTGATCTTCATTTCTTCGTAGGTGTACGATACACCACGTTCAGTCAGGTTGGCTGCGGTACCTTGTTCTAGTCCCGATCTGTAACCTTCTTGTATACCTCTAAATCTATTTCTAGCCATGTTCTTACCAATCAGTATCCTCTGGTACCTTCAGTTCCTTTACTACCTTAGTTAGGTAGGTTGGACCGTTGGAATAGATGAACTTACGTACCTCTGGATAACACATCTTCTTAAACTCACAATAGCTACACTGCATAGATAGCTTTCGGTTAGGTGATGTCTTACTTTGAGGTACATCCTCAAAACCTCTAGGTGGTGGTGTTTTCTTAGAAGCCATATCTTTGATTTCAGATACTTCTGCTTCCTTACCTAGCATGTCACAGGTGAAGTCGTACTTGTCTAAGCAGATATTACCGTTGACCTTATCTACTACTAGGAAGGCACCCTCTTTCTTGTTGGTTACTAATGGGTCATTCTTTGCTGCATAAACATAAGATGATAGTTGAGAAATGTATCCAAAGGGGTCGTCTTCCCGTAGGTTACCTTCCTTGAACTTCTTAAAGGCGATAGGGGATGCAGACTTAACATCTACAGTCATACCATCTATAACACAGTCACGGCTACCACTGATGCCGTTAATTGCCATACGATCCTGTTCACCCGATACATGGTGACCAGACTGCTTTACAATAGCTAGTACCAGTTCTTCTATGATGTCGCCGTATAGGAACTTGAGGAACGTGTTAGCCCTAATAGCTTCACCCTTGTCAGTCTTGTTAACCTTGTACCATAACTTACGTTTACAGGGTTGGCCTAATGCTGACATAGACAGGTAGCCTCTAGGCTCTTGAGGTGAACCTAATCTTGATTTAACTACGTCACCTACCTTAGAACCTAGGTGTTCAGCTAACTTATCAGACCATCCTTTCTCTCCCATTATAACAGAGTTCATGTCATCAACTAATGTCTCAATAGTCTTAGTCATATTGTTTATCCCTTAGAGGTGAAGAAGGGGCCAACCAGCCCCCTCTGTTATTATATTATGTTCATACTCCTCTAGAATGGTATGTCGTCGTCACCGATGTCTAAGGTTGGTGCAGGGGTGGAAGGTACAGGTGAGGGTGTTCCCGCTTTACCTGCTGTACGGTCAGGTGGTGACCAACTAGAAGCCCCTTGTGAACCTCCACCCTCTGTTACGTAGGGTACCAACTCTAGGATTTGGATAGCCTTTAGTCGAGAGCCATTACCTTTATTAGTGGTGTATACATCGACGTATAGTGCGCCGTAAGACATGTTACCGATATTGACTTCAGGGTTCCAAGGTTGTCCGTCATCTTGATAAACACCAATAGGCCCTCCAGCCCAATCACGTCCGTACTTATCCTTCCAAGGACGTTTGAACTTAACAGTAAAACCCCTTCCTTCTGGATCAGTCTTAACAGTCCTACTGATACCTGAGTCCTTATACTTCTTTAGGTTCTCATCATCCATAAGAAGGTCAATAGAGATGGCTCCGTCTGTCTCCTTATCGTATGGACCTTGGTCACGGTTATGCTCGAATACTTTAGCCCAGTTGAAGTATCCAAAAAGTTCGATTGTAGAAGTAGCCATGTAGTATTCTCCGTCTTGTCTATTTGTTCAATAAAGTAAGTATAGCATGTAGTGTTGCTCTTGTCAAGCGATTAGTGTGTATCCCTCCAATTCTTGCCGATAGCATAGTCACCGGGAGTTGGTATCATAAATCCTAGTTCTTCTCCTGTCTTTAGCATTGTGTCAGCTACAAGCTTACCCATATGCTCCGCTTCATCCTTAGAGCCTATAACCTCGATCTGGTATTCATCGTGTACGAATGCTACCATCTTGAAGTTGATCTGCTCTGCCCTAGCCCTCTTGTGGAAGTTAAGTAGTGTATGCTTCATCAGTACGCTCTCACCTGATTGAAGTAGGCCAGCTAGTGTATGATACTCAGAGGGTACTACTACCTTCCTACCATCAAAACCCACGAAGTATCCTTTCTTAGCTATACGTGGTACTAGTTGTTTCTTTAGAGGCTTGAGACCGTCTATACCGTTCTCGAAGCTAGACCTAGCAGCAGAAGCCTGACGTTCATTACAGCCCAGTATATTAGCTGTCAGACCCACACCAGAACCTAGCAACCAAGAGTAGATGAAGGTCTTAGCTACGTCACGACTAGAGCAGTGTTCTCCTAATGCCCTCTTGTTGACGTTGTGGATGTCAGTCTCGTCTGCTTTGGTTCCTTCCATGATAGCCTTGGCGTACATGTCTGCGTCGAAGTGCCGCCATAAGTAGTCAGCTAGAACTCGTAGCTGGATACCATCTGCGTCACAACCGACAAGATAGGAACCCTTTGGTGTTGACCAACAAGCACGTAGTCGATGGTCATACCGTTCTTTTATATCCTCCACTGCTGTCTTAGGTTTGCCGTAGAAGATAGAGGAGATGTTGGCGGTGTTAGGGTTCTTGTGAGAACACCGTCCTGTCCAAGCACCTATCTGATTGATGAACCCGTGTATACGTCCGTCAGACTTGACTTGGTTAATCCACTCAATGAGAGACTTCTGTCGTCCATCAAGGGTCAACCACTTGGCTAGGTTCTTAGCTCCATCTCCAGCATCTTCAGGCAGTGTCTCTAGGTTACTCTCTGAGACCTTCCATCCATACCTATCTAAGTCCTTTGCTTTCTCATCGTAGAACTCTTGAGACATAGCTTTGATCTTCTTACCGTAGGGTTCACCTACCTTAAGTCTAAGGAACTTTACGTGGGTGTCAGTCTTCTCTATAGGCTTCCATCCAGCTTTCCATAATACATCAACTCGTACCCTAGACGATCCGGGATTGAAAGCAATGAAGTTAGAGCAAACCAACTCATCACCCTCTCTGTGGGTCATGTCATAATTAGACTTAGCTTCTAACACGTTCTTGTACGTAGTTCCATCCGCTTTCACCCTGTACTTTATACGGTTAACCTCAGTTAGTTTAGGTGGGAAGTCTAAGTTAAAAGCCTCAACCAAAGTATCTAGTTCTTCCGTTACCTCCTTTAGCATTACTTCAGCTTCATTCTTCTCGAAGGCAAAGCCGTAGTAGTGGGTTCGTACCAACTCTATTTGTAGGTCATGCTCAGCCCTTAGTGATTTAGACCACTTAGGGTTGTAGATTTCTGGTTTGAAGTGATTGAATAGACGCTCGGTTACGTCTAAGTCAGAGAACCAGTACTCCCTCATCTCGTCAGTCAGTTTAGAGAAGTCGTGGAAGTCACCCTTGTGTAAACCTAGACGTAAGCCCCAAGACTTAAGGCTGTGTGCTGTATCACCCCTTGCTGGTACCTTTATACCAAAGTCAAGTGTACGTGACACAATGACTGTATCAACCACCTTCCTAGGGTCTAAGCGACTATCTAGCCACTTGTTTAGTACAGGTACATCATATGTAAGGAAGTTGTGTCCTACCATTAGATCAAGAGATTTATGCCATTCGGTTGCCTCCTTTCTTGCTACAGAATCCTCATGGATGTTTTCAAACTTGAATACTTCACCTGTGTCCAACATCTTACCACCTACAAGCCAGATGCGATCTGGACCTTCTATAGCATTGGTTTCGATGTCACAAGCTGCTATACGTTTCATTTACCCTCCTATCATTACCTCTAGGTCTATCTTTAATAAAGTTAATACGTCAGTAAGGAACTTGACTGAATCATCATCACCGTTGCGTATTGCTAAGATTATGTCAGTCTGTACATCTTCTATGGTCAAGTCAAGTAACTCTGTATCTAAATCGTCAATCTCTCCTAATGGTTCATTTTCTAGATCAAATAGACCTTCATTAATTAGTTCCATATCATCAAGATCAATACCATCTACATCAATCTCAAAGTCATCTAGATCGTAGTCGGAATTAGAAGTCATCTGGCGCTCCCTCTGATAGTACAGTTGACTCTGGGTCGTAGTAGATTGATCCAGCATTACCTAGCTTACTGAATGGCCTGTTCTTATCAAGTATGAACTTGGTAGTGTTGCGCTCTATTTCACACTCTGACTCAGTGTCCCTTTCTAACTTGATACAGATGAGTGCTTCTTCTTCTAGTGCTGCTGCATACTTGGTACGTCCATCATCATTAACCTGAGAGATAAAGATAACACCAATGTCTAGTTCCTTACATAGCTGAGCCATACGTGAGCCTAGCGAAGTAAGCATAGAGGTAGCACCATCAACACCAGAAGAGGCTAGGTAAGCTAGACGCTGTACGTGGTCAATAAAGAAGTACTCTACACCATATACTGTAGCAGCTAACCTTACGTACTCTAGAAGCATCATAGGGTCATCGTGGCTACGTAGTTCGAAGATGATAGTACGATCACCGCCAGCCATCTTTTGTGCAGCTTCGATTACAGAACTCTCAGGCACACCTCTTGATGAAGCATCTTCCTTTGTACGTACATTGACACCTAGTTCGTAGGTAGCCATAGCACGATACGTAGTTGAACGTAACTCCTCCATGTGTACTGCACCTAGCTTAGCCTCTGAGTTCTTAAGCAGACCACACTCAAAGAAACGTACCATCTCAGTCTTACCACCTCCGCGTGGTGCCTTAACGAAGGTTAGACCACCTTTGACTAGACCTCGCATCTTATCGTCTAGACCTGAGTGACCAGTAGGAACATAGGCATAGGGGTTCTCTGTAAGTATGGCCCTTTCTACTTCATCGTCACCCATGTAGAAGTTGTCAGGTGAGTACCTCTGTGGTTTCTTAGCTGCCCACATAAGGTCATCTTGGTCACCTGCCATAAGGAAATCATTAGCATCCTTATGCTTACTGAGAGGTACATAGAAGAACTTCTCAGGGTAGATGGAGTAAAGCTTGTCTGCTGCTTTACGTCCCGCTGTATCAAGCTCACCAGCATATACGATCTGGTTGAATGAGTTGATGAAGCTGTGGTTCTTCTTTAGGAACTGCTCAGATATACTGGCGCTAGGTAATGACTTTACTGGAAAGCTCTTACCTAGTACTTGGAACAGGCTTGCAGCGTCGAACTCACCTTCAGTTATGTACAAGCGATTAGAACTGCCTGAGTTGAAGTCAGGTCCGAACAGGTCGTGTAGTCCCTTCTTATCCTTTAGCCAGAACTTCTTATCTGCGTAACCTCGATACTTAACATTGCTAGGCCACTTGAATGCGTAACGTACAGGGTTGTCGTCTGCATCGTATTGTAATTGAATACCGTACATCTCACATACGTCCGGGTCTAGACCCCGTATGCCCTTGAAGTTACCGTACTTGATAGGCTTATCGTTCACAGGTGTTTCCTTTCCTTTTAATGGGTAGTCGTCTTTTGCCCAATCGAATACCTTCATATTCTTAAAGCCCTTCATAGGGTACCCTCGTTCACAGCTATGGCACTTGCCTACCTGTTCGTTAGGTTCCCATGAAAAGGCATCGCTGCTTCCACAGTCTTCGTAGGGACACGGTTGATGTACCACGTTAGTCATAGTAATCCCTCTTATAAAGTCTCAGTAAAGTCTTCTAACATTACTTCAGCGCGAAGTATACCACACTCATCTACATAGTCAACCCATTGCCAACTAACAAAGTCCCAGAACAGGTCTTGCATACGTGGGGTTAGGTTGATGTAAGCCTTATCGCACTGTAGTTCATTTTGTGCTATCTCCATAAGGGTGTCTACACTTAGGTACCTCATATCAATTCCTCTTCTGTCTTTTGCTAATAGATAACAAGTAGTGGGCATGTGCTATAACGCAATGTCCATCGCCTAGTAAGAAATCTATAGTGTTGTTCAAGGCTGGCTTACCGTTCTTTGCTCTACGTCTAGCAGCGGAGCTAAGTGGTTCGTAGGCTAACCCACCTATAATAGCATTAAGTAGTACACTCAATGCGATTAGGACCGTAAGTGTGTACCTTATCATATTTTCTCCTTCCTTACAAATGTAGTATACCATAAGAAAAGGGACCACGCAAGCAGTCCCTTGTTTATAGTTTATATAGGTGAGTTATAGAAACCTAACCTCGCCCCCTCATTGTCTTATCTTCACCTAGCCAGATCAGTCTATCTATATCACTACGGTTAATACCAATATCATTCAACTCACGATCAGTAAGCTTATTTAGTTGTTTGATTGTATGTCGGTGTGCTCGCCAAGTAGCCAAGTAGTTTACGTATCTCCAGAACATTGTCATTAGAGTTCTCCAATTTCTGCGTAGTGTGTGAATTTGTTAGAGTCTTCTACAACAGGGAAGTCTTTAACTGTTTGATCATAAGGACCGCCCCAAAGTTGGTGTCTTTTCCCTTGGATTGTTGTAACTTCTCCTATGACAATCATAGGTGCTTCAAGACAGTCGAAGTCTTTTCTAAGTAGAATTAGTTCATCTTCAGGCGCTTCGCTGATAGGTAGCCAATTCATTTGGTTATCTCCTTAAAGAATGCTTAGTAGGTATGCAGTTAAGGTCATTGTAGGAACACTACCTACTACAGGCCATATGAAACCTTTGTGGTCCCACCAGTGTTTGAACCACCATTGTATTACCTCTCTGACTGCGTAGAATACACCACCAGTAGCAGCTAGAGCAATTAGGATAGGGGTCAGACCTAGAAAGCAATAGCCGACAACTACAGCTAGTATATTAATTACAGTACCTATGATTAAGTGGTTATGATAGTATCTCATTTAGTTTTCTCCTAATTTATCTGTTGGTGCTTCACTCATGTCTCGCCCTCCTCTGGTGTTCGGATACGCTTTAGCGTCTTCACCTTTGAACCCGATAGAACGAATAACTCACCTGTTCCATCACGCATATAGTATGTAACGTCTGTCTCGACTACGCTTTGTATGTATCCTACACGTTTAACACCTAAGTTACATTCAAATTCCCATTTATTCATTTGGTTAGCTCCTTCCAAGATACAGGGTAAAGAGGCTCTACAATGTCACCGATCTGTTTAGCCAAGTCTTGTGTCTCCTTTTGTGCATGACTATCGGTGCGCTGGTTGTACAGGTTAGCAATGGCATACAAGTTACCTGTCATGATTACCTCAGTGTACATGGACTGAGGTAGGATCATTCTGGCTTGTTCAGGTGCTACTCCGTGGTCTAACATCTCTTTGTAGAGGTCTAGGACAGATTCATTAAACCGCCGAGCTTCGTGGTGGATAGTGTTCTCACCTATACTTGAAAACTTAACTCCAAAGGTGTCCTCCACAGCCTCATCAGAACTCCCTTGTTTTACATTGTCAGCCCTCTTACGCCACACATCAGGCACATAGAATTGAGGCTCATCATCGACGTACCTCCGAGAAATCTCGTTATACTCGATACCTGTGGTATGCTTCATGATCTGACGTGCTACGAATAGAGGCATTTTGAGGTGTAGTGTGATAGCTGTGTGGGCAAAGGGTGACCAATGAGAAGGCATACGTCTGATGTGGTTCAGAATCTCCTCCATGTTCTCACACTCCCAATCGTATGTCCCGTCAAGGTCACACAAGGAGGACTTGATGTTTTCCCAATCATTAGACGTACACCCACGTGCAAGGAACTGGATCAGGCTCTGGTCTTGCTTGGAGAGTACGTTAGGTCCACCAACACGACCCTCGAATACACTACGTTTACCAAAGCTAACCTTAGCTGCATTAACTACAGACAGATCAGTTCCCATATGGTCTATATAAGTTACTTTCACTGTTTATCTCCTTTGTATTCTGAAGTCATAACTGTAACTTGTCGGAACTCTATCTCGAAATCTGTGTATATAGGGTTACACTGTGCGTGGACCATACAATCAAGACACTCATCTAAAGTAGCACATTCAGCATCAACATCCTCCCAAATGTATATACCGTCACTGAGGTAGCTTTGGCACCTAAGCTGATAGAACTCTCTGTAGTTATCTTTCATCTTATAGTCCTTCTCTGACAAAAGTTTCTACCCACATCTTAGTCATGCCGCTACGAACAATGTCATCCGTAGTGAACTCAACGATAGGCACAGGTAACATATACTTCTTAACTAGGTGTACAAGCTTTGTCAACCCATCTCCTTCCTTAAGATCAGATTGTTGAATGTCACCATTTAGTACAAGCTTAGAGTCCTCACCGATACGTGTCACCAACATCTTGAGTTCATGGAAGGTAATGTTCTGGCTCTCGTCACAGATAACAAAAGCATTGTCAAAACTACGGCCGCGCATAAGGGCCAGAGGAGCAATCTCAATGTTACCATTCTTTAGACCTGTTTCTACTGTACCCTTACCTAGATGTTTCTCAAGTACGTCTAATACAGGTAATGCCCAAGGCGCACACTTCTCTTCTAGGCTACCTTTGAGGAAACCGATATCCTTACCTACAGCCACATGAGGTCTTGTGATAACTATCTTATTGATCTGTTTGGTGTGGTATAGGTTAGCTGCATAGGTAGATACTACATACGTCTTACCTGTACCTGCTGGCCCAAAAACTACAACTTGTTCACTGGTGTCTAGTGCTGAGATATACTCCCCTTGCTTATCGTTTAGTGGTTCTAGCACCAGAGACCTCTTATTGTCATCATGCTTGGTTCTAGCGCGTCGTGTCTTAGGCTTAGGTTTCTGTTGTACCACACACATATTCCTTATCTGAGTTAGAGGCAACCCCATAGCTATACCACAGGGTTGCCTAGTGTTCTTAAGTTAAGTCGACAATCTCACACGAATCACCAGAACACGCCATAGTCTGCATACCTGATGTGTTGTCCTCTTGTTCATACTC
>ENA-UZWR01017892-UZWR01017892.1-metagenome-genome-assembly--contig:-Day-1-25m-contig-17892_pt1 | contig 11518 bp, 8 predicted proteins | sample MGYA00260337_ERZ794897 | MGnify/ENA metagenome assembly ERZ794897 | reverse complement strand
CCTACTATATTTTTGATTGAGCCAGTAACCCCAGAGGCAACCTTGGATAAACCGCTTTTCCCCTTAGCTCCTTGGGTAAAACCGGAGCTAGGCGCTGTATACGCCCCTTTAAAAGGGTTTTTATTTTTAGACATACTATAAATCATAGAAGCTTGGAATAGTTTATCCGTTATGGAGCTTACAGCTCCTTCGCCCCCCAAAAAACCTTCGAGACTTTTAGTTTTTTCTTTTCCCAAAGCTGACTTTATTCCGTCTTGCAACACAGGGCCTAGTATCATAAGACTACTAGAAGCAGCTAACATCTTCACAGAAGCTTCACCCATCCTGTTAGAAGAATCTTTATTTTTGTCCGCATTATCTTTCTCCTGTTTATCCGTTTTATCTGGGTGATCCAGTAGGTGCTGAGATGCTTTTTTTCTGTTTCTTTTGTTTCTCTTAGAAAAATTAGGAACAAAACCTTCAGCCGCTCCATGAGTAGAAGGGTTTAAACCCATAGATTTAGCTCTAGAGATTCCTTGGTTCAAGCCTCTGGGCTCGTCTTTAGTATTGTAGACCCCTAAACCTAACGGGTTATCTACAGAAGAAAGCTGAGAGTCAGACCCTACTCTTATAGAAGAAGACGGAATCCCCGCAGATTTCTCTCTCTCTATTGCTTCTGAAATTGCCGAAGAGAACGAAGGTATAAAACCTTTAGGTCCAAGCCGTCCTTTACGCATCATTCCGGTCATTTTATAAGGGTTGCGAGCTGTTGGTTTTGTAGCTAAAATAGACTCGTATTTTAAATCTTCCGGCCCTTCTTTTTTAAACATGTTTTGCACTATAGGTAAGTGCAAATTTTCTGTGAGAGACCTTAAAGGCTTGAACATTGATTTAGTCTTTATGTCTCCAGCTTTTAGCTCTAATACACCGGTCAGAGTTCCTCCTGTAGGTAACCTATTGCTAGTTTTTATATAGTCTACAGCGCTACTCGCCTTATTATGCATTCCGGGAACATCCTTAGCAGGAAAATAACCTAGTTTTTTAACGAACGGTAAAGCCTTCTCCTCTGCAAGTGCCCCGTATTCATTATTTATCTTGCCTCCGCCTTTCTTAGTCGAGCCTTTTTTGTTCCTTACATTAAGCTTGAACACTTCATGTCGATCATAACCTATTTTTCCCGTGTCCAAAGGATTGATAAAAGGGTTTTCCTCTTCCGCAGCTTTAAGTTTCAATGGATTTGCTTGAGAGGCTAAAGTTCCTCTTGTAGCGAAATTAGGAATAAAGCCAGAAGCTTTACCGTCAGGAGGAACAAAAAGTGCAATACTTCCGTTAATAGGTAATTCATTAACTTTACCATTAGGTTTGCTTGATGGGTGACTAGAGCCTATAGCTTTCGAGATTAATCCGCCTAAATCAAAAGCTCCAGCTTTGGCTTCCCCTCCTGAAAAGGATTTAAGCGTCTTCCCAATCGTTATTTCCCCCGCGTGGAAATCTAGCCTGTCATTAGAAATCTCCCTCCTATTAAAACCTTCTTGTTTTCTAAAGTTTTTTTCGACCCTTCTTTCAAAAACTTCCCCAACTAAATTATTAACTAAAGAATCTAATTGTTTTTGAAACGTAGTATATTGATGCCTTCCCTCTTTTGAAGTTGTTTGGACGCGCATCGTCTTATAACCTTCGCTTTGAAAAACAGCGTTTTTGTTATAACCCTTGAACCCCTTTATTGTGGCGAAATTATTACTGTAATGGTCGCTGGAAAAGAGTTGAGGGTTTTTTACCCCTTGTTTATGTAAATTTCTATTTTTAAACCACTGATCTAAATTAATTGAGCTTTTTGAGCCTTGTCCTGCTATGGGTAAATTAGATAAAATTTGATTCTTAGTGCCTGTTAGAGCAATCTTAGTTTGCTCTCTGCGCATCTCAGCGTTAGATGGCCCATCAATCTCCTTAGTAACAAAATTAATTCCGGGTCTGCCTATTCTGTCATAAACTTTTGTTTTTTCTTTTTTCTTTTGACTTTTTGGGAGTTTCGGTTTTCGAGAATTAGCTACAGGTCTATTTTCTTTAGTTGCGAATTCAAAACCTTTTATATCAACTACTTTACTTAATTTTTTCTTTTCACTATTACTTAGGTCAAGCTTTTCGCTTCCTAAAGAGCCCTTAAATCTATTTTTGCCTAAAATCTTATCTACTTTGTTAAAATTAGGTATAAAACCTTGAGCTTTATAAGGATCAAAACCATGAGAATCAAGAAAAGAAGATCGATAATTTTTTCCAGCTGAACTTCTCTTAGGAGGCATGATAGCGGGCTGAGTCATCCCCGGGAAACGCTTTACTGTTTCAGCGGAGTTATACATAACAGGTCCTTCTCCGGGAATAGTCATTTTTTTTATGACACCTGCTTGATAACCTCCCAATGCGGCCTCTGTTTTTTCTTGGTTTTCGTCGGCAAAATTAGGAACAAAACCTAAAGCTTTGCCTCCTTTCTTCGAGCGACTACCTCCGCGACTACCGCCGGACACAAACATCATACTGGCGGCTATAGCTTTAGTAGATTTCTTCAATCTGTCAGCTTGATAGTTTTGAGATTTATATACAGCTAAGAGTTTTCGAGCTTCCTTAGCTACACTAGTTTCTCCATTTTCTATTCTATTGATGATGTCTGGTTGTCTCATCAATTCTTGAGTTACTAAACCTTCTAGATTTTTTCTATTAGCTACAGCAGAATTCAGTTCAAACACCCCACTTACTGCCTGTTTAGCAAACTTACCAAAATTGAAAAGAAGTTTACCAACAGCAAAACCTCCTATAAGTAAACCCGGACCAGATAAAAAATTGCCTAAGCCTTTTAAAAGATCTTTTCCTATGCCTTGTCCAAACTTTTCAAACCTACCACCTTCTTCAAAACTTCCAATAACTGAATTAACGTCATTCAAAAGCTCTGTTATAGCAGGCTTTAAAGCTAAATCGCCTATAGCTGCTCCCGCTTTTGTTAAATTAGCTAAAGTTTTATTTGCTAAAGAACCTAAGGTCTTATTTAATTGTTCATTTTTTCGGTAAGCTTCATCACTCGCAGTAGCAGAATCGGAAAGAGCCTTATTGTAAATTCCGTATTTATTTGATAAATCTCCTAAAGAAGCACGTAAAATGTTAACTTGAAATACCCCAGCGACACTTTCTGCAATTTGATTTTGTTGGTTTTTCGAAAGATCTTTAAATTTATCAGATAAGTTTTTCAATACCTGAGTAGCGCCTAACATGTTACCTTGCATGTCTCTTGTTGCGACCCCTATAGCATTCAACTTTTGCTGAACGTCAGTTCTTCCTATTCTCGTAAAGATAGTTTTAAAAGCATTACCTATAACGGCACCACCTCTAGCAGTTCTTTGCTGAACTGCTGTTGTGATAGCTAATAATTCATCTAGACTTACTCCTGCATCGACAGCGCTAGAACCAACGCGAGAAATCGCTTTAGCTAAATCCTCAGAGCTAACAGCAAAAGCCTGATCAACTTTAGCCATTTTATTTATAACTTGAGCGGAAGTAATTCCTGATTTAGAAAAACTGTTGACTGCTGCAGTTAAAGATGCTACAGATTCTACAGCACCCATTCCAGTTAGTCTGGTTAAAATCAGGGCATCTTTAGTTCGCATTAAAGTCTTTTCCATTGAAAGACCTTGACGAGCTAATTCTGTCGCGGCTTCTGAAACGTCTTTAAAACCTTGGCCTGTTTGGCCTGCTATTTTAAACAAAGAATTACCAAACTTCTGGAGGTTTTGTTGACTAGTATTTAAGACGACATTTATATCGGCAAAACTTTTTTCTACTTCTATAGTAGCTTTTACAGTTTCTCTTAAAGCTCTTTGAACTTGATAGATAATTCCTGCTGAAGCTCCGAAAGCTATAACGCGAGCGTTCGCAGCAGCCATAGATTTTTCAAACTCATTAGCGTTGACTGAGGCGCTAGATAGCCCTTCCCCTAAAGGACGAAGAGAAGTTTTGCTTGAAGAGCCTAACGCACGAATAGAACCAGCTGTTCTTTTTACGCTTTTATCCAAAGACCTAATGTCTTTTTCAGCTTTGGCTGTTAAAGCCTGAAGTTCTATCCTTAATTTTTCCGTAGCCATTCCACAGTGTGTTACACTTTTTTACTTAACACCGTGCAATTTCATCATATCTTCCATGCTTAAAGATCCTCCTTTTTTTTCTGCAGCTTTATTCAAATCTATAACATTTTCATCTTTAACTAGACCTGCTCTTTGCATATCTTCTTTTGAAGCCCCTACTAGACTTGTAGCAGCGCCTTCTTTACCTTCTACGCTTGATTTTTCCAGAAGTTTTTTAGCGTTTTTAGATGAGTCGGCCCACTCGATCAGAGCTTCGGGATCTTCTAGTATATGGTCAGGAATTTTTTCTTCAGAGTCTCTAATAATACTTTTGAAGTATTTACCATAACTAAACAGTTCTATTTGGTAAAAAGTTAAATTAACGACAGGTTTACCAAAAAAAGAGTAAACGTTATCATCACATAGATAATACATATTAGAAAAGAAGCTGGCTAAAGATATTTTTTTTATATTTTCAGTTTTATACCGAGATGAAGATTGATTATATACCCGCATAATTTCGGATATCTCAGAATCGTCTAAATCGTCTAATCTTTCGTCTTCGAGTATAGGATTACTATTTTCATCCATAATAGAAATCTGCATATAGTATTCATTTACTCTTCTTTCTGCGTATTCTTCAGCCGTAAAGCCTATTTCTGATTCTCTTTCAAAAATAAGTTTATTTAATTCTTGATCATTCTTGAAGATATCTTTTTTAAGGTTATCTATTTGAGCTTGAATATGTAATTTAGGTTTAGTTTTATTTAAACCTTCATTTATTAATGTCAGTTCTTTTATTCTTTCGTCCCTCTTTAGATCCCACAGTTCGTCTTTTTTTAAAGCATCTATTTTAGCTTGTCTTTCCGGCAAGCCTTTAGATACCGCCTTTTTAAAAAAGGAGTCTTTTTTTATATCGCTTTGAGCAGAATCAAAATTATTAAGATGTTTTATTTTAATATTTCCCAAAACAGAAGACAAAGACCTGCTATAGCCCTCTAAAATTTCCGAAAAAATAAGTTTTAACTCTTTAGATTCCATACAAAAAAGCCCCCATTTCAGGGGGCAGGATTTTTAACATGAGGAACGCAACTTAAGATTGTTTTTTTGAAGGAGGGGTAACTACTTCTGGCTTAGGGGATTCAGTAGGAGAAGGCTTAACATCCTCTTTCGGAGAGGCTTCGCTTTCTTCTTCCTCGTCATCTTCCTCTTTAATTCTTTTAAGCATGTCTTCGAATTGCTCTTTTGAATTAGGTCTAGCGTAATACCATAAACTAACATTATAAGAAAATTCTGTAGTTACTTGACCTAAAAATAAGTCTTCGGAGTCCATAATCTCATCATAACGATCAAGTTTCTCTTCATAACTTTCGCCTTCGAAGAATGGAACCTCAGAAGTTTTGCCACCTTCTTTTTTTTCGGCATAACCCAAAGTGGTAATCCACCACAAAATAGCTTTATTTCTAGCTCTAGATTCGGCAGTATCATCAAACAAAGACTCTTCTGCCATGTTATATCTTCTGAGAATTTCAGAAAGAGGTTTAACTTCTTTTTTTAAAGTTTCAAGATTTTTAACTTCTTCTTCAGATCGTTTATTTAAAGAAATAGATTCTATTTTTTCTTGTTTTTCGTAATTAGTTCTTAGGTCTCCAGTAAGATCTTCTAAAGCTTTACTTTGAAAGTCTGCTAGAATACCTCCGTCTTGAGTATATCTTTTAGAAAGAAGTGGGCGAGTGATCATTCCAGCTCTAATAGCTTCGGCCAAAGCTACTCCGTATTGAAGTTCTCCTTCGTCTAACATTTTTCTGTTAGGCTTACGAATAAAAAACGTATAAGGAGTATCTTCTTCTACCTGTTTAACAACGTCTACCTCTAGACCTTCTTTATTAACATCCTTTACGGTTCTAGAAACTTTTTCTTTTTTACTTACTGCAAACTCAAATAACCTTTTCATTTTTTATCTATTTATTTATTTTTATGAAATTCTAGGTATTTGTCAAAATATTCTTCTAATTCTCTAATACAGTCGTTACCTTGATCAAGAACACGCTTACGTATTCTTTTGTAAGTTTCTTCGGGGATTTTTACGCCATCAGCGTCCAAGTCTTCTAAAGCAAAAAAGAAGCTTTTATACAAAGACGTTATTTTCCTTTTGAGTTGAAACGAAAAGAAATTTTCAACAATATCCTTATCCATATACCTTATACCTTAAAACTAGTTACACAAACAAAAAGAAAAGCTCCCCTAAAAAGAGGAGCTTTTTGATTTTATATTTAAATAACAAATTAAGCAACAACTACATCTCGACTAACATTAGTTGATAAGCCATTAGTATCAGTAACTGTATAAGTTATTGTATAAGTAGCAGCGACATTTTCGTCAACTGTATCTCCTGCTACAGCCACAGAACCCGAAACATCACCATCTTCTGCGTCAGTAGCAGTATAACCGGGCTCAACATAAGGAGTTCCTAGAGCTAAGCTCAAAGGATTATCACCAACTAAAGTTATAACAGGATAGTCGGGAGCGACAGGCTTAGGAGCTGGTAAAGCTTTCTTTGGCTCAGGAGAAGCATAATCTTCTACAGAGTCTGGTTTAACGTCAACTACAGCTAAAGTTGGATTAGCTATCAATTGGCTTTTTAGAGCAGTTTCAGTCACTCTAAGAACTATTGATTTACTATCAGAAGGAATCGTAAATAGGTCGAAATTATCTGAGCTTATTGGAGTTCCATTATATTGAAAGTCGAAATCATTAGATGAAAGAACTGATCCTCCAACTCCTCTCACACGTTCTGAAAATATAACCCTAATATCTCCTTCTTCCATTCCTACAGAAGCGTCAGCTCCATAAGCTAATGTAAATGTTGGAGGTATGTCAGGCTCCTGAATATTCGTTTTAGAGATTCCCCTCATAAACAATCCGACATCTTTTTGTTCAGGCCCACCGATTTGAGAAGTAAATTCAATAGAAACGGTTTTATTATCTCCGATAGAGCTAGTAAAAGATTGAGAATCAGGCTTCAAGTCTTTTACAATATAAGTGCTGACAGGAAATTTGTCAGAAGTTCCATCAGTTTGACAGCCGTCAGGACTATACAGTTCGATTTTTAAATCATAAGATTTTTCGCAATCAATCAAATCACTCAAACTTCCTGTAGTCAAATCAGTCAAAACGGCTTCGAAACTTGTAGTAATATTAACCGGAAAATCAATTTCTCTAGCGAAAGCAAATCTGTTGCCTAGTCTTTGAATAGGGGTTCTACTTAAATCGAAAGAAATATTGAAGCTTTGAATATTAGCAGACTCTACAGCGTTAGAGCTAGAACTAGGAAGTTTTACACCGGGCAAATCATAATCATTTGCTTTTTCATCGGGATTTTCGCCAAAATTCCCAAAACCCGTGTTCTCAGAATCCGTACTTTTAGTAACAAGCCAATTGTTTTTAGATTGAACCAAAGAAACTTTTATATCTCCGGGCCTAAGAGTAGAAATAGACTGAGAGTCTTCTGTGCCAACACTTTTTTTAGCGTCCGGTAAAGAATATTTTTCTGCGCTAGCTACACCCTCAATTTTATCCAAAGAAGGAATAACCCCTTGAGCATTAGAATCTAATGAATCAAACCTCATATTCATACCCTCTGCTGCAACAGATACAGTAGGAAAGCCTCCTACGGAAGCCTCGACAGAATAAGAGGTTAAGAAAGCATTACCGACACCAATGACGCTATCTCCTGCAACAGCAGCTTTACCATTTTCAGAGACAGCATCAAGACCTTCACCTACAGTTTTAATAAAGTAGTTTTTTTCGTCTTTAGACTTATCTATAATACTACTTACTGCAGAAACGAGATCGTCATCATGCTCAGAATTACCACCTACGGTAAAACCCAAAGCTTCTTCATTTCCAAAGTTAGCCAGATAGTAAGAAAAATCTAGGCTAACGGTAGGTGTTTCCAAAACAACTCGATCAATAGCCCCAAGCTCGCCGAATTGATTAACGTCAGTTCTGCTAATATTAAATGCGTAATTAGCTGACTGGACTCTATGAAGTTGTTCTACGTCACCTACGGCTAAATGGTCGTAAGTCGATTCGTTAGATGATTTTTGACTCGCAAAGAGTGCCTCACTTTGGTAAATAACTCTATTTCTTGACATGTTAAAATTCCTTTTTGCTTTATTATCTTGAATTACATCTAATAATTTCAAAAGGGAACTAAAAATTAAACGATTCGAGGAAATCTAAAATTACTAACTTGAAAATCAATTAAGCTAGTATAAACATTAGGATTAAGCTCTCTTATTTTAGTTTCTATAGCCCTTTCAAATCTAGTTACATTAACTTCATCAATGAAGCAAGATTGAGACTCGGTTTTTCCTGCAACCGTATTTGAATAATTATAGAAAGCTCCTCCGACATAATAACCGAAAGCGTTATAAGGCATTTCTGAAGATTCTAAAATAGGAATTAAAGTTTTCTGTCTGTCCCTAAATAGACTTCCGATTGCGTCAATTTTAAACTGAGTGTCAGCTATAACAATAGCTCTTATATTTAAAATAGTTTGGTCGTGACCGCCAAAAGCGAAAGGTTTATTATTTGTTCCCATATTTTTCAAGAAAACGATAGGATAGCTTTTTTCGTCATTTTCTAAACCGGAAGAAGATGTATCTATTTTACTTCTTTCTGTATATCTAGTCTCAAAAAGAAGTTTATCTTCCGTTTCATTAGTCATATAAATATTAAAATCTTTTATCGCAAATTCTCCTAATATTTGAGAGCTTTTTGTTGTTTGCCAATAAGATCTACCTTTATTAAAATCTATAGCGTACAACCCTTCTTGTCCTACAGGAGTATCGGCTCCACCTAAACGTAAAGAGATAGGTATATTTGCTCCAGAAACAGAATGGTCTCCTACAAACTGGGAGTAAGAGCTAGCATACGTTTGGTAACCTAAGAATTCTTCAGATTTATAAAAAAATTCACCGGTTACATTTTCGTAAGCTTCTCCGTACTTTAGTAGAATATGGTCAAACCAGAGATAGAAGCTAGATAATACCTTGTTGTCAAATTGAGCTTTCATTATTTTATTTCGTTTTTAAATTTATCCATTATTACAGAAACGTAATCAGTTGGTTTGTAATTAAAGTTTCTTGTTATATATTTAGACTGTATAGCTGTGCCGGATCGACCTGAACTTGTTTTTCTTAACGTATAATTAAAATTACTAACCCCTCCATTTTCTACTGCTTTCACCCAGCTTCTACCGCCTCCCCAAGGCAAAGGAGAAACTTTATATATTTCATCTAAAGAAGTATAGTTAACTTTGAATTCATAGTAGATGTCAAAAGAATTAGTCACTCTAACGACTGGAATTTTAGATTGAAGCTTAACAGAAGAAATGATGGCTTTTATTGGAGCGGTAGGGTCAGAGCCTTCTTCGAAACCTAAATACTCAAACATGTTAGCTTCTCCACCAAGCAAAGAAGAATTTGTTTTGTCTTCTATACTTCTTGTTACTTCGTGTTTTTCGAATTCTTTGAGAGCTTTATTTTTGGAGCCTTCTAATTTCTTAAGTGCTGCTCCTATCGCTAAATTTCGTAACTGTTTAGAATTCTTTAAATCAAAGTGTTTTCTAAGAATTTGCTTTATCGATAAATCTATTTTATTATTAGGCATTTTATCTAGTTGATTCTAAGAAAAATACGTAATAGACTTTATCTAAAAAATCTCTTCTGCCATCATCAGAAACAATATTAAAGATTTTACCATCTATTTCTATAGATTCGGTTTTCCCATTTTTTACTATGTAATCTCTACAGTCTTGCTCGACTTTAATTCTGACATCACCCTTCATGTCTTGAATCTTCAATTCTTCGACATATTCCCTTTCTTGATTTTCTTTATAAGAAACAATAGCACTAAATTCTTGACTAACAGAAACATAAGAAACTTTTTCTTCTTGGTTTCCATAGCCAGCATACAGAGCAGTATCAGCATTCTGTATTACTTTTTTAGGTTCTTTATATACTTTTATTGTTCTTTTAAAAGTGTCAAAATGATCTACTAAAGCTTGAATAAGCTGAGTTCTAGTCGAGCTGTCTACTAAATCGGGCATAAATTATAATCTATTAAAGTTTTGATTGCCCGAATCATATCTTCCGGGTATATAATCATTACCAGCTACTTGAACTGGCGAAGATAATCTATTCTTATAAGAACTAATCATATAAACTAACTCTTCATATTCTTGTTTTTTTAAAGAAGTGTAAGTTTTACTTAATTCATTCTTATTAATTTTCCTTACTTTTGACCCATCAGAAACAACTTCAACGACAGGGTCATTTGCAGCCGCACCTAAAGTAGATCTTAACTGTTGCTCATAATAATGAACCATGTACATTTTTTTAAGAACCGCTTTTTCTTCTAAATCTATTTCAGCTATAAAAGTGAGAGAAGAATTAAAAGGGATAGGTTCTCTGTCTTCCTTATCTATATTATTTTTTATCTCGGAAGACTCATCTAATCTAAAAGAAGTATTCAAATGGTTGTTCAGCTCTCCGATGTTCATCCTTAGCCAATAACTAATAGCTTCAACTGATAAATTTGTAGGTTCGGACAACTCTTTAAAAATTTCCGTAGCAATGTCAACAACCTTCATATAAAAAGGAATTACACTATACGAAGACCAAGTAGCTTCTTAAAATAAAAAACCTCCCCCCAAACGGGAGGAGGCATGTTTATTGGAAATAAGTCAAATATTAATTTAGAATAAATTAACTAAATTAACCGAAATGTCTGATTTCAATAGAGTGACCACTAGTTGGAGCGCCATCGAAGACGATTCCTGTACTATTAGACAATGAGTAGTCAGCGTCAGGACGTTGTAGGAGACCGTTAACAGAAACCATTATATCCTTAGTTGCACTAACGGTTATACCCATTGCAAAACCAGAAGCAGCTCCATCTCCAGTCAAGAGAGTAGAAGAAGAAACTGCTGGTCCAGAAGAACCTCCACCGCTTTGAACAACAGCCACATAACGTTTCAAGTGACGAACCTCAAGAGCAGCTCCGTTAGGAACATTTTCACTCATTGTTAGGCTTGTTCCAGATACGGAATAATTATCTCCCGGAGTTTGCAACAGACCATTAACAGAAACCATTATGTCTGAACTACCATTAGGATCAATACTAAGAGTATAAGCAGATGTTGATCCGTTTCCTGTGAAGACATCAGAAGTCAAAGGAGTAGTTTGATCAAAACCTACAAATTCCACAGCATTTCCTGCAGCATTAGCGGCCAATATTTGAATGACATCAGAAGTAGTTGCAGTCATGGAACTTGGAGTATCTGTCAAGTCCAAAATCTCCAGAGCATCAATCTTGCTATCAAGAGTAGAACCTGTGCTTGCCAAGTTAGTTGTCAATGTAGCGAT
>ENA-UZWR01004212-UZWR01004212.1-metagenome-genome-assembly--contig:-Day-1-25m-contig-4212_pt1 | contig 11670 bp, 20 predicted proteins | sample MGYA00260337_ERZ794897 | MGnify/ENA metagenome assembly ERZ794897 | reverse complement strand
ACTGAAGGTAGAGAGGTTCAGGGTATAAAAGTTAATACAAGAAATGATAATATTCATGTATGCGGGCTACTTGGATCTAAGACAGTGTTAGGTGGAAGAGTTAGCGGATCAAAACGTGTTTCATTAAAACAAGCTATACGAAACAGTTTGCCTGTTGGTAACTTTAGAGAGTTTGTGCTAGAGAACATCTCTGAGGCAAAATTAAATGGAGAGATATTAACATTGACAAAAAACTAATGAATAATAAAGAAAAGACAAAGGCAGATCGAAGTTTGTGCATCAGTTGCAAGTTGCCAAAGTCTCTTAAGACTAAGCTGGATTCGATTACATGTGGAGACGAAGCTGTATTTAAAAAGACCGCATTGATTAGATATCTTTTATCAGAGTTCTTTGATGCGAAAGAAAATGGTAGAAAAACCATTGACTTAGAGAAAATAATATAAATCATGAAAGAAATAATTGATATCAAAATAGAGACAGTAATGATCGAGAATAATACAGGAGGGTTTGCTAATTGTTATATTGGATTACCCAAAGGTCACCCTTGGCACAAAATGCACTATGAAGATATTGAAGAGAGATGCTCAGAAACGAGCGAGGTTCACGGAGGACTGACTTACAGTGAAGATAGAGTCCCTGCTTCCGAAGATGAGCCAAAAGGTCTTTGGTGGGTTGGTTTCGACACAAAGCACGACGAAGATAATAAAGAGAATTGTGACAGAGAGTTCTGTGAGCAAGAGATAGTAAAGCTAGTGAAGATTGCAATGGAAGACTTAGCACGGTTTCAACGGGAACTTCGTTTCATACCACGTTTCATACCATAACTTAAAAGGAGGTATAAACAAGAAAGAGTGTCCTTTTTTTATACCTCTTTTGATATACTTTAACTAAATAATATACCCTAGTAATAGTAAAGGATAATAAACTAATAAGTATAAGAGTAAAGAATAAAGAAATTAACGTAAAGCATTAATAAATAAAAGGATATAGTCTAATAAACAGATCAAGAAGAGTTGAATATGGTTGTCTTCAATTTATTTCTATAATTTAAGATTAAAAAATCTTCTGTCATTTTCAGCCATTTTCAGCCATTTTCAATAAATATCAATAAAATAAGGGTATTTTAAGTTATTTTCGGCTAATAATGAAACTAAATGTCATGCAATTTTATTGGATTATATCGTAATAATAATAAGAAGTAAATTTTGAGCAATATTTTCTAAATAATTAAGTTTAAACGATTTGCATTTAATAAGGGTTTATATAAACCCCTATGGAAAACTAAAGAAAACTACATATCAACGTCTGAGAAATAATAACATGGATTAGGTGAGAGATTTTACGTGGAATAATTAAATTAAAAAAAGTGATTGACATTATCATTCGGGCAGGTATATTAAGGGTATAACATTTAATTAGATACCTTATGAAAGCAAAGAAAACCATACGCATAGAGAAAGTAGTAGATGATATAAATGAAAAACTTGCATCGGCTTGCTGGAATGAAGACCAGAGAGAGGTGCTGGTTGCTATACTAGATAAATGGTTGATAGATAATAAAGCATACAAAGGGTTTCGTTACTTAGGGACGAATGAAGTTTTTAGCGGATGCAAAGCAGGTATGAATGCTAAATCTACAGATGATCTATCCAAAACAGATCCTACAGAATTGTATAAGAATACAGATCATACAAGAGTAAGATTTTTCTGAAAATAACCGTTGACACTATCATTAATCTGATTTAAGTTATCATCATGTTAGCGATTGATAAGTTAATTAAAATATTAAGACTGCACGAATACAGAGAGTATGGTGAGTCTGACTGGAAGCGTTACGTTGTGAACTTACAGAAAACGCAACTTCTTGTGGAGGATTGTTGGCATGACACAGATAATACTACTACTGGTTCTGACTGGTTAGATGCTTCAGAGTGGGGTAAGCAAAGACTATTAGAATGGTTAGGCTATTAGCATGAAGGTCAAGGTTTATTTTAATTTACATAAGAAAGTTTTCTCTGTAGTAGATAACAAGACCAGAAGGGTCGTGAGGTATTCTAGGGGTTTAAGCTTAAATGATGCAGTTTTTAAAGTATCAAAAGCAGGAAGAGAAAGAGTGCTAAAAGAACGCAGGAAAAACGTCCATGCTTATGTTATAGGAGAAGACGACTTAAATTATTGTATACCTTCAGACGCAACAGAAGTAACTTATAATCCTTATCTATACAATTCATTTGTAGAAAAAGATACAGAAAAGCCTATATCTAAAGCATACAAAGTATTTCTTAGAGTAGACAATAAAAAAGCTAAACTATATGCATTAAAACCAAAGGAGAGTTATGCCAGCTAATATAGATAAAACTAAATCAATAGAATACGCAGCTAAAGAATTTAATACAATAGAAGAAGCAGAAAAGTATTTAAATAGTATAGGAATAATTAGTCACGGTATAGAGAGTATTAGTTTTAAAGGTAAGTTCTTAAGATACTTAAACTTTGGTGATACATACGATTTGACAGTCTGCACAGATGGAGGTAAATTGTTTGCAGGATCTTGGGGAGATTGGTTAGAAGAAGAAGAAAGACAATATGAAAAAGACAACGATCAGTATAAGTGTTGCTATTGCGGGGAGTTTCATGATAGCGACAATACTCCAGACGGCTGGGACTCAGACGGCAGCTACTGCGTCTATAAGCGATAGTTTATTGTATGCAATACATCAAGTAGAATCAAGTGGCAGCACAAAAGATAATATAGTAGGGGATAAAGGCAAAGCCATAGGCCCGTTACAAATACATTATAGTTGTTGGTTTGATGCTACTGAATATGATAAATCTATAGGGGGAGAATACAAAGATTGTTTTAAATTATCATACAGCAAGAAAATATTCCTTGCATATATGCAGAGATATGGTAAAGGTAAGACAATAGAGCAGCAAGCACGGATCTGGAACGGAGGTCCAAAAGGATACAAGAAAAGCTCTACAATAAAATACTGGGGGAAAACAAAGGGGTATTTAGAATGGAAACGGTGACTGTGATACTTTTTGTAATATTCCTTATCTTTTGCGGATTAATGGAACTTGAGAGATAAATAAATGAGCACTAAAATGAAATATACTTGCTGGGGAACCTATACCATGACCATCACCAAGGAACAAACAATCGAGGCCAGCAGTGAAGAAGAGGCCGAAGAAAAGTTCGTCCGAATACTTGATGATACTGGTATAAAGAACCGCCGAAAAGATTACCACGGTTGGGAGTATGAAATATTCCCCAACGGAGGGGATCAAAATCAAACTAGAAATAATAAATAAATGAAACATTGAAGAATGCCAAGTTTAGACTAAATAAGATTAATAATTTTAAAACCAAGATTCCTTAATACAGATTAAATAAGATAAATTTACCTGCGTGTTGTTAGTGGGTGTTCATAATGATAAGCGAGGCATCCTTCGGGGTGCTTCGTTTTTTTTTACATAAGAAAGGTCTGGATTATAAATTATATAAGATAAAAAAAGTTGTTTTTGTGGTTGACTATTTTGCTGAAATGATTAAATTAATGATGATTATTATGAAATTACTTAGCATTGAATCCGACAGCAAGACCGTCAAAGGAAACCAATTTGGTTTTTTAACTGGTATACAATACTTTAAACCAAGCTTTAAGATATGTCCTCATGCAACTAAAGGATGCATGGCTGGATGCTTGAATACAGCAGGGCGAGGGATAATGTCTAATGTCCAGCAGGCAAGACACAATCGGACGGTCTTTGCGTTGACTCGGCCAAAAGAGTATGCTCAACAATTAGAAGAGGAGATAGTTAGTCTTATAAAGAAGGCTAAAAAACAAGATAAGAAAGCTTGTCTTAGGTTAAACGGGACAAGTGATATCGATTGGGAAAGCAACCCGTTAGTTTATAGTGTATTAAGTAAGCATAAGAAGAGCCTGATCATTTACGATTACACAAAGGACATTGACAGAGCGAAGAAACAGCACAAGAAACTAATCCATTATACAGTATCGTATCATGAGAATATGAAGAAAGAAACCGTCAAAGAGTTGGTTACTATGGGCATTAATGTTGCAGTCGTGTTTCGTAATGCTGAATTGCCTGATAAATGGCTAGGTATCAAAGTTATCAACGGAGACAAGCACGATTTACGTTTCAAGGATACTAAGGGGTGTATCGTTGGATTGAAAGCGAAAGGAAAAGCGAAGAAAGATAAAAGTGGTTTTGTTGTAGATGCTTAATAGTAAATAAATAATAACCTTAATAGTAATAATATGGAAAAGAAAATTCAAACAATAGAAATCACGCCTACATGGGAAGAAGCAGCGCCATTAATAATAGATATTATTAGAAATGCAACTAACCCTAGATCTATTCAAATTGCGAAAGAAAAGGAAGAAGAGGTGACAGCATGAAGTATCGAGTTAAAGCACAGTATCCCATCTACTGGACTAAGTGGTTCACGATTGATGCGGACGATGTAGATGCAGCGATAGCGAAGTGCAAGCAAGAGGCTGAGAGCATTGAAGCACAGAGCGCATCACCTATTCATATGGGATGGGAAGTTGTGGAGGCGAACGAAGTGAAGAGCTAATGAAAATGGCAATAGCAGCAGACAAAAATAACCAAAGTAATTATGAGTAAGACATAAATAATACAATCTAAGAAGAGATGGGAGAAAAATAATAATCACTCTTTTTCCTATCTTTGCGTCTGCAATGCGAGAAATATAATTTGACAAACTCTTTTAATCTGGTAAATTAAAACCATACTTGTCAATTCAACCCAGTCTAAAACAAACCAGTAGGTAAAGTGCGCTGGAAACCGTGTCGAGGATCGCATCACCACGAAGTGGGAGTTACCGACTCGAAGGAANNACCTCTAAAACTAGGCGGTGCTGCTCTTGCCAGACTGGGTTGAATTGAGAAGTAAAACCCCTAATAACTTGACAATCGACTTTAATCTGTTATCTTATACGTATGAAAACTGAAGATCTAAACACAATCACCGCTATGTCACGCTACGGCGGAAGTTTCGCTTCTGCGTTGGCCAACGCCTTCTCAAGAGCTGACCATGTTAATTTCAAAAAACTCAGGGAGGCTTTCCCTGAAATGTGGGAAGAGTATACCGATTTAGGCGAAAAAGCAAGAGATCAAGATTTTACTTGATTGTCCTACCCCATATGTTAGAAGATAAGATATGCTCTTCCAAATGCCATAACCTGAAGAACATCGAGGGTTGCCTCGTTAGACGAATATTGCTTGGATAGTCTGTTGGCATCTGAAAGGGTATATCAAATAAATGCAAATAAGGTGTTGCCTGAACCCATTTAAGCAGCCATAATATTTAAAGAAGATAAGATATGAAAGCTAACAAGGATACTAAAACCGGAATCGTCACTTACACCATGCCAAACGGCAAAACCTTTTCAGCGGCATATAAAAATGCATCTTATTGTGTCGCATGTGATGGCGACGAAGTGCCTTCAACTTGGGGTGGTAAAACCTACATCTATATGTATAACTGGCAAGACAGGCAGCATGATTACTACTGTTTTGAGGATGATATCTCAACTCATATCGCACCTTGGGAAGTTCGATCCGTTGCCGATCCGATATATGCAACATCAATGCGTGAAATATAATTTGACAATCGACTTTTAAATAATATAAAATAAGTTAAAGATAATCTTTAAACCTACCTTAACCGGTAGGTTTTTTTTTATTGCCTAAAAAGAATTTTTTCATTGACTTTCCTTAAATAATATAAATCTAGATAATACAATTTTAAGCTTGACTTTTAAATAATATAAAATAAGCAATTCTCGCCTAGCATAAATAATAAGATAATACAAGATAAAAGATTTCCAATTTTAAGCTTGACTTAAATAATACAATTTTAAACTTGACTCACCTAATATAATATACTAGTTCGTAACATCTGTAAGTGTCTAAGAATGAGGGATTTACGCTTAATAATATGTGCTGGGGGGGTAGGGGGGGTGGACCACTCCAGGCGGACCTGTTATAGGTAGTAGTAGTATCTTGGTGGGGGTGTCAGATTCCTGGGTCTGGTGTCCGAATCGTTTCTTCAATTTGAATGTTGCCCAGGCGAATGTGTTTTTGAATGTTGCCCAGGCGAATGTGTTTTTGAATGTTGCCCAGGCGAATGTGTTTTTTTTTCATATTGGCTATTGACGGTTTAATTTATGTGGTTTAAGCTAAGACTTAAGATTTAATTTAGAAACTATCATACAACTTGGTAGGGATTAAATCAGTAGAGAAAGACAACATTATGAGCAGTGGATTAATTAACGAAAGAGATTTTCAAATCGGATTATCTCAGGCATGGCATGGTCAAACGGAAATTGTAGAAAAAATTGAGAGACGCATGTTTCCTGTCGTGGAAAGGGTCGATTTATTTTATGAGATTAACGGTCAACGTGTAGAGCATGGCGACAAATGCCTTGTTACTATGGACGATTGCAAGCCAGTGTCAGGGAGTGTTTCAGATAGTTATGCAGAGTTCTATCCCCATAAAGCTTGGGATCATGTGATGGAAGCATTGTCTGGGTCAGATTTCACCGTTGAATCAATTGGTATGATTTATGATCGATCACGGTTCTTTATGACTATTGGTCTTGATGAATTAGAGAGTATCACTGGTGGTAGTGATAAGGAAGGTTACAAGCTAACTATTAGCAGTGGATTAAATCGCAACCAATCCCCATCTTATAATGTTTCTCATGTTGTTGCAGTGTGTGCAAACACTGTCCAAGTAGCGAGACAAGGCAAAGCTTTGTTTTCAGAGAAACTTACCAAATCCTTTGGGGATAAACTCAAAGCTTCTACTGATGTAATTTCCAATGCTGTTGGATTTGCTCGCACGTATGAAGAGAACCTTACCAAGTTGAGAAGAACACTAGTGGACGTTGACACTGCAAGAGAATTGTATGTCGGAGAACAAGCTCAGACTGGCAATCGATACGCATCAACTCAAACACGTAACAAAGTGGATGAATTGCTGGTTGGTTTTCAACGTGGCAGAGGTAACAATGGGGAAACTATGATGGACGTTTTAAACGGTTTCACTGAAGTTTTCGGTCAGGGATTGGCAGGTTCCAAATCTAAAAAGTCCAAGTGGGATAGGTGGGTCAGTAGTGAAACGGGAATATTTGCAAATCGTAAATCATCGTTTGCGGATAGTCTCTTTGATGTAGATAAGTTTGACAAGTTGCGCTCTCTTGGCAAAGAGACCATGGAAGACTACCGAAAACAAGCGGTCACCGTTTCTATGTCATGATAGAATTGTGCATTATAATTGATTAACTCACAGGATCAGCCCATTGGGCTGGTCTTTTTTTTTGTCTTTGCGTAATAGATAGCAAGTTTGTTTTCCAAGGTTGCAATAATTGTTTTAAATAACTCAAGTTTGCTTGGTTTGTCTTAATAAAAAAAAACAGTTAAATCTTTTATTGTTCCAGGCGCAAGCGCTTGATTATCAGTAGGATACGAATCCAGGCGACCAAGTTTTTTGGATGTGCTGGTCTTAGGCACAAAAAAGAGGACCATCCAATGGATGGTCCCGTGTGTTTTGCTTGTGCTGGATGTTCTAGATCAGCATTAGGCCGATCATGCATGCGATCCCCAGTAGGATCGTTGCAATGACTCCTAGAACGTCCATCATACTAACAAATGGCTCCTAGCGTCCATTATTCGACGGTGGACATCATTGACATGAATATATCCGTCTCGGTCGTTACCAGAAAAGAATTTGGATGATGATAGATGTGCCAGCAGGTTGCACAATTCAAGGTTGCATCGTTTTTGCTCGCCTTCTAGGCGCACAATTTCCAGCTCTAGGTCCTTCTTAGTCATTCTCATGGTATTACTTTCTATAGGTGGTAGTTGAGGGGATCCCCAAGTTTTATGGGGATCCCTGTTTTAGGTGATTACTTGGTCATGTCAATGGTCATGCCATCAACTCTAATAGATATTAGGCTATCGAATTTGTAGGACCGAACCACTACTTGATTTGGCTGGTCCAACCCAACCACTTCTTGCTTCTTACTTGATCGACTAGAGCGAATTATCCATTGAGGGTCAATTTCATCGCCACAAGGTGAGAAGTATCCATGCAATTTAACTTGGTTCTGGACCATATCAGCATGTGACCAGTAGAGCCGCAAGTAGAATGCTCCCTTGTGGGATATTACCTTGTGCAATGAATCCCATTTTCCCCAAGGTAAGCTTGAACCGACAAATGATTCATTTAAACCAGCCTTATTTAACGTGCGTTTAATGCCATTGACATAAGATGCGCCATTAAATCCTGTTCCACTAGTCAACTTGTTACAAGTTGCCAGTCCATAAGGATTGCCCTTTATAAGGCGAGCTTGTGTTCTGGCTTGGAAGCCAATTGGAGAACAGCCGACCTTGTGAACGAGAATATCTCTCAGTATGTTATGTGGTTTTTTCATAATGTTTTTGTTCTGCATGACGTCATGCATTGGTAAGAAGATATAGCAAAAGACTATAAAAAGCTATTTAAATTTTGAGGCCGTCCGCCAGGACACATCCACCTTGAATTGTCAATAAAAAACTTCAATCGGTGTAAGTTGTTGCAAGCCAGGGTCTTAAGGGGGCCTTTTTGAAAAGTTAATACAGGAAAAAGTGAGAGAGAGGGGCGGGGGGCTTTTCTTCAATCTCCCCAATCCCCACCAAACTCTTTTAAGTTACGACCCCCTTTTCTGCGTTGGGGTTTTAAAAAAAATAAAAAAACAAAAAGCTAAATCCAAAAATTGGTCGGGGCTGTGTGATTTTTAGGGTCCTTTTCAGTTACTTATTATAAAAATGTGTAATATTGCATATAATTTTAATAGAATGTCAAAACAAGATAAGTCACCTAAAGTGGCACAACGGGGAAAGTTAACAACTGGATTGCAAATAAAAGACTTAAAGTGGACAAAAAAGCAGCAGGATTTCATAAAATTAGCATTAGACAAGGAAACGAAGCTTATCTTTGTCAGTGGCCCTGCTGGGTCTTCGAAAACGCTGCTTAGTATTTATTGTTCTTTATGTTTGATTAGGGATAAAAAAGTATCTGACATTATTTATGTAAGGTCGCCGGTAGAAAGCTCCGATTCAAAAATTGGTTTTTTACCGGGGGATGCTGATGAGAAGTTGAAGTATTACAATTTACCATTTTCAGATAAGTTAGTTGAGTTATTGAGTAAATCCGATATAGAATTATTAAATAAACAAAATAGAATCTCTGGACATCCATTGTCATTTGTAAGAGGAATGAGCTGGAATTGTAAGTCTATAATTTTAGATGAAGCGCAGAATTGTACGCAAAAAGAAATTGTTACATTAATGACTAGATTAGGTAAGTTTAGTAAATGTTTTATTTTAGCTGATCCAGAGCAGACAGACTTAACTAATGGGAAAGCGGGTGGCTTTCAAAAGCTTTGCAAGCTTTTTAATGATCAAGAAAGTAAAAAATTTGGAATTTATTCGTTTTATTTAACAGAAGAAGATATAATGCGTAGTGAGTTAGTTAAATACATGGTCTCTAAGTTAAAGGATCTTTCTCCAACCTCTAGAGTATAAGTATTTGGCAAGGGTAGCGGAAAATTTACGCACTTTCTTTTCTGTTTTTTCAAAGAAGAAAGCGTGAGCGAACTCTTCGAGAGTAACAGAGAGTTCTCTACGAGGTAAAAGTGTAGGATCTATAATAATACGTGGATTTTTAGACGCAGGGTCGAAACATAGCCCAGAAGCTTTGTACTTAGGCGGGACTTTAACATTTTCCACTTCGTACTCGTAACCTTCGTCTGTTTTAAATTTAAAACCACCATTACCCATAAAAAAATAATATTATGAAAGCATATTGTCAACAATGTGGTTCAGGCACAGAATACGCCTACGAAAAGCCTAATTTTTGCGTGAAATGCGGAACTAGCTTTAGCAGCGTCAAAGCTCCTACCGTGCAAAGAGCAAACCCTAAACCATCTTATATTACACAGAAAAACGTGCAGTTAGAAGATGAAGAATCATCTCTCGATCAAATCAGAGGTATGTCTAAATTAGAAGTTGATATTGGGCCAGCGCCGAATAGAAAAATCACTTTAAAAGACATAGCTGGAACCCGACAAGAGGGAGAAAAGTCTGAGTATTCAGAAGGTTCTACGGAACCAATTAATCAAGAAGAATTTATGGAAAGCTTTAAGAAAGAAGCAGGGTATTACTCTTCGAGACAATCCTTAGATGAATAAGCGGAAAATAAAATTTGAGTTAGTTTTAGGTTTAATCGATATTGAAATAGCCAAGAGAAAACATAAATGGACGCTTTCAGCGTTGAACTGGATGGATTTTGATGATGTCTCCCAGATTATACGCTTTCACATTTATAAAAAGTGGAAACTATACGACACCACTAAGCCAATGCTCCCTTGGGTTAATAGGATTATATCTAATCAAATTAGAAACATAATTCGAAACAATTATGGCAATTACGCTCGTCCTTGCTTAAAATGCGCAGCGGATCAAGGAGAAATGGGGTGCAGAATTTATGGCGAGGACAAGCAAGCTTGTCCGCTCTTTAAAAATTGGATCGCTAACAAAAAAAATGCTTACGATATAAAAATGGCCGTATCTATAGAAGATCACGCTTACGAAATTACTGCTTATGCTGAAGACTCTGTAGATATTACAAAATCTAGCAAAAGCCTCCATAAGGTTATGAAAAAAAAATTAAAACCTATAGAATGGCAAGCTTATGAGCTTTTATACATTAAACAAAAAAGCGAAGAGCAGGTATGTAAAATATTAAAACTCAAGTTCGATAAAAAATCAAAAAACGGCTATAACAAACAACTAAGGAATATACAAAAATCCATAATAACTAAAGCCAAGGATTTAATTTATCAAGGAGAAGTCGAATTATGAAAAAAGCAACTCTTACCCCAGAGCAAGAAGATCTGATTATTAGTTTATGGAATGAAAACGAAAAAGAGCCTTTAAGCTTGCAAGAGCTAACGTGTAAAATTTTTCCAGACATCCCTAAAATTGATGGAAGAAGCATTTACGGTAAAGCTGTAAAACAATTCTTAGCGTCAAGAGATTTAAAGGTAAAAACTAGAAGTAAATATAACGCAAAAAAAAGATTAGAGCTTACTGACGAACAAAAAGATTTTATTTCTAATAATATTGGTTTAATGACCTCAGTAGAAATAACAAGAGAGCTGTTTTCTAATTTTGCTTTAACTAACCTTTCAAATGAAGCACGAAGCGTCCAAGTATTCATAGACACTCTTCCTTCTCAAGTTGTCGCAGGAGCCGCCGTAACCCCCACTACGCCTGACGACGCATCAGGAGGCTACAAACCGCCTAAGAACGTAGACAGAGCGCTAGTCCGTGTAAATAAATACGTACTCGATGGTATAAATAGGGATAAAATAACAGCAAGGCAAAAAAAAGAATTAACATCTCTCGTCTCTTATTGTCATACTTATAGGTTCTTACATCAAATCAACACTTACCCTTCTGCTGAAGATAGAGATTTATTTGAAAGTAGTTTTGTTAGGTATACTTACGATAAAGCTGATTTAACTCAAGAAGAGGTTGATCAGTATATTGTTCTCTGCACCGAAGTCGT
>ENA-UZWR01000724-UZWR01000724.1-metagenome-genome-assembly--contig:-Day-1-25m-contig-724_pt1 | contig 11684 bp, 10 predicted proteins | sample MGYA00260337_ERZ794897 | MGnify/ENA metagenome assembly ERZ794897 | reverse complement strand
AGTTTACTTGTGGCGCGAAAAACACCGCCAAACTCACCAATATCTTCCCCTAAGCAAACCACTCTGGAATCTGCATCCATCGCCGTATCTAAGGCGCTATTTACCGCCTGTAACAAGTTAATTTTAGGCATCGTTACACCTAGCTAAACTGAGCTGCAGGTTTGTGGTAGCTATCCTGTCCCTTCGTTGGATTCGGCAAATAGTGATCGGGATACTTATCAATATGAGCCAGTAACTCTGAATACTGTTCCCGCAAGTGCGCAGGTGGTGTTTGATAAACATCAGAGATCAAATGATCAAGCACTGGTGGCTGACGTTTTTCTTGAGATTTCAGAGCAGCCAGTATCTCTTTCTTATATTCATCTTTCATTTGATGATCTTGCTGATCACTCCACCAACCCTTGCCAAGTAGCCATTTCCTCATACGCTCAATAGGATCCTTCTGACGCCACATTTCCTCTTCTTCTGAAGTTCTATAACTCGTTGGGTCATCAGAGGTAGAATGAGCGCCGAGGCGATAGCTCATCGTCTCTACGATCACTGGCGTATTCTTCTCGATTGCTAAATTTCTAGCCTCAATAGAAGCAGCATGAACCGCTAAAATATCGTTACCATCCACTCTTATTGCTGGAATCCCGTAGCCAACTCCCCGAGGGGCTATACCATCACCCACAAATTGCTCAGAGGTTGGTGTTGAAATGGCATATCCATTATTGCGAACCACAAAGACCACTGGGCACTTAGACACAGCAGCAATGTTCAGCCCAGCATGGAAATCACCCTCCGACGCAGCACCTTCTCCAAAATAACAAATGGTGCAGGTATCATTACCTGATAATTTTTGTCCGTAAGCATAGCCTGCTGCCTGAGGGATTTGAGTGGCTAACGTTGAGCTAATCGTCATGTAATTTAGATCGCGACTACCATAGTGAATTGGCATCTGACGACCCTTTCCCAAATCAAGATCATTACTCAATAGCTGATTCATAAACTGCTTAGAGGTAAATCCACGATATCGCAGAGCAGCATGTTCTCGATACTGGCTCATTACCATGTCCTGGCTTGAGAACGCTGCTATAGACCCGACCACCGATGCCTCTTCACCAGTACAGGTTACATAAAAGCTCAGTCTGCCCTGACGCTGGGCGCCAATCATTCTTTCATCAAGGACTCGAATGTAGTTCATATCCCGATAGATCTTAAGAGCAGTGTTTTTATCTATCTTAGGTTCTTGAGCTCCTTCTAAAATCTCTCCATCAGCGTTCAACAATGATAAAGTAGAGATAGGCATGTCTTTAGTTTCCGTAAACTTAAGCACGCTTGTAACTAAGTTTTTATCAACCATAACAGACCCCTTTTTATTCCATTTTATTTGTTGCCTCTAGCCTATAAATTACCATGGTGCAGTTAAAAAAATCCTACCAAAGTTGTCTGGATAATCGCAAAAATATTTGGATTTATTGCGCAAAAAATCTATAAACTTAGTATTAGTTGCACAGGATTTAAAAAATGAGAATTTAAGCCCTTATCTTGAGCCAATAATTGGCAATCTTAGTGATATTGAGTTTAAATCGAGCTAGTGGTCTCAGACAATCCTATAAGGTGACTCTCAAAGGAACGGAAATGGCTAATAATAATCTCGATACAACTGACTGGAGAATTCTCGACATCCTGCAAGGCAATGCCGCAATCCCCAACATTGATCTTGCGGATAAAGTATTTTTATCGCCCTCTCCTTGCTCCAGGCGTGTGAAAAATCTCGAAGATAAAGGATATATTAGCAGGCGCGTCAGTCTGTTAGATCCCAACAAAGTCGGCTTACCGGTGACTGTGTTTATTCAGGTCACCCTGGATCATCAAGTTAAAAAAGAACTGGATGACTTTGCTAAACAAGTAACCTCATGGCCAGAAGTTATGGAGTGCTATCTAATGACTGGAGAATTCGATTACTTAATCAGGGTGGTTACGCCAGATTTGCAAAGCTATCAGGAATTTCTTGATCAACGCCTGACTCAATTCAAGGGCATAAGCCATGTAAAAAGCAGCTTTTCATTGAAACCTATTTGCTACAAAACTGAACTCCCACTGGGCCATCATTTAAAAGAAAAACCGGAAATCTAGTCTTCTTATAGGTGACGTATATCTCAGATACAATTTACATTTTATGATTGAATGTTAAGCAACTGGAAGTTTTAAAAAGGAGTAAGTGATGAAAAAAATAATATCTGCAGTATTTTTTGTCGTCTTTTTAGTAGGTTGTACCACGTCTACCAAAACTGACTCTACCCCAAAGACCGTCGACATCCGTCAAGGAGAAGAAGTTAAGCGTATCTGCTTTGCAAGCTCGATTAACGGCTGGCGTGAAATTAAAGGGGAGAGACAATCTGTGATTCTTACTAAGGGCGTCAGAGATGAATACCGACTGGATTTATCAGGTATCTGTGACGTTTCTCGCGCAATGAATAATGTCGCAACGCGAACTCGAGGCTCTTCTTGTCTTGGGCGCGGTGATGAAATTATTATCGCCGATGGCCTCTCTGGACTTGACCGTTGTTTCATTAAGAAAATTTATACTTGGAACCCCGACCTACTCAAAGAGACCGAAGATACCACAACACCTGAATCGAAGGACCAAGAATCCTGAAATCCTGAAATATCGGGTCGAAAGTAAACCATGCTACACGAGACCGTTAGTCGGTCTCGTTGATAGCGTCGCCCATCGCGTTAACTAGTAAATCTATCTCTTTAGGTGTCGTAGAAAAAGGTAGACCTAACTGTAGTGTGTCCCCGCCATAACGCACATAAAATCCTTTCTCCCAGCATTTCATTGCAGCCTCGAAAGGACGTTTCGCTGGCTCACCAGGAACTGCAGCCAAAGTAATACCCGCAGCAGATCCATAATTACGGATATCTACCACATGTTTAGAGCCCTTAAGACCATGTATCGCCTCTTCTAAAATAGGCGCCATGGTGGCAACCTGGTCAAAACTATTTTCTCTTTCAAGCAAATCCAAAGTAGCTAAACCTGCAGCACATGCTAACGGATGTCCTGAATAGGTATAACCATGAGGGAACTCAACCATGTATTCAGGGCCACCTCCATCCATGAAAGTGTCATAAATTTCTTGTTTAGCAATCACAGCTCCCATGGGTACTGAACCATTAGTCAATTGCTTCGCCACATTAATAATATCAGGCACCACATCGTATTCTTCAGCCCCCGTAGCTGCGCCTACCCGGCCAAAGGCTGTGATTACCTCATCAAAAATAAGCAGTATCTGGTGCTGATCACAGATCTCTCGCAGTCTTTTTAAATAACCAACAGGCGGAGGTATTACTCCAGCAGACCCTGCCATTGGCTCCACAATAACTGCAGCAATATTACTCGAGTCATGCAGAGCAATCATAGACAAGAGCTCGTCAGCTAAATGAGCGCCCTGCTCGGGCATCCCGCGGCTAAACGTATTTTCAGGCAACATTGTGTGGGCAAGATGGTCAGATTCAATGGTCTGACCAAACGTCGCCCGGTTTCCCACGATTCCTCCAACACTAATTCCACCAAAGTTAACCCCATGGTAGCCTTTAGCACGTCCTATCAACCTTGTCTTGGAGGCCATACCTTTTTTGCGCCAGTATGCTCGAGCCAATTTAAGGGAGGTGTCAGCACTCTCGGAACCTGACCCCGTGTAAAATACACGGTTGAGGCCTTCAGGCATAAACTGCGTAATTCGCTCAGCTAATTGGAATGCCTTAGGGTGTCCGAATTGGAAACCACTAAAAAAATCTAGGGTGGCTGTCTGCTCCGAAATAGCCTTAACAATTTCTGGTCGACAATGCCCTAAGCCAGTCGTCCAGAGGCCCGACAATCCATCAAATATTTTCCGCCCATCCGCAGCAGTAAGATATCTGCCCTCCGCAGCAACAATCATTCTAGGATTTTGTTTAAACTCACGATTGCCCGTAAACGGCATCCATTGAGCATCAAACTGCTCCTTGGTCACTCCTGCTCTATCATAGAACTGGTGACTCTTTGCATTACCAGAATGTTTAAATAGTTTCTTCAACATAGCTTTAATTGGCCTATTCGTTATCCTCAGCAAAGATTGTATGTCAGATTAGTAAGCCTGAGGATACCCCTGGCGGGATATGCTCACAAAAATCTTAATTTAAAACATGTCTTAAATTCGCAGTATCGGAGCTATATACTCTCAACCACTAACAATAAAAATCTCTATGAGACCACTATGACTTACAAGACCATCGACTATACAACTCAAGATTCTATTTTAACGTTAACACTGTCCCGTCCTGACCACTTAAACTCATTTACTATCGAAATGAGTCACGAATTAATCGATGCCTTTAACCGAGCTAGTAATGACGATGCGGTCGGGGCAATAGTAGTTACTGGCGCGGGAAGAGCATTCTGCGCTGGAATGGATTTAACCAGCGCTGGAAATGTGTTTGGTCTCAATGAACACCTAAATCCAACCATAGAGGATATCCGTGATCGCTTTGATGATGAAGATATTGAAAATGGAGTACGCGACTCTGGCGGCCAAGTGGTGCTCGCGATGTATGACTGTAAAAAACCAATAATAGGTGCTATCAACGGTGCTGCAGTTGGCATCGGTGCAACCATGGCCTGCGCGATGGATATTCGACTAGCATCAGAAAAAGCTAGAGTTGGCTTTGTATTCAACAAGATTGGGATTACTCCGGAGGCCTGTTCAAGCTGGTTTTTGCCCCGACTCGTTGGTATTCAGACCGCCCTAGAGTGGTGTTATACCGCCGAAATATTAGACGCAGATACGCTACTCAAGGAACGCTTTGTAAAGGCGGTGTATCCTCCGGAAGATCTTTTAAATGAAGCCCATGCACTAGCAGCTCGAATGGTGAATTTCAGCCAAGTTTCCATGGCACTGACACGACAAATGATTTACCGAAACGGAGCCCAAGATCACCCAGTTAAAGCTCATGAAGTGGATTCATTAGCTATTTTTTATGCGAGTAGAAATAGTGGCAAGGAAGGAGTAGATGCTTTTCTTGAAAAACGCGCGCCCGATTTTCCTGAGAAAGCTTCTACCGACATGCCTCCGTTCTACCCTTGGTGGTAATTAAATCTCCATGATTATTATCGCCCATAATTGTAATTCAACACGCAGAGCGAGCGCCCAACACCAATGATTCAATTAACAGAGGTTGACCAACTACCGTCTGAGCTGCCTAAGCCGTTCAGTGAACAAGTTATCACGGCAAAGCAATTAAAGGATTTTATTAGCAAAGCCCTAGAACTAAAGAAGCAACCTTTGGTGATTTTTGGGGCCAATTGGTGCCCAGACGCTCAATGCCTAGAGGCAGTTATGGGAATGCTTACGGTGACCAAATTTCTAGCTCAGCACTATGAGATCATGCGAGTCGACGTGGGTGATTACGATCAAAACATGGAGCTTTATACGGTCTTTGACATGCCATCCGAAGAAGGAGTTCCCCGGGTGGTTATCCTAGATCTTAAAGGCAGAGTTTTAAATTTTGACAGCAATGATCGCTGGCGTACAGCCAGAGAAACTGATCCTCAAGAGATTTTTAACTATTTCCAGGAATTTGCTAACCAGCCCTAGGTTGCGCTGATGGTATCGATGGAAGATCACCCCGCTAGGGCAAATCATCCACCAATTCACCTTCAACAGTCTCTAGCAGATCTTCTCTATCAACATTGAGAGCTAGCATGACTGTGGCCGCTACATAGATCGAAGAATAAGTACCAATACCCACGCCAATCATCAGTGCAATAGCAAAGTTGTGAATCAACTCACCACCGATGAAGAACAAGGCTAATAACACAATCATAGTAGTCGCCGACGTATTGATCGTTCGCCAAAGGGTCTGAGATAAGGATTCGTTGATCACCTCAACCGGAGATGCTTTGCGTATTTTTCGGAAATTCTCGCGAATTCTATCTGACACCACAATCGTATCATTAAGAGAGTAGCCCACCACCGCTAAAACAGCCGCAAGTACCGTTAAATCAAACTCAAATCGTGCCAATGAAAAAATACCAAGGGTAATAATGACATCATGGGCTAGCGCCAATACAGCACCAACAGAGAATTTTAATTGGAAGCGAATGGCTACGTAGAGCATCACAATCGCTAGAGCCGTGAGCATACCCAAACCGCCATCTTCACGCAGTTCCTCTCCAATTTGAGGACCAACAAAGTCAACGCGGCGAAGATCTATTTGTTCATCTTCTCCCTGCAAAACCTCAACCACCTGTTCTGCAAGCTTCTGATCAGGTTCACCCTGCAGGCGAATTAACACATCAGTTTCTGAACCAAAATGTACCACAACTGGATTATCAAACCCCGCAGTCTCAAGTTTTTCACGCAGTTCACCAACATCTGCGGGTTGATCATAACCCACTTCAATCTGAGTTCCCCCGGAAAAATCTAGCCCTAATACCAACCCTTGAGTGTAAAGAGACCATGAGGAGACGACTAGCATCAGAGCAGAAAAAACCACCGCATATCGGCGAAGACCCATGAAATTATATATTTTTGCTTGCGTCATGATCTTTTTCCTAAATCCAGAGTTTTTCAATTTTGCGACCACCAACAACGAGATTCACCAATCCTCGTGTCATCACGATAGAAGTGAACATCGAGGTCAAAATACCAATTGATAGCGTTACTGCGAAGCCTTGAACGGGGCCGGAACCAATCAAGAAAAGAATGAGCGCAACAATCAGCGTAGTAATATTGGCATCCAAAATAGACACGAAAGCTCTGTCATAACCCGCACTAATGGCACCCTGCACAGAAGCTCCTTCTCTTCGCTCTTCTCGTATTCGAGAAAAGATTAAAACATTAGCATCAACCGCCATACCGACAGTCAAGACAATACCGGCTATGCCAGGGAGAGTTAATGTAGCACCAAGTAGAGACATAAAGGCGACTAACAACAACAAGTTCATTCCCAAAGCCACATTAGCAGCAAGACCAAAGGCTCGATATATCACCACCATAAATAACAATACAAAAGCCATACCCACTGTTACTGATTTTACCCCGAGGGCAATATTATCAGCACCTAGTGATGGGCCAATGGTCCGCTCTTCAACAATGTACATTGGCGCAGCCAAGGCCCCAGCTCTAAGCAACAACGCCAGTTCAGAAGATTCTCGCTGACCGTCTAATCCAGTAATACGGAATTGCTTACCTAACTGAGCTTGCACCGTAGCCAAGCTGATAATGTGCTTTTCAACGAAGGGAATGGGTGTAATCTCTACCTCACCAGTGTCTGAGACTGATTTTTCCAGCTTGGTTTTGTACTCGATAAATAGAACACCCAATCGACGACCAATATTATCGCGAGTAGCGTGCCCCATTTGCCATCCGCCAGAGGAATCTAAAGTTATGTTGACCTGGGGTCGGCCATTTTCATCAAAACTAGCCCGGGCATCAGTCACATTTTCACCGGTAATCACCGCTTTCTTCTCAAGTAGCGCGTTAGGGCCCTGCCCCCCTGGAGTGCGGAACTCAAAGCTGTCTCCGCCTCTACCCTGAGACTCTAGTCGAAATTCCAAGTTAGCGGTTTTACCAATAATCCGTTTTGCTTCAGCTGTATCTTGAACTCCAGGCAATTCAACAACAATACGATTTTTACCCTGCCTGGAAACCAGTGGCTCAGAGACACCTAACTCATTCACGCGATTACGCAGAGAAGTCAGGTTTTGTTTGATCGCGTTATCTTCTAAAGTATTGGTTGCCACTTCGCTGAGATTGAGCACCATGGATAGTGGATTTTGACCCGGAGCACTCTGTGGCTGAAGCTCTCTAAAATTGGTGCGAACTATTGTCATCGCTTTTGCTATCTGATCAGCATCACGGAACTGACCAATAATCTGATTACCTTTCAACTCTAAACTACGATAGCGAATCCGCTCATCTCTAAGCGCGGTTTTTATTTCTCCAAGATCACCCTCGAGACGAACCGCCAAGGCAGAATCCAGATCTACTTCAAGTAAGAAGTGCACTCCACCACTGAGATCTAAACCCAATTTCATGGGTGTTCCACCCAGACTACTCAACCAATCAGGGGTGGTAGGGGCTAAATTAAGTGCAACAATATATTCGCCACCCATCTCAGCTTGAATTAGCTCTTTAGCCCTGAGCTGGAGATCTTTATCTTTTATTCTGACTAACGCACTCTCACCATCAGCTTCGCCACCGAAGTACTCGATATTACCTTCCGCTAAGGCACCCTCTACTTTTTCTAGAACAGCTTCATCAATGGCCATGGCACCACTTTGACCAGACAGCTGAACGGCAGCATCCGGAGGATAGAAGTTAGGGGCTGCGTAGGTGAGCCCGAAGACAATCACCAGAAGAATCATCATATTCTTCCACAGGGGGAACTTATTAAGCATGAGCTAAGGGGTCCTTATATTCTTGCGGCGCATTATAGCGGTATTCCTTCTTAAATAGGGGCAGATTTAAGTATTTAAACCCCCACCATCACCAATCGCCTGTTTACGATAAAACTCATCAGCAAAAGAGTCTAATTTTCCCTGCGCAATAGCATCACGAAGGCCTGCCATTAAAGTTTGATAAAAACGGAGGTTATGAATAGTATTTAACTGAGCACTGAGCATTTCCCCGCATTTTTCTAGATGATGAAGATAGCCGCGACTAAAGTTTCTACAGGTATAGCAGTCGCACTCAGCATCCAATGATTGAGTATCATGTCGATGCTTGGCATTGCGAATTTTTATCACGCCAGTGCTCGTAAACAGATGGCCATTGCGGGCATTTCGAGTCGGCATCACACAATCAAACATATCGATGCCTCGGCGCACACCCTCCACTAAATCAGCTGGCTTTCCAACGCCCATGAGATATCGAGGCTTATCCTCAGGCATATTATCAGCCAGATGATCGAGAACCCTTAGCATATCCTCTTTTGGTTCTCCCACTGACAGACCACCGATGGCATAGCCGTCAAAATTAATATCCACCAAACCCGCCAATGAAATATCACGCAAGGATTCATACATACCGCCCTGCACAATGCCAAAAAGAGCAGAAGGATTATTACCATGAGCCGCTTTACTTCGCTGAGCCCAACGCAGTGACAACTGCATCGAGTCTTCAGCCTCTTTTTCCGTAGCTGGATAGGGCGTGCACTCATCAAAAATCATCACCACATCACTACCCAAATCTCGCTGAACCTGCATTGAAGTTTCTGGATCAATAAATACCGGGCTGCCATCAATAGGGGATTTGAACTTAACACCTTCTTCAGTAATCTTGCGCATATCGCCCAAACTAAATACCTGAAAGCCACCCGAATCAGTCAAAATAGGGCCCTGCCACTGGATAAAATCATGCAGATCTCCGTGGGCTTTGACAACCTCGGTACCTGGGCGCAACATCAAATGAAAGGTATTACCAAGAATCATTTCCGCGCCAATTTCTTCTATGTCTTTGGGTAACATTCCCTTGACTGTGCCATAGGTCCCCACCGGCATAAACGCAGGTGTTTGAACAACACCGCGAGGAAACTGCATCTCACCTCGACGTGCCTTTCCGTCGGTAGCAGATACCTTAAATTGCATAAAACATTCGCGGCTCATTGGGGTATATCCTGATTAGCATTGGGGTTGTGCAGTAAAAACATAGCATCGCCATAACTAAAGAAACGATATCGCTCTGTTACTGCCTCCTGATAGGCGGCCATTATAGGCTTATATCCAGCAAATGCGCTGACTAACATTAATAGTGTGGATTCTGACAAATGAAAATTAGTCAGCAAACCATCAACAACATTAAATCGATAACCAGGATAAATAAAAATATTCGTCTCCCCCTCAAAAGGAGCAATCTGGCCGTTTTGCGCTGCGGTTTCTAGACATCTTACACTGGTTGTTCCCACAGCAATCACTCGGCCACCATTGGCCTTGGTTTGCAAGACTTGATCAGTGACAGCCTGACTCACATGCAACCATTCTGAATGCATTTGATGATCGCTAATATTGTCCACTCGCACTGGCTGAAAGGTCCCCGCACCCACATGTAAGGTTACAAAAGCAACTTTGGCGCCCTTGGCTTCAATATTAGCAAGCATTCTTTCATCAAAATGAAGTCCTGCTGTGGGCGCCGCAACAGCACCCAACTGTTCAGCATAAACCGTTTGGTAGCGAGACTTGTCCGCTTCGGTATCCTCTCGATCAATGTATGGGGGCAACGGCATATGACCAATAGACTCTAGAACCTCTAACACTGGTCTGTTGAAGGTTAATTCGAATAGATCATCAGCCCGACCCGTCATCTGGGCACCAAAATCCTTAGAAAAAACGATCTGAGTACCGGGCTTTGGTGCTTTGCTGGCGCGCACATGAGCCTGCACGGAATGACTGCTTACTAACCGCTCCACCAAAACCTCGATCTTGCCGCCACTTTGCTTTTGGCCATAGAGACGAGCCGGAATGACTTTAGTATTATTAAATACAATTAAATCACCGCTCTCTATATGGGTTAAAAAATCACCGAACTGCTCATGCTCTAGATGATTATTTGCTCCATCTAAAAACAAAAGCCGACTACCTTGGCGCTGCTCAGCAGGCTGACGAGCAATCAACTCATTGGGTAGCTCAAATTGGAAATGGTCACGTCGCATAACAATTTTTTAAAGTGATTAAGTTCTGGCCCGCAAGGGTATAGAAATTACGCCTAAAGCGCCAAAATATTTACAATGAGACATTAGATATTGTATTCACTGGCTCATCACATTTAAATCTGTTGACCCACTATTGATCACTGCTATAATCGCCGCCCTGCCGAAGTTGATGCAGATAGAGAATGCCAGTGTGGTGGAATTGGTAGACACACGGGATTCAAAATCCCGCGCCCTTAAAAGCGTGCCGGTTCGAGTCCGGCCACTGGTACCAATAATGCTCTCAAGCCCCTGTGATCAATAAACTCTAGGGGCTTTTTAGTTTTTGAAGGATTCATCATGACTGACGAAACCGCCTGTACTGAGACCAAAAAAACTCCTCCATTACCCGACGGCGCCTATTTGCTAAAAGAAGTAGAATTGACAGAGAAAGGTCAGGTAAGTGTTCAGCTTCGCGATCAATTAAAAATTTACACCAATAATCGCTTTATGTTTGCTTTTGTGCATCCTGAATATGGTATTGATGTTGGTGCTGGCATAGCAACCTGGAAAAATGGTGTGATGACGGAGGAGCCCAGAGTTAACCAGAAAGGTGCGGTAAATGGCCTCACCTTTGATATTGATATCAAACATACCCCCGCAGGGTTTTCACAGACGCTTTTAGGAATGACTTACGAAGATGGCCGCTGTTTAGATATGGTGGAGTCTTGGGTTAGAGCCTCAAATACGACCTCACTCTTTGATGGTTTATGGCAGCTAAAAGAAGCCAATCGTGTTAAAACTAAAATCATCGGTGGCGGCCATTTTATTTGCCTTGAGACGGTTTATAAAGAAGACATATCAGACGCAGCTTTTTGGTTTGGCACTTGTACATTCAACAATGACGCTGAAGTATTTGAGACAGTCCTGTCCAGTTCAAATCAAAAATATATTGGTGCTCATCAAACCTTAAAAGTAGCATTAACTGACGATGAGAATTTTAGCCAATCTATTATTTTAGATGGCGCTGA
>ENA-UZWR01001800-UZWR01001800.1-metagenome-genome-assembly--contig:-Day-1-25m-contig-1800_pt1 | contig 11907 bp, 14 predicted proteins | sample MGYA00260337_ERZ794897 | MGnify/ENA metagenome assembly ERZ794897 | reverse complement strand
AAGCTGAAGAAGATTCAAATGTGTCATTAACGATACGTTATGAGTCATTAGAAAGTATTATTGACTTATCTGGTGTTAAAAGATTCAAAAACGGAGAGCCTGAATTAGGTGCGCTTCCTTTTACTTTTGAAGATGTATTATTGAAAAAAGATGAACTTCAAGCAGAATACGATGCAAATCAATACCAACGAGACAGAGCATCAGAATACCCAAGTCTCCTTGAGTTGACAGTTGCACTCTACGATACAGACGATAAATCAGCCGTTGAAGCTAAGAGAGCGGCAGTAAAACTGAAGTATCCTAAACCATCATAAAACAAAGATAAAAACTATTATAAATAGAATTAACAAGGAAATAAAATGGCAAATTTAATAATAAAACCTACTAGTGGTGGAAGTTTAATCCTTCAGGATGAAGGAGGAACTGCAGCTAATACTATTGATGCTTCAGGAAATACACAACTTGCAGGAACACTTGGTGTTACAGGAAATGCAACTCTGTCAGGAACAGCAAATGTATATGGTCAGGGAGCATTTCCTGCTGGTCATGTGATTTTTACCACTCCAACTGCTGCAGCTTTTACATCAACAAATCTTGCTGCTGCATGGACATCTACAGTAGTAACAGCCTCTATTACACCTCTATATTCAAATAGCTCAATATTATTATTTGCGAATTTTTTCATTTATGTGAACGATAATGCTGGCGATGTAGGGGTTTCAACACGAGTAAAAAAGGTACATTCTGGTGGTACTTCTTACCCAGCTGATATGAATACACATGATGGTAGTGGTGGTATGCATTCGACATTTTATAATAATATCGACCCCGGCGATGGGGGTCATATGCATGCCCTTGTTACACAAGATTCTTCAGCTGGTGTAGCTGGTTCGTCTGTAACATATACGTTAGAAGGATGGGCTTATAATTCCTCCGCCACTAGTACAATTGGAGGTAATTTAAATAATCGTTGGTGGATATACTTACAGGAAGTAAAACGATAATAATAATAATTTAATAGGATATTAAAATGGATTTAAAAAGCCCAAACCTGAGAAAAGGTACAGCAATAAGAGAACTTGCCCCAAACTCAGCTTGGCATGCAGAAGCAGATGGGACAATAATAGAATGGTTGACACCAGATATTCCTCAACCTTCTGAAGCAGATATTGATGCTAAAGTTGCTGAATATAAAATTGAATACGATGCTCAAGAATATGCTAGACAACGCCAAGTAGAATATCCAAATTGGGGTACTCAGCTAAATAAGATTTACGATGATGGACTGACAAAATGGAAGTCCGAAATGGTAGATCCAGTAAAAGCTAAATGGCCGAAAGACAACTCAGGGCCAGTATAAATTCCCTCAGACATTTTACTTAAATAATTAACCCTTATAAATAGTTACATAATTTATAAGGGTTTTTTTATGGCAACAATCTCAAATATCTACATAGATGCAGGAGCAGACTACACCACTACCGTAACAGTTTCGGATGGTGCAGGAAATGCTCTTAATCTCACAGGCTACACAGCTGCCGCACAAATCCGTAAAACATACGAATCCTCTTCTGCTACGGTGTCCTTTACCGCAGCTTTCAATTCCGATAGAACAACAGGTAAAATAGATATATCCCTTACTGGTGCTCAGACAGCTGCCATTGATTCAGGTAGATATGTCTATGATGTTCTTATAACTTCTGGTTCTAGTGCAAAGACTAGAGTAGTTGAGGGTATAGTAACTATTAATCCAAGAGTAACACAATAATATGGGAATAACCGCATCTATAGCTGCACCAAGTGTTATCGCAGGATCAACCATAACTGGTGATCAACCAAAAGTTACCAGAATGGAAGTGCCTGGTATAAAGGGCGCTGATGGTGATATTACTTGGCAGGGAGAGTGGAGTTCTGCAACCACATATACTCAGAATGAAGCGGTTCAATATAATGGTAGTGCATATGTTGCATTACAAGGAAATTCAAATCTTATACCTTCATCAAATGCAAGTTCGTGGTCAGTAATGACCTCAAAGGGTGATGCAGGGCCTGCTGGCGCAACTGGAAACGCAGGAACAGTCACAGTTGGAACAACAACTACAGGTTCAACTGGAGGTAGCGCTTCAGTATCAAATAGTGGCACATCTAGTAATGCAGTCCTAAATTTTACAATTCCTACAGGTAATACTGGACAACAAGGTACAACTGGTGCTACTGGTGCTACAGGATCAACAGGTTCATCGGGTGACAATGCAACTATTCAAATAGGAACTATAACTACTTTAGTAGAAGATTCTAATGCAACTGTTGCAAATGTTGGAACAGATACCGCCGCAGTTCTTAACTTTGGACTTCCTATGGGTCAAACAGGAGCTCAAGGAACATTCAGATGGAAAGGTGCATATAGTGCAACATACACTTATGGAGTAAATGATGTAACATATTATAATGGTTCTTCTTATGTAGCTATAACAGGAACTTTAAATAATGTACCTACAAATACTTCATATTGGGAAAAGATGTCAGCTGCTGGTGCAGAAGGTGGATCTATTGGTTCTATGTCAGATACTAATATTGCATTAAGTCCTAGTGATGCAGCTATTATAATGTATAACACTTCAAACAGTAAATGGGAAGATAACAATGTCTTTGGCACAAATAGAACTGCCTTACAATTAGACGGAGGAACATTTTAAAGGTAAAATATGGCAACAACAATTAAAATTAAAAGAGGAGCCGCAACTGCTGAAACTGCTCCCGGCACGTTAGCTGCAGGAGAACTTGCAGTCACTTATGGTGATGCATCCGCACAGAATAATGGTGGTGATAGATTATATATAGGAAATTCAGCAGGAAATGGAAACCTAATTGTAGGTGGTAAGTATTTTACTGATTTGATAGATCATGTACATGGTACTCTTACTGCTAGTTCTGGATTGATTGCAGATTCCAATAGTAAACTAGATAATCTAAAGGTCGATAATATAGACCTTAATGGTAGTGCAATTACCACAACTAATACAAATGGGGATTTAGATATAACACCTCATGGTTCTGGTGCAGTAAATTTTAAGGGTGATGGTACTAGTACTCCAGGCACAATAAAACTTTTTAGTGAAACAAATGCAAAGTCGGTTACAATTAAGGCTCCTGCAAACTCAGCATTAACTACACATACTTTGACATTACCAGTAGATGATGGTGAGGCTAATAATATATTGACCACAAATGGAAGTGGTGTACTTGCATGGTCAGCTGGTGTTACAGCAACAACTGGAACATTTTCAGATAACGTAACTTCAACAGGAAATACTGCTGGGAACGTACAAGTAGGTATTACTGCTGATAATGAGATTGATACTAGTTCTGGAAATCTGACAATAGATTCACAGGGTGGTACAGTAACGATTGATGACAATTTTACTATTTCATCCAGTAAGACAATCGATATGGGTGCAAACAGAGTAACCAATCTCGCTGACCCTACAAGTGCTCAAGACTCTGCAACTAAAGCATATGTTGATGCGGTCAAACAAGGACTTGATATAAAAGATTCGGTATCGGTTGCAACAACCGCTGATGTGTCCTCATGGACATACAACAACGGTGCAGGAACATTGACAGCTTCTGGAAATGGTGCAGTATCGCTTGATAGTATCGCACTTACTCTGAATATGAGAGTACTTGTTAAAAATCAAGACCCTGCAACCGAAAATGGTATCTACTATGTATCTACTGCTGGTGCAGGAGGAGCAACTTTAGTTCTTACAAGAGCTACAGATGCAAATACTGGTGCAGAACTTTCAGGTGGATCTTTTGTTTTCGTAGAACAAGGAACAGTTGCAGCTGAAAATGGATATGTATTTACTCATAATGGTGATGCAACATTTGGAACAACCACACTAACAGTTTCACAATTCTCAGGTGCAGGACAAATCATTGCTGGTACTTCCTTGACTAAGACAGGAAATACTATGAATGTTGCAACTGATGGAACTACAATGTTTACTCTATCAGATGCATTGAGTGTACAAAGTTCTGGTACTGCTGGACAAATTTTAAGATCTACAGGAAATACAGGTCAAGCTGCAGTTTATGGTCAATTAGACCTTGCAAACTCAAATGCAGTTACAGGAATTGCCGCTGTTGCAAATGGTGGAACAGGAGTAAACACAATAGGTGCAAATTTATTAATGACAGGGGATGGAACTAATGCTGTTAATACAATCGCAGTTGGAACTTCTGGACAAGTATTATTAAGTGCTGGTTCGGGTACTGATCCTTCATTTGGAAATATTGACGGAGGTACATTTTAATGGCTACGGTGATTAAATTAAAAAAATCTGAGACTGCTTCTTCTATACCAGATACAGGAGATCTTGTAGTTGGTGAAGTTGCAATAAATACAGCAGACCAAAAAATTTATGTAAGAGACTCTAGTAACAATATTGTTACAGTCGCAAATAAAGGGGAAACTCTAGGAACAGTTTTAGCAATGTCTATTGCTTTAGGATAAAGGATAACTCATGGCTACGCCAGCAACAAAAAGTGCTCTCAAAGAACATTGTTTAAGAGCATTAGGAAAACCAGTTATTGATGTCAATGTAGATCCAGATCAATGTGATGATCGTATCGATGATGCACTTCAATATTTTGCAGAGTATCATATGGATGGTGTTGAGAGAATGTATCTCAAATATCAAATGACAGCTGCACAGATTACTAGGGGTTCTACAAACGCTACTACTAACGTAACAGATTCCGTAGATAATACAGGTGGTGCATATGCTTGGTTAGAACAAAAAGTTTGGTTGCCATTACCTGCCCCAGTAATTTCCGTACTAAGAATTTTTCCAATTACAGACCATTCCTCTGTACCTATGTTTGATATGAAGTATCAAATGAGGTTAAATGATTTGTGGGATTTTACTTCTACTTCTATGGTCAATTATCAAATGTTACAACAACATTTAGATTTTGTAGATCATTTAATGACAGGTGAAGTTCCTATTAGATTTAATCAGCATCAGAATAGACTTTATTTAGATATGGATTGGCCGAATGAAATCCCAGCTGATCAATATTTTGTTATAGAGTGTTATAGGAAGTTAGATCCAACTGTATACACAGATGTTTATAATGACATCTTTCTTAAAAAATATGCAACGGCACTTATTAAAAAACAATGGGGTGCAAATTTAATCAAGTTTAATGGTGTATCAATGTTGGGTGGTGTACAAATGAATGGAGAAGTAATCTATACTCAAGCTGATGAAGAAATAAAACTACTGGAAGAACAACTCCTTAATGGATATGGACTCCCAGCGGACATGATGATAGGATAAGATGCCAACAAATGTATATTTTGACACAGGTACAACAGCCGAACAGAGATTATACGAGAACCTAATTATTGAACAACTTTCAGTTTTTGGGCAGGATGTATATTATCTTCCTAGAAAGTTGGTTAATGAAGATACTTTGTTTGGTGAGGACGCTTCAAGTTCTTTCAATGATGCATATATTATTGAAATGTATCTTGACAATATAGAAGGATACGAAGGTCAAAAAGAAATGATGACCAGATTTGGTCTGGATATGCAGGATGAAGCTACATGGGTAGTTTCCAAGAGAAGGTTTGAACAACTAATATCCCTTGACCAAAATTTAATTGTTAGTACTCGCCCAAATGAGGGTGACTTGATTTATTATGCTAAATCAAAAAAACTATTTGAAATTAGTTTTGTTGACCATGATGATCCGTTTTATCAACTTGCTAATTTACCTGTATTTAAATTACGATGTCGTACTTTTGATTACAGTCATGAAGATATGGCAACTGGTATTTCAGAGATTGATGATATTGAAACATCACAATCTTTGGATGCACTTGCGTATCAAATTATATTAGAAGCTGGAACTGATTCAGGAACTAATTATTTAATAACCGAAGATGGAGATTGGATTGTAAGTGAAGATTATAGTGTAGATACTATAGACACTTCTTCTGACTCTGACTTCTTTGAAACTCAGGGTGATTCGATACTTGATTTTTCAGAAATGAACCCATTTGGTGAGGTAACATAATGCTTGGAAGTACTTTTTATCACGAAACTTTAAGAAAGTGTATAGTAGGATTTGGTACACTTTTTAACGACATTCATATTACTAGAAAAGATAGTTCTGGTAATACAATACAATCTATGAAAGTTCCACTTGCATACGGAGCTAAACAGAAATTTCTATCAAGGTTGACAGAAGATCCTAGTTTAACAAAATCAGTTGCTATCACACTACCAAGAATTGGTTTTGAAATTGGACAAATTGCATACGATAGTTCACGAAAATTAAATAAGATTCAAAAGGTAAAAAAGGCGGGTTCTGCTGGAAATAAGGTGGATACTCAGTATATGCCAGTTCCTTATAATATTGACTTTGAATTATATGCAATGTCAAAAAATAGTGATGATGCACTACAGATAGTAGAACAAATTTTACCATACTTTCAACCTGACTACACGATCACTATCAACGACATTGTTCAGATGAGTAGTAAGAGAGATGTTCCTATTGTCTTAACAGGAATTTCTTATGAAGATAACTATGCAGGAGAGTGGACAGAAAGACGAGCAATTATCTATACAATGTCCTTTACTGCAAAATGTTACTTGTATGGGCCTGTCATTTCTGGTCAGGTTGTCACAAAGGTACAAGTAGACCAATATACAGATTCTTCTGTTAATGCTCCAAAACGAGAACAGAGACTTACTGTTACACCAACCCCAGCTTCCGCTGGTATGGATGAAGACTTTGGATTTAATGAAACCTCATCGTTCTTTGAAGATTCAAAGACTTATAATGTAGAGACAGGACAGGATGAGTAATGGAAAAGATAAACGATTTACTAGGGATTGCAGATAAAGCGGTAGCCTCCACACACCAAACCGTTACTGTGATTCCTAGACCCCAAACTAGTGAAGAAGATGAAGATGATTTTAAATACAGTCGAGAAAATCTTTATCATATAATAGAACGTGGCCAGGATGCTCTAAGTGGTATCCTGCAAGTCGCACAAGAAACAGACCATCCTAGAGCCTACGAAGTTGCAGGACAACTCTTAAAGACTAATGCTGAGAACACAGAGAAGTTAGTCAATCTCCAAGCTACAAAAAAGAAACTCAAAGAGACAGATCAGCCTCAGCGTGTTACTAATAATAATTCTTTATTTGTTGGTTCTACACAAGAACTACAACAACTAATTAAAGATAAAAAGTAATGCCAGATATATATCGTGATAACCCGAATCTCAAACGGGCTAATGTACAAATTGAATTTACTAAAGAACAGATACAGGAATATCAAAAATGTTGGGAAGATCCTGTATACTTCACAGAAAACTATGTCAAAATAATAAGTTTAGATGAGGGTTTGATACCTTTTAAACTCTATGAATTCCAACGCCAGATGATGTGGACTTTCCATACGGAAAGATTCACCATTTGCAAACTTCCTCGACAGTCTGGTAAATCCACCACAATCATTGCATACTTATTACACTATGCACTTTTCAATCCTACAGTAAGTGTCGCTATTCTTGCAAACAAAGCTGTTACTGCAAGAGATTTACTTGGTAGACTTCAACTTGCATACGAACACCTTCCAGATTGGTTACAACAAGGAGTCATGACATGGAACAAAGGTAGTTTAGAATTAGAAAATGGCTCAAAGATTCTTGCTAGTTCTACTTCTGCTTCTGCCGTTCGAGGTGGTTCATATAACATTATTTTTCTAGATGAGTTTGCATATGTTCCTAATAACATTGCAGCTCAATTCCTCAGTTCTGTATATCCTACAATTTCCTCTGGTAAAGAATCCAAAGTGATGATGGTGAGTACACCAAACGGCATGAATATGTTTTACAAGATGTGGAACGATGCAGAGAATGGGAACAACACTTACATTCCCATAGAGGTACATTGGAGTGAAGTGCCAGGTAGGGATAAGGAGTGGCAGGAAGAAACTATTAAGAATATTGGTGAAGAACAATTTCAGACAGAATTTGATTGTTCCTTCTTAGGTTCTTCTAATACCTTAATTCATGCTAAAAAGTTAAGTGTATTATCTCATTCGGCCCCACTTACAACAAATGCTGGACTAAGAGTATATGAAAAACCAAATCCTGAATCTTCTTATGTAATAACTGTTGATGTTTCAAGGGGAGTGACTAATGATTATTCTGCATTTGTAGTAATGGATGTATCAGAACTTCCTTATAAACAAGTTGCGGTATATAGAGATAATGAAATTAAACCGATGCAATTTCCAATGATCATACATAAAATTGCAAAGGTTTATAATTTTGCATACGTTATGGTTGAAATTAATGATATTGGAGCTCAGGTTGCAGATGCACTACAGTTTGATATGGAATATGATAACATGATTATGACTACACAACATGGTAGAAATGGTCAGATTGCAGGAGGTGGTTTTTCTGGAAAGAAAGCTCAGTTAGGAGTACGAACCACTAAGTCACTCAAGAAAATTGGTTGTTCTAACTTAAAAACTCTTATGGAAGATGATAAGTTATTAGTATGTGATTTTGATACAATTGCAGAGTTATCTTCTTTTGTGGGAAAAGGACAATCTTATGCAGGAGAGGATGGAAATACTGATGATCTGGTGATGTGTTTAGTTCTGTTTAGTTGGTTGACAGACCAGACATATTTTAAAGAATTGGTTAATTTAGATATTCGTAAACAACTTTGGAAAGAAAAAGAAAGTTTAGTTGACCAAGATATGGCCCCATTTGGTTTTGTTTTGAACGGAGTCACAGATGAATATGGTGAACAAATTGGAGAAAATATAGATGAATATGGTTCAGTATGGAATCCAGTTGTTACTTCTAACAGAGAATACTTAGAAGATTGGTGATAACTGAATATCATTCCTCAATTCACTCTCACAATTTAAACACACAATCTTATTCGATTGTATCTTTTCCAATATTGATAATCTAAGTTCTTTTCCAAGTCCTTTTGCTCTTGAAAGCTTTCTGATTTCTTTGTTGTCAGGGTAGAATACCAATCCACACGTTTCTGAGTACCCACAATGTGAACATATCTTCTCGGCAAGGTATTCGTTAATCCATATATCACGTTTCCTACGAGCCTTTCTAACTCCTTCTTTAATTACTTCTTTGTATTTTTCATAATGAGTCATATAACTATTTATAATTTTCATTATATCCTCAAAAAGATATAATGAAAATCAAAGAAAGTCTAAATAGATGTAATAACAATTCTATTTAACAAGGAGATAGGAATGGCGTTTCAAGTTTCGCCTGGCGTACAGGTAACAGAAAAAGACTTAACAAACGTAGTCCCTGCTGTCGCAACATCGATTGCTGGAATAGTAATGGCCGCACAAAAGGGGCCTACTGATACTATTACTGCAATTGCTTCTGAGGAAGAGTTGGTTCAAATTTTTGGTGAACCACAGTCTGCATCTAATCATTTTGAAGATTGGATGGCAGCTGCTGCTTTTCTTGGATATGGTAACGCATTGAGGGTCGTAAGACCATCAAGTGGTGCCGTAAATGCTTGCACATCTGGTACTGCATTGTTAATTAAAAATACAACCCATTGGAAAGATGGGGATGGCACTACGGGCCCATATAGTGGTGGTGCTGCAAGTGTAGGACAATGGGCAGCAAGAACAGCTGGTTCATGGGGCAATAGTTTAAAGATTACTATGTGTCCAACCGCAACTGAGTTTGAAGAAACATTCTCAGGAGCTACTGATACAGTTGGAGTAGTAGAAGGAGCTGTTTCAGCTGGAGGTACTTCAGTACCTATTGATAATGGTGCAAGTGGTTCTGGTGGAGAAGGTGGTGCAAAATTCAATGTTGGAGATATTGTTCACTTTCAAGAAGCAGATGGTTCTGAATATAAAGTAACTGGAATATCTGCTGATAATTTAACCATTGAAAGATATGGTACTGCAAATACTGCTGGTGGATTACGATCCGCTTTACTCGATGCAACAGATGTTCGCAGACGTTGGGAATATTACGATCAGTTTGATGGTGCTCCTGGCACTTCAACTTTTGTACAAGACCGTACAGGAGTATTAACTGCTGACGAGATGCATATCATTGTAATAGATGAAGATGGTGGTATTACTGGAACTCCAAAAGCAATTTTGGAAAAATGGACAGGATTATCTAAAATTTCAGATGCAAGAACATCTCAAGGTGTAGCTAATTATTATGTAGATGCACTTTATAGTGGTTCTTCATACATTTATTGGATGGATCACCCTGGCGTATCTACTGGTTATGGTAGTACAGCTTCTGCACAAGGTACTACATTATTTACTGCATTGACTGAGGTTATCACTTCAGTTACACTTACAAATGGTGCAGATGACTATGCATTAACTGCTGGTGAACAAAAAGATGGAATTGACCGATTCAAAGATACAGAAACGGTTGATTTAAATCTGTTCATTTGTGGTAAGGCAGATGCAACTAAAGCAGGAAATGCTTTGGATATGTGTACTGACCGCAAAGATGCAGTTGCTTTCGTATCACCAGAATTAAGTGATGTTGTTGCAGTTGCAAATGAAGTAACACAAACATCAAATGTTAAAGCATATTTTGATACATTAACATCAACATCCTACGGTATGTTCGATAGTGGATACAAATACACATACGATAAGTACAATGACACTTATCGATGGATTCCACTAAACGGAGATATGGCAGGACTTTGTGCAAGAACAGATCTGGTTGCAGATGCATGGTTTTCGCCTGGAGGCTTTAATCGTGGACAAATTAGGGGAGTTGTAAAACTTGCTTATAACCCACAGAAAGCTAACAGAGACATCTTGTATCGTGCAAGAATAAATCCAATTTGTTCATTCCCCGGCCAAGGCACAATCTTGTACGGAGATAAAACTGCACAATCAAAACCAAGTGCATTTGACCGCATTAATGTACGAAGATTATTTATCGTAATCGAGAAAGCAATCTCAACTGCTTCCAAATTCCAGTTGTTTGAATTCAATGATGAGTTCACAAGAGCAGGATTTAGGAATATGGTTGAACCTTTCTTGCGTGATGTTCAAGGTCGTAGAGGAATCACCGATTTCTTAGTTGTATGTGACGAGTCTAATAACCCAGGCAGCGTTATTGACCGTAACGAGTTTGTTGCTGATATTTTTGTCAAACCAGCTCGGTCTATTAACTTTATTTCTCTAAATTTCATCGCCACGAAAACTGGTGTTGCATTTAGTGAAGTAGTAGGAGCATAGGGAGAAACATATGGCAAATATAAATGACTTTAAAGCAGTATTAAAAGGTGGTGGTGCAAGAGGTAATCAGTTTCAAGTAACAATGCCCTTTCCGGGCTTTGCTGCGGTAGGTGGAGAGACAAGAGTTATGTCTTTTCTCTGTAAAGCAACTAATTTACCAGGCATGACATTAGGTGAAGTTCCTGTACCATTTCGTGGTCGTACCATGTATATAGCAGGAGACAGAGTGTTTGATGCATGGACTACAACTATTATGAATGATACAGATTTCTTAATCCGTAATGCCATGGAGCGATGGAGTAATGGAGTCAATGCGCTTTCTGATAATAGTGGGTTGGAAAATCCTTCTGATTATATGGTAGATGCATTTGTAGATCAGTTAGATCGTGCAGGGCAAGTAATCAAATCTTATACATTTAGAGGTTTGTGGCCCCTGACAATTGCACCTATAGAGTTAGCATATGATGGAAATGATGTAGTGGAAGAATTTGAAGTATCCTATCGTTATCAATTTTTTGAAGCAAATACTACAACATAATATTTCGTATAAATATTTACATTGATAAATTGAGTACGGAGTATTATGGC
>ENA-UZWR01000131-UZWR01000131.1-metagenome-genome-assembly--contig:-Day-1-25m-contig-131_pt1 | contig 12001 bp, 6 predicted proteins | sample MGYA00260337_ERZ794897 | MGnify/ENA metagenome assembly ERZ794897 | reverse complement strand
ACTCTGTAGAATATTTCGCTCAAATAATTACCAATGTTGAACTTGGAAACGATTTGTCCGGTGCATTTGCTGATGGTAAAGCGGATAGAATCCTTCATGACTGGGATGATGAAAGCACCCGTCTAGGAAACCAATATGCTAGTATCACAGTCGGTTTCTGTGATACTGGTGATGATATTACTGGTGATGATGGTAACAACACTGGTGGAGACAACAATACTGGCGGAGACAACAATACTGGTGGAGACAACAATACTGGTGGAGACAACAATACTGGCGGAGATAACGGAACTGACCCATGTGTCTGTAACGGAACGATAGTATACGCATTAATCGAGGAACAGTGGGGAACATTTGACCATAAAGTTACAATCAAAACTGGAACATTAAATATTGGAGGAGACTATGATCTTGATTGGATTCTAATGGATGATGTTAACCAAGTAATGATTTCATCTGGCACAGATACCTGGACTGCTACACAGTCAACTCATTACACATATGATTTGAACCTAAACTTACCTGCTGGAACCTACTGTGTTTACGCTGAATTGTTTGAATCTGGAAACTTAGCTGATACCAAGAGTAATTGTATTACTATTGCAGATGAATCTGCACATATTGTATACGCATTAATCGAAGAACAGTGGGGAACATTTGATCACAAAATAACAGTAAAGACTGCCAGTCTAGTTAATGGTTTGGGCTATGACCTTAACTGGATATTGATGGATGATGTAAACCAAGTGATGATTGCAACAGATACAGATATATGGGCTGCAACTCAATCATCTCATTACACATATGAATTGAATCTAAATTTGCCTGCTGGAACCTACTGTGTTTATGCTCAATTGTATGAAACTACTATCTCTATTGATACAAAAGACAATTGTATTACAATTGCTGATGAATCTGCACATATTGTATACGCATTAATCGAAGAACAGTGGGGAACATTTGATCACAAAATCACAGTAAAGACTGGTGGTCTAGACAATGGTCTGACATACGACCTTGATTGGGTATTAATGGATGATGTAAACCAAATAATGATTTCATCTGGCACAGATACCTGGACTGCTACTCAATCAACTCATTACACATATGAATTGAATTTGGATTTGTTTGAGGGAACCTACTGTGTCCATGCAGAATTGTTTGAATCTTCTAACTCAGTTGATACAAAGACTAATTGTATCACGATTGAATGTGGAGAAACCCCCGAAATGCCGGGTGATGACAACACTGGAGGAGACAACGATACTGGTGATGATAACAACACTGGCGGAGATAACGATACTGTTGAAGAGGATGAACAACCTTACATTCCTCCAACACTTGAAGTGGAATTAGATACAACTACATCTCCTTCGGAACTACGTCTAACAGCTTCCAATCTTGATTCCTCTAAAGATTACACAATCGAGTGGATGATCGTTTCTACTGATACCTATGACATCATTTCTGGTTCAGAAGGCATTGAAAACTCTACAGGATTACAAATTACTGAAACATGGTTAGTAACTGATGAGATTGAATTAGAAAGCGGAGAGTACTGCTTATTGGGTACTTTGTTTGAAGATGGTGAATTAATAGAGACTGAAGTAATGGATTGTCAAACTGTTGTAACTCCTGAAGTTGTTGAAGATAATGAAGTCAAAACAAATATGGTCGAACAGATAGTTACAGCAATCACAGAAATGATCAGTGGATTGCTCGCTTCTATTGTAGAATCAAAAGATGAATGATTCTGATGTTAAGCATCACTTAGCATTCTTAGCAAGCCATTCGTGGCCGTACCATTGCCATTGTTCCATCGTCCATCCGGCCGGTAGACCTCCTTCTGGTAATGGTGCGGCCTCTGCTGGTGGTTGGTTAGGTTGTGGTGTTGCTACGGCTACTTCCTCAACAGGATCTTGGGTTTGCGGCATTCCTGCAATGTCCTCAATGGAACTTGAATCACCATATATTGAATCTGCATCTATTTGTTCATTCTCAACATTCTCCGATTCAATAGAGTCTTCACCTGCATCATGTTCAGAGGTGAAATCCAGACTCTCTACATTGTCATCCCATGCAGAATCCGATTCTACACCTCCCATCGCAGATGAACCTGCTGAACCTTGTAATGCTTCTAAACTAGCTGAGGATTCCTTAGGCACATATGGAACCCCATACAACTTTACTAGACCAGCGACCTTACGTTTCTTTATTATCATCGCAGCGACTAAAATAACAATTGTCAAGGAAATAAATGCAATCCCTCCTACAGTAGCAACTTCTGCTAATATGCCCCCATCTATCTTGCCAGGCTCGTTCAAAGTTCCTGCATTCACACTTGTATTCCATGTGCTGAATGTCATATCTGTTTCATTGACTTCCTTATCTCGAGACAAATATTCTTGATACCCGTCAGAACGCCATCCTAAGCATTGGCCACTATTGTCGTCAAAATTCAAAAGGCAGTAATCTTTTTCAGTTTGTATCAATGGTTTTGAGTCATCATAATCGGAATTAGACCCAACACCATCTCCATCTGCATCGTAGTGCTCATTTGGATCTGTTTCCATACCCAAAGATTCAGAGAAATCAACCCAACCATCGCCATCTAGGTCTTCACATCCATAGGACGTAACTTGTGTGAACCCTACACTTGAGCTTTCATTGGCAGTCCAAGATTTCACTGAAGTTCCAGATTGCCAAGGACATGCATCAGGTTTCAATCCCTCTGTATTATCGCCATAACCATCTCCATCACCATCAAACCATTGGCTGCCTTGATTAGGCAAAGCATCTGCACCGTTGGAAATCCCCCAGTCAGAAGTTGGGTTGGAATAACCATCTTGGTCTGAATCTAAACAACCATATCTGTCAATAGTTGAAAATCCATTTTGCTGAGGGCATGAATCTGGAGTGACACCTGCTGGATTATCTCCATATCCATCCATATCAAAATCTGCCCATTGAGTTGGTTCATCAGGATATTTATCTCCATCTTGTCCAGCCATATTATCCCCATAACCATCCCCATCGCGGTCTTGCCATTGGTCAGCATTATTCGGGAATAAGTCACCATCATTACCTATTGGCGAATCTCCATATCCATCACCATCGGTATCAGTATTTTGAGTACTATCTTGTGGGAATGCATCTGGATTGAAACCTTGAGAGTTGTCGCCATATCCATCACCATCTGCATCGGACCATTGTGTGGAATCTGATGGGAAATCATCTAATCGGTCTGTCACACCATCACTATCAGAATCGATATCGAAGAGGTAAACTTTCGAACTTGTTGGAGTTGTTGTTGCCAAATATACCGCCGTTGTATAATCTTGTACCGAACCTATTGAATATCCTGCTGCTGTAAGTGTGTTTTGTTCACTGAATGTTGTAACATCCACGAGACTTAGGTGTCCATTTTTTGAACCAATGGCGTAAGTCGAATTATCATATTGTTGAATATGAGATATCGCTTTTCCATGCGAAAGTGTAAGTGTTTCAGCATTCCAATTATTAGTATCATATCTATACAAGTTTCCGTTTGCATTTCCTACGATTAAATCACCATTTGAATCTTCGAATAACACTTTAATGATCGCATTTGATTCTGTTAATGAATATAATGCGCCACCATACTCATCACTAACGTATACTTTTGTATCATAGCTTCCAGTGATTACTCGACCATCATCCAAAACCATGAATGCACTCAAGCCAGTTGTTATGGTATCTGTCCAAACGCCCGTAGGTCCTTCAGAACTATACTCTTCGGCACGACGTCGTCCTGCATAATGAGCAAGCCACAAATCACCAGCATCATCCCAGTCAACTGAATCTACTGGCCGTGAGATAGAAATATTCCGGTTGACTATTTGGAAACTCAAATGAACTACAGAAACTCCATCATCATGGGCTACTGCTACCAATTGCTGTGCATCATCAAGCCTTGCTGAGTTTACTGAAACATTCAATTCTAGACTCCATTGTGGTGAGTGTAACCCACTTGAAAAACTACTAACGCTAAGATTTCCTGTTGTATCAATAGATAATATCGTTCCATCATCCATCCTTTGCCAAAGTACTAATTCTTCATCAAATTCATCTGTAAACCCAGCTTCGATCAAATTACTTGTATCTGCAGCAGAAACAGTTAGCAAAAAACCTGAAAGTGGGAGCATCAAGAATGCAAGAATAAGGCAAATTACGCGCTTCATGTCTACACCAATACCCTTGTGGATATGAAACAGACGGGTAAAAGTGCACTTTTTGGCCATTGAATCCAAATATTGACTCAATTATCATCATCTTCTGATGGTTGCATCTTTTTTATTCCTGTTTTCACAGGTTTCATCGTTTTTATTGGAGTCAATGTTGCCATAGATTTCTTTGGGGCTTCTGTAGGAGATTTACCCTTTCCAGACTTTGGAGGACTTCCTCGCGATTTTTTAATCGGTTGTAATAGTTGCCTTACCGGCGTCAGTGTTGCCGTTTCCCTTTTGCTCTTTTCAACTGGTGAAAGTGTGGCTCTAATTGGTCTAAGTAGTGATGTTTTTGATTCTTCTTCGAGTTCTGAAATCATATCATCAGCAATAGAATCAGCAATATCATCTTCAACTTCAACTGAAGTAATTTCTTCTACTTCTGTAGTAATCTCTTCTACTTCTGAAGCAATCTCTTCCACTTGAACAATTGGTGTAATCGGTTGCANNACTGGTTGCACTACTGGTTGCACTACTGGTTGCACTACTGGTTGAACCAATGGTTGTGCTACTGGTTGTTGAATCGGCGGAGTTTGTTCTATTTGTGTAATCGGCTTGACCAACGGTGTTGAAACCACTGGAGAGCGTACTACTTTTTGGTGAACTGGCTCTGGCAAACCAGCGAGGGTATTAGCGCCTGCTGGTTGATTAATTAGAGGCGATTTTACCGGCCTAGCCAATGGCAGTGCTGCGGATAGTGGTTTGGCACTTGTTCTTGGAGCCCTCATTCCAGCCAAACCAATTCTTGGTTGTTGCTGTTGTGCAGCCGCGCCCATCATGCCACCAAGCATTCTTCCACCAGCTGCAGATGAACCTGAACGGGCACCTAATGCGGAAGGGTCCATTCCAGTCCCCTGCATCCCTTGTGTACCTTGACCGGAAATTGCTTGCATCCATGTTTGGCGCTTGTCGGCCTTATTGCCTTGAGTCTGTAATTCCTTGAACTCTTGTTCTCGACTTTGAAGTACCGATTGATCTCTATCAATTTCACCTTGAATTTGATTAGTAACAGCATCACGCATCTTTTCTTCAGCCATTTCCTTGAAGGCATCCATCTTCTCAGTCAAACCACTTAGGCGGTCGCGAATTTCTGCACGCTTAAGTCCAAGTTGTGCTTCGATTTCAGCCCTGATAGATGCTTCTCTCTTTCTTACATCGATTAGAGCCTTATTTCGCATAATCTCTTCACGCTTGTCAAGTTGTCTTTCAAGTTGAGTTGCAACTTCGTTTTCTTTGCGAGACTTGAATTCATTGAGTCTTTCTTCCATGTCAATTTCAAGTTCAAGTGAAGTTTCTTCCTTTAACAGATCAAGATCTGTCTCAAAGGTTAAGCGTTCATTACGCAAACCTGCATCAACTTCTGACATTATTGCCTTTCTCGCTGCGGCTTCGCGCGACTGGAATTCAATCTCAAGTCGTTCAGACCAATCAACCTTCTTGGCTTCATATTGAGCGCCTAATTGATCGCGTAATTCTGATTCTCTATCATATCTAAAGCGGGCAAGACGGTTTTGTATTTCTGCCTCTCTTGCATTGCGATAATTATTGAATTCATCTTCCATGCGTAAGTTTAGTTCGGACTCTACTTCGTCCTTTAATGAACGTGAAATGTCGTCAACTGCCTTAGAGAAGGTGATATCATACTTTTCACGTAGACGTGATTTCCTCTCTCCAAGTCTTTCAGAGTGCCTCTCCTCTAATTGACGAGCGATTTCAACGCGTAACTCATCACGGCGTCTCGCTATTGCAAGTTCAACGTCTTCGCGCATATTCTCTTCAAGGTCGGTTGTTTCCTGGCGTAGCCTTGCTTCTAATTCCTCTTGTAATTGTTGAGCGATGTCTTCTTCTAAACGCAGGCTACGGCGCTCATATTCTGATTTGAGTCTAGCTTCTCTTTGCTTTAATCTGCTTCGAAGTTGTTGCTCAAGACGAGTTCTAATTCCTCGTCGTAATTGTTCTTCTCTTTCTGCCAAACGAGCGATGTGTCCTTCTTCAAGGCGATTGATTTCAGAGGCTTCCATTTGTTTGAAGCGAGTCTCCATTTCATGTTCAATATTAGCTTCAATATCTCTAACCCTTCGTTGTAATTCTTGATTGTACTCAAGTGATAATCTCTCTTTTTGTATATCAAGGCGTAAACGGTGCTCTTGCTGTAATTGTACTTCTATGCTGGATTTAATCTGATCTTTATGCTCATGAAGTCTTCTATCTTGTTCAACTTCAATTTCTTCACGCATTGACTCTAATTGGCGTTCAAGACGTAAATCTAATTGTTTTCTTATTCTACCTTCTTCTCTAGCCAATGAATCTCTTTCCATTTCTGCAAGTTCTTGCTCCATGCCTTCTCGCATTTCTTTTTCTAATGCATCTAAGGTAAGTTCGTGCCTAACTGATAAATCTACGGCAACTGATTCTTTCATTGCTATGATTCTTTCATCTATCGCCTGCTGTCGAAGTCGCTTCTCTCTGCGAATATCGGCGCGCATCCTCTCTTCTTGGCGGAAACGAGCACTGCCTAATGTTGCTTGGTCCAGAGACATCGATTTACTGGAAGTAAATTGAGATCTTAATGATGATAATGAAACTGCGTCGGACCCTTTGCGCGCAAGTGGAGTTGGTTCAACCCCTTTAATCGTCTTGCTTTCGCTGACTCCCATCGTATCCCATCCATTCCCTCATCCTCGTCTCATCATAGTTAAAGAGCGCGACGGATATCACCCTTAGAATGGCGTTTTTTGTAGGTAAATACAACTTGCCAAAAGCATTATTATTATAATTAAAATTGTAAATTATTCTTCTGAAATGATGGTCATTTCATCCGAACTATTTGTTACAACCCGTTCACCTACAATGATATACGCCAAGACCAATGCTGCTGAAAACGTAAACAGAATGAATGGAATCTCTAAACCGGTCATACCACTACCATGTTGGCCATTATCAGAATTAGTAGTTTGAATTAACGAATAAACTATTCCAACTAATATTACAAGCAGTTGTAATATGCTCAATTTCATCACAATGCCCCCTTTCAATTTGGATAGGGGTTTATCGGAAATCATCAATCCCCCACTGATGAACATTATTGGTAGAATTAAAAAATCAAAATATGGTTTTGCAGTTCCAGTTCCAAAGCAAATTGAGCAGTCCCATGTAGTTAAACCTGGGCCTAAACCTGTTGATGGTTGGATCCAAATAAGTCCTGCAAAACTTAGTATCAGCAATGCATTGGCTGGACTGGAAAGACCAACGAAATAGTTGAGGTCTGATGCTTGTTCATATTGAAACCGTGCTAGTCTCAACATTCCTGTTGCTATTATCCAACAACTTGCAATTGCCAAAGAGATTGTCCAGAATGGTGATGCTTCACCCCAACGACCGAACATCACGAAAATCAATAGTGCTGGAGCAACACAGAAGGATAAACAATCCGACATGATGTCTAATGAACCGCCAAGTAATTTTCTTTTTGAATATTTTCTGGCTATTGGACCATCGATAATATCTCCAATTACCGATGCAAGAATGCATAGCATTGCTAACCAAATATAATTTGTTTTTAATCCGCCTTGGTAATACGGGTTATGTAAATCTTCAACCGCTAAAATAATGAATAATATTGCTGCTGTTCCAAATAATCCGTTGAGTAAAGTGATGTAATCAGCAATTCCCATCATTCGGTAGGTTGTCTTCACGCAATCACCTCAAAATGTTACCTTGAATGGTGTTGAACATGCAGGGCAATCAATATCTCTACTACCTGGCTTTCTTTTCATACGTAATCGTCTTTCACAACTAGGACAGGAGACTTCAACCCGAGGCACATTCTTTGTGACTGTGAAATGAGTTGAGCAAGAAATACATTTCAGATGGGCAGGTCTTTTGTCAACACCAACCACTAATACTTTGGAACATTCTGGGCAACTAATCTTTTCATTTTCCCAGTTACGACGAGTAACAGGGTGTTTTACATCTACTTTTGATGAACAAATAGAACAGGTGAGAATTCCTAACTCAGAAGGTAGTAATGATGAACACTTTGGGCAAGATAGCGCCGGTGGGGCAATCTTTGATTCAACTATTGCTTCTTCATCCATACCTAGACACCCCACGATTGCTTCTTGATTTATTGTTGAAATATCAGCGTTCTTTACCGATTAATGCTATTCCACCTGGAACGAAAGTAAATGGTAAATCGAGTTCAATGCCGTAGTCATTTGCTAATGCTTCAAGCATTTTCTTTGCCCCTATTTGCTCACGAGATCCATCCAAATTAACAATATGAATGTCTCTACCTTGAGAAATTGCATTGGCTAGTGACTCTGGAAGTCCTGTAGTATCAATGGCACTAGCAGAAACTGCTGCTGGCGCTGATTGGATTTGAACTTCTTCATTTCCGCCAACCAATCCTGGTAATGTCACTCGTTGTGTGACTTTCCACCAGCGAGCCCTTCCTACATCGCGGTGGTTTTCTACTAATCCAAGGGAGGCGAGCTTCTTCAAGTGGTGGTACAAATTGTATCTATCAACATTAACAGCGGTTTGAAGTTGAACTGTGCTCATCTCTTCAACGGCCATTAGAGTGGAATACAAATTTCGCCGTGTCGGGTGTACTAGGGCGGTAGTCACTGGGTCTGCGTGTAGTCGTGCCAATGTCTCACCAAGTTAGAAGAGTCGCGCTTTAGGTATGAAGATACCGCGTGATTTCAATTAGAACGATATTTCATCAGTAATACATTGAATGAATCTTTAGTATCCGAAAATAATGATTTGAAGGTTTCTGAGAGTAATTTCAATGCACCTGAATCGCCAGCAAGCCTTGCACCATTCAGTATTACAATTATTACTGATGCTTCGTGAATCAATACTCCAACCCACAATTTATCATACATGCCATTGATTACTGCGAATACCAATATTATTGTTATAGCAACTGAAAATACAAGATTTCCAATTAGGACTCGCTGAGCCTTTCTCGCTAAATCAATCAATTCACACAGCATACTCGGATCTTCGGCAGGAATCAATACATCTGCAGCCTCAAGGTTAACCGTTTCTCCACAACCAACAGCAACACCTACATCCGAAACTGCTAACGCTGCTGCATCGTTGAATCCATCTCCTACCATCATCGTAATGTGAGTTTTACTTCTTCCATTAACCCACTTAACTTTGTCTTCGGGACTCAAATTACCATGTGCTGCAGCTTCTGGCAATCCAACATTATTGGCAAACTTGGTGACTGCTGATTGTGAATCTCCACTGAGAATTTCAACATTGATTCTACGCCGATATAATTCCGGAATCAATTTTTCAGAACCTTGGCGAGTATCATCATGGATGAATGTGAATAATGCAACCGGGGTTTCTTCTTTGCATAGAATACTCGCTCCGTGGCCCAATTCGTTTGCCTTATCCAGTTCGCTTTGAATCTCTTCTGGGATTTCAATACCTAATTTTGAAAGTCTATCTGGGCGAATCAAAGATACTTGTTTGCCACCACTAATGCCGACTACACCTGCTTCTACATCGCTATGCCCATTGATTGCGCTTGGTTTGTAACCGTTTTCTGTGGCCAGTTCCATTATTGCAAGCGCATAGGGGTGGTTTGAACGGGCCTCTAATCCAGCGGCGATTTTTATCGCCGAATCCCTACGTTTACCTTTAGCAGTAACCACTTGACCGATTTTTGGCTTTCCTGAAGTCAAGGTTCCTGTCTTATCCAATAGTACGTGGTTAACTTTGCTCAATCTCTCCAAAACGCTTCCTCCACGCGCTATTACTCCCATGTGGGCGGCATTGGCTAATGCCGCTGCATGTGGCACAGGTGTTGCTAGCAATAGAGCACATGGACAAGAAACAACCCATAAGAGGAGAATGACTTTCCAATTGTCTGGGAACATCAAATACCAAACAACAAATGCTCCAAACAATACAGTAGGAACCCATATTGCAGTAAATTTCTCAATACCACTTTGAATTCGTGGCGCTTCTTCCCTAAAGGTATGAACTGCTTCTATCAATCCAGATAATCGAGTATTATCTCCAACCGCTGTAACTTTGATGACAACCGGTCCTTTTGCAAGTACCAATCCTGCCTGAATATTTTCTCCCTTTGAAACCTCTACTGGAACAGATTCTCCAGTTAGTGGTGCCTTATCCAAAGCACCTTTTCCTTCGAGTATGATTCCATCGCAGGGAATTAATTCTCCACTTCTAATCTCTACTTGGTCTCCAACACGAATTAGGTCAATTGGAACTACTTCTATTCCATCACCCTCATCTTGACAAGTTGCTAATGGGCCTGTTCCCGGATTAATTTCAACTGTTGAAACAGCCATTTGCAATGCAAAACCACTTGTTTTCATGGCTTGAAGAACTCCTTGTTGATTTACCAACCTTTCACCAGATAGTCTTCTTGCTGTACGAGGCAATCTATCCAATCCACCCTGCATAGCTTCACGCGCTTTAACAAGTGCGTCTCCTTCTAAGTGGGCTGTAAATGCGACTAATATCGCTACGACTAGAGCTTCTTCCCACATTCCTAATACTCCAGCACCTATGACTGCTAGGCTGGTGAGCACTTGGAATCCGAGTTGGCGATTTTTAATACTCGCAATCGCTTCCTTAAACATCTGTAATCCACCTAGGGCCAAACCTGGTATTGCAATCAATCCAATTAACATAGGCGATAAAGAAAAGTATTCTGCAAGGAGAACAATCAATAAAATTGGCACTGCTAAACCGCCACCGATTAATCTCCATTGATCTGGACGTATTTTCGCACTCTTGGCCGTGATATATTTTGGAGCAGCCCCTAGAATCGTGTCCAATTTAGAGTCCCTTGCTTCAATCAATTGTGTTGTAGCATCGCTAACAAGTTGCACTAATATTCGATTATCTGAATCAATTTCGCAATCAAGAATTCCCGGCTGTAATCGGATAACTTTCTCCAATTTCTTTAACTCGACACCATTTCTCCTTGCCACGCCACCTGCACTAATTCCTACGAGTTGATGGTGTTCTACATCGGGAGCATGTCCTAGGGAGCGCAAAATTGATGAAATTTCAGAAATTGGGCCCTCTCCAATATCAACTGAAACTCTTATTTCGCCAGCAGTTGCTGAAACAACTGATTCGCCAACTTGGGGGAGATAGGAGATTGCTCTCATGGCTTTTGATGCGCAATCCGGGCAATCCATTCCAAGTAACGGCCAGGCTACATCGTAAACGCCACCGGATTGATTTATCACTTCTGCATCTAATATTTCACCATCAAATATTTCTTCTTGCGGAGGTTGTTCCACAGTTTCAATGATTTCTGATTTTTCTATTGTTCTCTTTTTAGATTTAGAAAACCTTGGCTTTTTGACCTCAATTGGCCGGTCATCGTCTTCGATTGAGAGGAAAACCTCGCCATCACCGTCTCCGACCATATACACTGCTCTAGCCCTAGTGTTTTGAAGGCTATTATTCAAATTAATATCAACTAATCAATATAACCGTTTTTGGCATTATTGTAATCCTCCTTTGACAAACTTGATGAAAACAAAGCCTTTGCCTATTAATATGCAGTGGCTTCCAAAAAATTGGAGACCGAAAATTGTCGCGGTAGATATTGATGGAACGCTTACCGATGATAAGAAGCGAATCAATACTGAAGCAATACTCGCATTACAGCGACTTGAAGATGCAGGGATTCCTGTAATTCTAGCAACCGGAAATGTAAGAGCAAT
>ENA-UZWR01015697-UZWR01015697.1-metagenome-genome-assembly--contig:-Day-1-25m-contig-15697_pt1 | contig 12048 bp, 7 predicted proteins | sample MGYA00260337_ERZ794897 | MGnify/ENA metagenome assembly ERZ794897 | reverse complement strand
AGATGCCGAGGTCGCTGGTTCAAGTCCGGCCTTACCCACCAACTGTTCAAATGTTCGCGATTCGCATTGATTGTTTTTCTTTCAATAACAATTATTTGTAGATTTCAAGAGTATACTTCATGTGCTAATGCTTTTCTTCCGATAATATGGGAAAGTCGGTGAGCGGGGGAGACATGCCTAAAGAGAGCCTTGACCCCGAGACAAAAATTCGCGATAAAACCGCAAAAGAACTTGGCTCGATTCGCCGAAGAAGAACTAATGATAACAAATCATTTTTGAGTAGTAAAGAAGATTTGGTTCTTTTTGGAGGGATAGTATACGCTGGTGTTTTCGCCCTACTTCTATTTTCAATGTCTTCTGGAATGGTGAGTAATACAACCTCAATCGACCATAAAGCATCTACTACATTCTTGGATATTGGCGGCGAATGTGAAGAGATTACCGATGAGCCTTGGTTACATATTTTCCCAGATACTGACCGCGAACTATTTTCAATCGCAGGACATAACCTCCCAGTGGGAATTGCAGTACTGAATTATACAATACTAGAGATACATGCCGAGAGTGAAAGAGTTGTTGATTCTGAAGAAATTACGAGAGCCGTTGCTGGAGAAGGTGAAACTGCTGCTGGGAAAGCCACCCATAAAGCATCTTATGCAGAACTTAAAGCCGGTAATTATGAACTCACATTACGAATAACTGTATATAATGATACAGATATTCAAAATGCAACTATAGTTGAAGGTGGAGAGCAAATAAGTAAAAAAATACTTTTTGAAATAGAGGAGGAAGCGAAGGCTTTTGACTTCCTTCCATTCGTCTCAAGTGGAACTATTAGAGACATCAGAATCACTGACACAGGTGCTAGATCGTGTTGGGGCTTACAGGATTTAGGAGATTGGGGCTATCTCTTGATGGGAGCTGAATTGGGTGGTGGCAGGGAAACTGCAATGCTAACTGGTGGTTCTGCTGGAATCCCCGCTTGGTGGATGGCTTTTGTTTCGCTTTCACTTTCAGTTATTTCATTGATGGTCTTGTACCCAATTACATACAAGGTATACCATCAAGAAGCTGACGATATGCTGTCTCGCTCTCATATTACAAGACTGGTTGAAGATACCATTACAAATACCGCCACTAGATTGCAAATCGATATAGATTGGGAATTGTACAAAATTGAACCCAGAGAATTGTCAATTGATATTATGGTCCCATACAAGAATACAGATGGAACATTTTCAGATAATAGAGATGTCCGTGCGGAAGTATTGAAGGAAATCCTTGATGAATTTGCAATTTTCAGAGTTTTCAAGCCAGTTCAACTAACTGTTAGAACAATAGGCACCGGACATGTTGTTGACTTTGATTCTGGGGTCGGCGTCGGTTCTGCAGGAAAGGATTCTGATCAATCAGAGCAAGATTACACTTCATTCTTCTCCGAATTACATACATTATCCGTAGTTGAAGATGAAGTCAGAGATTCTCTAGACCTTTTCTTCACACGTCGTTCTGATGTCAATTTGGAAGGCGCTGTTGTCACAAGTGATGACAAAGTGATATTCGTATCAGTGATTTATTACCCTACACAGAGATTTGCTTTCTTTAGATTTAAGAAAACCTCAGACCAAATTCATGATGAATTATATGAATATATATCTCAACGTAATTCAGACTTACTCGGTAGTCAAGAATTGATAATAAAAACTAGAAATCAAGTTTCAACTCTCGCAGATAGATCTGGTGCTGGAAGAATAGAACAGAGTGGCTCGGATGATGAAAGAGTTGTTGCTATTGCAAAACAAGATGGTTTAGGTGGAAAAATGCTGCAAACAAAATTCATTGGCAACGCTTTATCCACCGTTGAATATATGGCAAATGAAAAGCGTGATTTTATTAATCGCTGGGGATTTTGGGGCCTAATCGCTTTCGTCTGGATCCCATTTATGGCATCTGGTGTATTGGTTGGCGCAATGTTAGGGCTATTATCAAGAATGAACTTTACTAGAGTATTGTTAGCGACTGGACTTGGTGGTGTTGCTGCTTCAGTCACATGGGCATATACTGCAGAAGGTATTGTCAAGGTCATGCATCATTACAAATTAGAAGCGGTTATTCCGTTGGTAATTATCGTATTTATTCTACTAGCGGTATTCCACATGCGTTCAACAAAAATGCGTAGACAAACAGAGTTATTTGAAGACACTTTACTCGATAATTTTCACGCTGATGTTCAAGCAAAGTATGGCGACAATTGAGGTTTTGCATTGCAGTCAATAACCGTCGTTGAAGGAAGAGATAGCCACGTTGGTGAGTTAGCCAATATTGGTATTATTACCATCAGCGATAGAGCCAGCGCAGGCCAATATGTAGATCTAGGGGGGCCAGCGATTTTAGGATTTTTTAAAGAGGCGATAAAAAGCCCGATCAATGTCCATTATAGATGCGTTAGTGATGACCAACAAATAATTGAACAATCGATAAAGGAATTGGTCGATGAAATCGGTTGCTGTGTTGTCGTAACCACTGGAGGGACAGGGCCAGCCAAGCGTGATGTTACGCCAGAGGCCACTGCTGCTGTTTGTGACAGAATTTTGGATGGCTTTGGCGAGCAGATGAGGGCTATCTCATTGACATTTGTTCCTACTGCAATTCTTTCAAGGCAAATCGGTGGAACTCGTGGTTCTTGTCTAATATTCAATTTACCAGGTAGGCCGAAGGCGATAAGAGAGACGATTGATGAAATATGGAGAGCGGTTCCATATTGTATTGATTTAATGAAGGGACCATTTATTGATATGAATCTGGAAATCTGTAATGCCTTTAGACCCAAATCAAAATGAGATCTCCCCTCACTAGGCGATTAGTTGATGGGCTAGAGTCATCGCCATGCATTTGGGGAAGGTTATGCTAAGACAGGGTAATGCATTGATTTGTGGAGCAACAATGGTGACTCCAAGTCAAACCGCAGTTGGAGATTTGAGAATTAGTGACGGCGTTATCTCTGAAATTCTCATCGGTGGTGGATTATTGCCAACTGATGATGAATTGCTAATAGATGGTACTGGACTTCATTTACTTCCAGGCGCAATAGACCCTCAATGCCACTTTAGAGACCCTGGGCAGCCAGATAAAGAAGACTTAGCAAGTGGTAGTGCTGCCGCGGTTAGTGGTGGAATTACTTCTTTTCTAGATATGCCAAATAACAATCCATCGATAACGACGATGGAGGGTATGCAAGGAAAGTTGGATACTGCCGCTGCAAAGTGTGTTAACAACTATGGATTTTTCATTGGAGCAACTCCTAAAAATATTGACCAATTACAATTAGCAGTTGGTAAACCAAAACAAGCAATTTCAATTCCGGGTATTTGTGGCATCAAGGTATTCATGGGTTCGTCTACAGGAAACTTGCTTGTCAATGAACGCGAGGCTTTGAAAACTATTTTTGATAATACTGCTGGATTAATTTCAGTTCATGCAGAAGATGAAGAACGACTGATAGAGCGTTTTGAAAGTTACAAAAATAGAACTGACATGGCTGCTCATGCAGAGTGGAGAGACGATATTACCGCATTACTCGCCACCCAACTAGCTGTTGAATTAGCAGATAATAGTGGTCATCGGTTACATATCCTGCATCTAACAAGTGGTTTGGAAGCAAACTGGCTGTCTGGTAGGACGCGCCTTCCTTCTCAAGGGGGAGAAGGTGCTATTATCACGACTGAAACTTTACCTCAACACCTCACATTTACTGAATCTGATGTGGAAAAAGAAGGTACTAGGCTAAAGATGAATCCACCAATTCGCTATCAACAAGATAAACAAATCTTATGGCAACGTATTCACGATGGCACCATTCAATGTATTGCTACAGACCATGCTCCTCATACCTTAAGTTCAAAATCAGAGGGTTTTCCAAAGGCTCCAAGTGGAATGCCGGGTGTTGGCACCTCACTGGCTGTAATGCTTACACATGCTAAGAATGGAATGTGCACTGTTGAAGATGTTGTAAATTGGATGTCAACTAATGTTGCTGATTGCTATAACATGTCTGGAAAAGGCAAATTGATCGAAGGCGCAGATGGTGACGTTGTACTAGTTGACCTAGAAAATGAAGTTGAAGTTATTGATGAAAACACCTGGACGCGGGTCGGATGGAGCCCTTTTAGAGGGCGTAAATTGGTCGGCTGGCCTCAAATTACTATCGTAGCAGGTATTCCTGTATTCAAACGCGACAAGAGTACAGGACAGAAAGGTAAATTATTGGTGGAAAAGGGCCAAGTTGGCTCTCCAATAGTGATGGCACCTTGGCAATGAAGAAATTTATCCTCTCATAATTAACGCACTTACGGCCTTATCCATAACAGTATATTATAAGTAAAACAGATAAGACATTGTTGTGGGAAACAACATGAATACACTTAAGGAAAATTTAGGAGACGGATACCAACAAGTAATAATTGGATTTATCACCTTTCTCGTAGGAGCGATATGGGGTGGCATGAATGCTGGAACTGATATGATTGCAGCAGATGTTTATTGGCCTGCGGTAGTGATGCTATCTGGTGCTATGATCACGTTGCTAGGAACAACATTTGGAACAAACTTTGAAGAAGATAGGTCCAATGATTTACTACAAGCATTGAATGAAATGGCCGAAAAAATGGATTCATTAATCGATTCACAAGTTGCTGAAGAGGAATAATTTCAATATCAATTATCACCTAGAGAATATAGTTCACCATATTTGCTCTCTATATATTTGATGAAGGCATCAGGGCTTGGAGGTTTTCCAGTTGCAGATTCTATCAATTGTGCAGGCGTCATAACCGAACCTTGATGATGAATGCGAGGGCGTAGCCATTGCAATAATGAAGACCAGTCCCCTTGTGCAATTATTTGGTCAATATCTCCTAAATCTTCGCTCATCGACTCTAGTAATTGGGCTGCATACAAATTTCCAAGTGTATATGTTGGGAAATATCCGAATGCTGCCATCGACCAATGAATATCTTGTAGACATCCTTCTGAATCTGTAGGGACTTTGTTACCAAACCACTCCTCAAACATACTATTCCAAGTCTCTGGAAGTTCCTTTACGGTTAAGTCTCCATTGAATAATTTCTTTTCAATTTCATAGCGCAGCATAACGTGTAAATTATAAGTTACTTCATCTGCTTCTACCCGAATAAAACCTGTTGATACCGTGTTAGCGATTTTGTTCAATGTTTTTGCATCCCATTGAGGTGAATCGGGGAAAAGTTCCCTGAACCATGGGTTTGCAACTTTCCAAAATGCTTCAGTACGGCCAATTTGATTTTCCCAAAGACGACTTTGAGATTCATGAACTCCTAGAGAAACCGCTTGGCCTCTTGGAGTGAATGAAAATTCACGCGCTAATCCTTGTTCATACAACGCGTGCCCTGTTTCATGCATAACCGCATATAAGCACGAAAATGGGTCTTTTTCATCGAACCTTGTTGTGAAGCGAGTATCTCCTGGCCACAAACCTGCGGAAAATGGATGTGTTGAAGCATCCATTCTTCCCGCTTCAAAATCAAACCCCATATTGGTTGATACTTTCTCGCAGAATTCTGTTTGTGCGGTTATTGAAAATTTTAGGCCCTCGGGTAGTTTAGGAACAGGATTGATTTTTTGTGAGTGTAATATTTTTTGTAAAAGAGGTACTAGTTTCTCCTTTAATCCAGCGAATAATGGGTCATAGTCTTCTACGGTCATACCAACTTCAAATTCATCGAGAAGGACGTCATATGCCGTAGTTGTAATACCAAAATAGTCTATTTTCTGTTTGGTCATATCAACCAATTTTTGTAATTGGCCCTCGAAGGCAGAAAAATCTGAATCTGCTCTGGCTTTTTGCCAGCCAAGTAGCGCTTCAGAGCGTGCTTTAGCAAACTCTGAAACAAATTCACTTGGAAGTTTTATTGATTTGTCGTAAACCCTTCTCATCTCCATGACATTGGCAGATTGGTCGCTATCAAGATCTGTTTCTGCTTCTACCTTCACCAATAATTCTCCTAAGTTGGAATCTGTAATACGCAAATGTCTTTCTTTGGCTAACCAGGCCAATATTTCACCACGTACTTCTGCGCCTTTAGGAGGCATTATTGTTTCTTGATCCCATCCCAAGTGGCCTTGTAATGCACCCAGTCGATAAATGTCTTTTACCAATTCAATGAATTCACCGTATGCGCTCATAACTTGAGCGAGGAGGTCTTTCTTCATCAACTATTCACTGTCATAGTATCAACAATACTGGCACACATTGAAGGCTTCAAGCGGATTGGACTGTGCATGGTGAAACCATTCCGACGAAAAGGCGGAAAGGAACTCTCGCCAATCGCCGATGATGATGAATTAATCGAAGTCGTTGGAGAAATAGATGATAATACTTCAGATGAAGTTACCATCGGAGAGAATTCTTCTGAAATCGTCTTGAATAATGAGAAACCAGAATCAGATAATAGTAGAAGTAATGATGTGGAAATAGAAGATGATATTCCATCTTTGTTAAAAAAGAGTTCACAAACAGTTATTCGAACTTGCCTAGATATTCGCCGAGCTGATAATGTATTGATTGTATGTGATCCAACCACGGGAGAGATAGGCCAGTCACTGCATGAGGCCGCTATTGAAAGAACAGACCGTGTTTTACTGATAGTCATGCCAAAAGGACGCCATCATGGAGATGAACCTCCTGTCCCAGTTGCAAATTTAATGCGCCAGCAATCTGTAATTATTGCTCCAACCAGGTATTCTTTAACCCACACTAAAGCAATACGTCAGGCACTAAAAGATGGTGCAAGAGTGGCAACAATGCCTGGAATGAATGTTGAAATGTTCACCAAAGGCGGTATTTCTGCTGATTTCACAGAAATAAAGCGCAAGATAAGTGAACTATCACCCGTATTGAGGCGTAGAAGAATTGTTAATGTCAAATCAAAGAATGGGACTGATGTCACTTTTGAAGTTAATTGGAGAGAATGGAAAATGGATGATAATGGCATCTGCAACCGTCCGAAAATGCTGACTAATTTACCTGCTGGTAAAGTATTCGTATTGCCAAGAGAGAATAGTATGAATGGGACAATCGTAATCGATGGTTCATGGGAATCTAACTTGATTGATGAACCTGTTACTTTCATCATTGAAGAAGGGTTGGTAGTAGATGTGAAAGGTGGTGCAATCGCTGCTTCTATTCGCCAAGAATTTGGAGAAGCGGCTAGAAGACAAAATGTCAAACAAAGAGAAAATGTTTGGACGGTTGCGGAATTCGGATTCGGAATGAATCCGATGGCAAGGCTACTTGGTAACGTTCTTGAAGATGAAAAAAGGTCGGGTACTTGTTATTTCGCAATTGGCGACAATACATCCCTAGGTGGCTCGGCAGCAGTTGGAATACATATTCCAGGTGTATTGAAAAATGCAAGTGTATGGCTTGATGATACCCAAATTATCGAAGATGGGAACTTTTTGATTTAATCAGTAACCTGCATTTGCAGAGCCACATATTGGGCAATGCTTCCAATTTGGATCTAATCCAATTCCACATCCACGGCACATAACACCAGAACGAATTGTTGGTTGAACTGCTGTTTGTGATTGATTCCAACCTTGTTGTTGCTGCTGGTTCCATTGTTGCTGTTGCTGTTGCTGTTGTTGCTGTTGCTGTTGTTGCAGTTGTTGCTGTTGCTGTTGCCATTGTTGCTGTTGTTGCAGTTGTTGCTGTTGCTGTTGCCATTGTTGCTGTTGCTGTAGTTGTTGCTGCTGTTGGTTCCATTCTTGTTGCTGTTGCTGCTGTTGTTGCTGCTGTTGGTTCCATTCTTGCTGCTGCTGTTGCTGATTGGATTGAATCGGTCGTGGTTGAGGGGTGGGTGTTATTCCTTGTTCCACCTTTGGTTGTCCATTATCGTTCAAGGGCTTGCGTACCGGGGCTACTGGCTTTGGTAATGAAGCGGCTTTTTCACCAGCTGCGGAGGACATGAATTCTGAAAGTGATACAGAACCATCACCATCTGTATCTGCTTGGGCATGAAGTACTGTGGCTTCTTCTATTGTAGTATCAGTCGCTTCCGCTAATTCCTCGATTGATAATTGGCCACTCCCATCGGAATCTGCGGCAATAAAATGTTCTGCTGCACTTACAAATTTATCTTGTTGTTGCTCATTCTCTTCTGGTTTAGTTACAATTAATTGCTCAACTTGTACAACTTCTGGTTGTATTTCTTCGACAACTTCTTGTGGAACTGCTACCGGTGCTATTTCTTCTTCAACCACTGGTGTTGTTTCTTCTTCAACCACTGGTGCTATTTCTTCTTCAACCACTGGTGTTGTTTCTTCTTCAACACCAATATTGAATGCGCCAGCAAATGCGTCTTGAGTGGCTTTTGCGACTTCTTTTAGATTCTCATTATTTACCGGTGCTTGTTCAATCTCAGCCGACATTACTGGTGCTGGAATAGGCACATCTACGTTACTTTCTGCAGAAGGTAAAGGGATTGTTCCTTCACTTGGTAGCGGGATGCTTTCATGTGCCGGAGTTTGAAGTGGTACTACTTCTTGTTTTGTTTGTACTGCAGGTTTTGCAATTGCAGCAGGAATAGCAGCAGACGCTGCCTTACCACTTGCTAGGGTCGGAATGGGAAGTGCATGCCCAACTACATCCAATGAAATAATTAATTCACTGGCGATTGATAAAAGTGCATTTTCATTTGCTCCAGGATTGGAGATTAAGGTCTCAAAACCATTGAAATAACGGGTAACTTCCCCTTTCCCACCCGTTGTATATGCGATCGCTAATAGTTTGAGAATCTTCATAGGGTCTGATAATTCTTTGAGTGAATCATAATCTGCACCTGTTGCTTCCCTCTGACAATTCCCCGCACCTTGACCAAGTGAGTCTTCAAGACCAAGATAATTCAATAGTGGGTCTGTAACATTCAATAAGGACAAATGACCTGCTACCAAAAAGTAAATTTCTCCACCTTCACATTGCATTCTTTCACTCGCGGCTTCGAAATCAAATTCTCCAGCGGTCAAAACTATGTCCGATAATTGAGCAAAGAAAGTTTCCATCGCTTCAAATCGGTTCATTGCCATCAACTGATGAACTGCATCGGATGTGTCAACAACACCGAAGTATGCAGCAGCCTCATCGACTTCTATGCCCTCCGGCATAACTGCTCCTTCTGGTATTGCATCCGACATATCCAATCCCCTCAATTGCTACCGTACTTGGTCCCCTTCTTATGGCTGATGCCAAAGAGCACTCCTTTTAGAAATATTTGTGACACTTTAACGACTCCTTCCTAAATCAAAAATAGCCCTAGATTGTTGAGCCGTCCATCCTGTTTCTTGTAATTGCATCATAATGTTTCTTTGCACCTCACCATCGGATAAGGCTTGTTTTACCCAATTTGCAGCAGATTCTCTATCGGCGGCTTGGTGCCCTTCGAAAATGCTCAAATCAACCTTCATCGTAGCCTTTCTCTTAGTTGTCTTTACGCCTTGTTCTTCCTCATTATCTACTTGAGGTTCGGCAATTTCAGTACTGGAAGTTGGTTTTGCTTTGCCCGCAGTTGAACCTGGAGGGCCTCTACTCGGAGAAGAGTTTCTTGGAGGACCTCTACTTGGAGGCGACTTGCCAGGAGGACCTCTGCTCGGAGGAGTAGTTGAACTTCTGTCATTACCTCTGCTCGGAGGGGTTTTCGCTAGACCCTTAGTTGGACTACTTCTCAATGAAGCCATGAAATCATCTTCATCATCCCAATCTTCGTCATCATCATCATAGTCGTCATCATCATCATAGTCGTCATCTCCACGAACTAATCTTAATACTATAGCAATGACAACAAATAATGTAATTGTACCACCAATTAAAGCGATTAAGGTCATCTTAGAAACTCCAAGAATTGTTGATGATTCTGTATCGGCTATTTTGAGTTTAGGGCAACCATCGGAATACCCATCAACACCTTTGTGTTCATCAATACAAATGTCATCGAAGTCAACCACGCCATCATTGTCACTATCCCAGTTCTGAGAGTCACAACCATATTCATTTACTTCTCTCCTAAAATTTGGAAGAGTATCTGGGCAAAGATCTGGATTTATTCCTGAGGCATTATCTCCATATCCATCTAAGTCAATATCCTCCCATTGAGTTGCATCACCACGCAGGTATTCTAGTTCAAATTGATCTCTCCAACCATCACCATCATCATAACAACCGAGGAAATCCTCGAAAGACAATCCATGCTCCTCGGGACATTGGTCTCCATTATTACCAGTTAAATTGTCACCATAACCGTCCCCATCTGTGTCATGCCATTGTGTTGCATCTAGAGGGAATGCGTCGCCACTTTGATTTTCTCTTAACCCAGTTGCGGAGTTTAGAGAGAAGGAATAATTTCCTTTCTTACCATCGCCATCAAGGTCTGTGTCCAATGCAGTTTCATCAATACAACCATCAGGCTTTACTGGGAATCCTACTGGGGTATCTGAACATTCATCATTATCATTATTGATTCCATCCGAATCATCATCTTTTTGTGAATCTCCACAGCCATTCACATCTACAGTCTCTGCAACTGGAGTAAATGGACATAGGTCTACTGGGTCATACACACCATCACCATCAGTATCTGTTGTTTGTTGGGCCTGGCTACAACCATTGTCATCTACGTCCTCCCCAAATACAGTACCTGGGCATTGGTCGGCATCGTTCATAATGCCATCTTGGTCATCATCTAATTGATTTTGAGCACAACCATTAGCATCGACCTCTAAATCAAATCCGGTATTCGGGCATTGGTCAAATTCATCGTATACCGAATCAAGGTCATCGTCTTCGGAATTAATTAGTGGACAGCCCATTCCTTCTGTGCCGTTGAAGACACCTGAAACTTCAGGACATACATCCGCTTCGAAACCATCTGCTTCATCTCCAAAACCATCGCCATCACTATCTAACCACTGGGTCTTTTCCAGTGGGAAATCATCTTGTGAATCCATCCACCCATCACCATCTAGATCTGAACATCCGGAATATGGTTTTGTTGAATTACCCCACGTATCGGGGCATCCGTCAAGTGACAAACCTTGATTGTTCAAAGATGGAGATACTTTAGGTTGGTTTCTATAATCAATATCATTACAACCTTCATTATCAACCTCTTCGGAAAGGTTTGAATCACCACACCAATCAAATGCATTGGCAACACCATCATTGTCATCATCCATGGTTGCGTTATAATATGAAGTCCATACATCAGGGTAGCCATCCAAATCTGAATCAATGGCTGCTGCAATAATATTGGGGAAGTAATCAGGGTTTGTTGCTCCCTCAGAACGGTTATCACCAAAGCCATCACCATCAGAATCATTCCATTGAGTTGAATCATTTTCCCAAACATCAGCGCCATGTGATGCATTGTATTCTAGAAACTCTCCTATTGCTGAAGGATTACTTGCACCATCACCATCCGAATCAAGGCAGCCAAATCGGTCACGCCAAGAAGAGCCCCATACGTAAGGACATTTGTCGCCAGCAATAGGGTCTGAATCGTTATCCCCCCATCCATCGCCATCATAATCTTGATATTGACTTGGGTTGAAAGGGAACAAATCTCCTACCGAAGAATCAAACAGCGATCCATGCCAAACTGAACAACAATCAGGGCCTGAATTATCTCCATAGCCGTCACCGTCGGTATCCTTGGATTGTTTCCAATTTGTTGGGCGTTCATCTCCAGCAAAATAGCTACCAGTATTATCAGACCAACCATCTTGATCTCCATCGATACATCCTTTACGGTCTATCCATGAAGTACCACCTTGATCTGAACAATCATCTATTGAATCCGAAAAACCATCGGTATCATAATCTGCGCACCCCATCTCAAAGAATGATGAAGAGCCTACTGTTGTAGGGCAACTATCAAATGATGGTCCAAGATTATTGTCTCCATAATTATCACCGTCGCTATCATTCCATTGATTTCCAAGTGTTGGGAAAGAATCCAATAA
>ENA-UZWR01014832-UZWR01014832.1-metagenome-genome-assembly--contig:-Day-1-25m-contig-14832_pt1 | contig 12078 bp, 13 predicted proteins | sample MGYA00260337_ERZ794897 | MGnify/ENA metagenome assembly ERZ794897 | reverse complement strand
TTAGGAACTCGGGTCTTTCACCTACATATAACTTTTCACCAACAACACAAAAATGATCTCTTGGGGTCATTGGCGGGCGCCATACATCATTTAGTGATTTGTATTTGCCGTCATCTTCGATGTTTAAAAAACTTCTGTATGTTTTTACACCACAAGATTCTAGTATGTCAACTAATTTTAAAAAATCTTCTTCGGTTTCATCAGCAATACGTTTAAGGGGATCTAAAATTTTATTATTCTTAGGAAATAAATCTTCAAACCATTCTGCTTTAAATCCTGATCCAACCCAGCAATGCTTTAAAGGATCAAATGTAGAATATCCTTTAATTGGGATCATAGACTGCTATCCAAACATCTTTTTCAAATATAAAATCAGCATCTATATTAAATTCATTTCTAAGCCATTCACGCCCTGGCTTTCTTAATGTTAAATTGTTCTTATAACAAAAATCCAATATTGCTTTATTTTGTTCTGTTATTTGATGATTCATAGTACTGTTATCTTTATACCATCTATAACTAGGATATGTAATGTCCCAACCTCCTGCTTCATGCCACCATTTATAACATTCGTCATCTGGTCTATAGCACATTACAATCTTGCTATCTTGAAACGTTTCTTTAATGTCATTTAAGTAATAAGCAAAGTTATGACTTAAGATTAACTTAATATCGTCATCTTTACCCAAATAACTTTTTGCTATTTCTTTTTGCCATAAATTCCACGATCCAAATTCTCTATCTAACCATTGTCCGTTAAGCATTCCAGGGCCATAATAATTTCCTTTATGCCCACTATACTTGTGATGTGTGTATTGCTTTTCAGGAACTAAATCAGTATTATCTACATTAGTACCGTGATCTCTTATATGCTGACTTACACCACTCCAACGACTTCCTGGAGCACCGGCAAAAAATATCCAATTCTTCATTTTCATGTATATACACTTCCTATTATAAAATAGTCAACTATAAATGTTAGTTCAGCACCTAAAAATACTGCTATCCAATAGTTACCTATCCAATTCCATAATTGCTTGATAACCCACCAAGCCATTAATACTCTTATTGAGTATAACACATCTGCCCATATGATGTCAAGCCATAAAAACGAATCTGCTTGAAAATAATTGTAGAATATAAAGTTATCGTATATAAAACTTAACTGTGCCATTATAAAAACAGCAATGTAATAGGATAGATATTTGTTTAAGAATTTAACTAGCGGTCCGGAAACCGCTAGTCTGTAGAATACATATATTAAGTTAGTTAAAACTAACTCTAACATTTACTTTACGTCTGTTTCGTCATGAGGTAGACTATTATCATTCAACAGTCCGTCTCTTTTACGTTTATCTAACCAAGTATGCTCAACTGAGTGTACATATTTGGCGTTTGGGTCTTTATTAAGAATATAGTGAAGTCTTTCATCACTAGCATCTACAGGAATATTAAGTAAAGTGTCTAAAGACTTTAAATATTGATGTCTAAACAAATACAATAACTCAACACTTAAAAAAACATGAGGATGTGCTGTAATATCTTCTATCTTATTGAGAAAGTTATGATAACTTTCTACTCCCCTTTTTCTTAACTGCCCTTGAGCCATAATGTTTTGATCCCTACCTATAATACCAACTTGAAGGTTTCCTACTTTGCTCAATTCACTTAATACTTCTTTGTAGTTAGGATAAACTGTTTGCTTTTGTCCATCTATAATATCTACGTAAGGCCCACTTACACTAAGGACCCAATTAGTACTCATCTCCCAATTGAAGTCCTTAATAGTTTCAGGCTTAGACCAGATATCTTTAAATGGTGCCGCATCGTGGTTTATCCAATACTCTCTTAACAGGTCATCCCAACCAGACACATCATCATGTAACGATAGTGCCTTAGAGTAAAGGTGATTACCGGATCCTTGCGGTCCGGTAATTACTAAAATGTTTGTCATTAGTCGTTTTTAAACCAAGACTTAATAGTGTTTAATATACCCGTCTTTTCTGGTTCTTTAGTTACAGCAACTTTTGGATTTGCTAATTCACCTAGTATCTTAGACTTGTAAACTGCTTTAATGTTTAAAGCGTTATTTGAGAAAGCAACTAAATTTCTTAGTGATTCTTCTGTAACAAATGACATTAGCGTATCTCTACGAGCATTGCCTTGTTCACCAATAACCCAGTCATACTTTCCAACTTTCTTTTGTATGGCCGCTATTGCTTTTTCATCTTTAGACATTTCTAACAATGCTTTTTGTAACTTCTCAGCATTAGGATTACCAGCGTTTACCCAAAATGCTTTTTGTAAAGCATCACGGAATGACTTAACTAGTACATACGAATCATACATTGGTCCTGAAGGTGCTTCACCCCATTTGGCTTCATATAGTATTTCCATTTGCTTTCCTGGATAGTTAGGATCATCAGCATGGCTTCCGTCTGCTTGTAGAATTCCATGATGGAACCAAACTTCAGCATCTGGATTAGAAGCAACGTGTTTCTTATATGCCGCAGGGTTTTCTCTGTCAACAGTTAGTTCGCCACGTTTAAATGCTAAACGTCTGTCACCACCGTTACCAAATCCTGGTACCCAGTTAACATGTTCTTTAAAACAAGTTGTGTATTCAGCAATAGAGCCCATTGGTCCACATAGTAGTAGAGCCATGCCCATAGCGTCAGGCACACGTCCTGACTTTGAAGCAAACACAATGTTTTCTAAATCAGCATCAAGCCTTTTACCAACAATAATGTTTAAGTTCATCATACCAATTGATTCCCAATCAGCATAGTTATAGTCAACTTGTTCTTGTAAAAATGACACACCGTTACCACCGTGTGATACCATTACAATAGTATTGTCAAACCTTAGCTCGTTTTGAAAGGCGTTTACTGCTGGAATATCTCTAGCACCTGGAAAGTTTCTAAGTTTTAGAGTATCTTCTGGTAAAAACCTTTGTAGTTCTTTAAGAACTATTTCAGTCCATATTGTTGTTCCTGAACCTGGTTTTTGTGGCACAACAAAAGTATAAGTTTCAGCAAATGCTGATCCTGTAATGCTTAGTGTTAATACTAAAGCCATTAATAGTTTTTTCATTTCTATTTTCCTTTTGATTGTCAGAATTATACAAGCGAAATGCTTGGATAATTTTTTTGTTTTTTGATTGTTTCTACACTAAGAACTCTGACACTCGTCTAAGTTTGTGTATTTGTGGAGTAGCAATACAGCTCTGTATTACAGTTTTATTTATCGTTTTTTCTTAGCACAAAATAATATCTGACGCCTCTATCATTTACTTCTTGTTCGAGGGTTAAGATACTACAATTTAAAACACTGGCCGAATTAATAATAAACTCATTGGTCCAATTAAAAAATTCTATCCATTGTGCTTCGGGAGCCATGTGCTGTTCTCCTGGATTAACTCTAAAGTATAATAGTCCGTTGGGCTTTGTTAAGTTAACAGCATTCTTTAATTCAGCATATATTTTATCTACAGTACCAAAATTAATACTACCTAAACAAATAGTAACATCATATTGTTGAGTTGATTTGTATTCTAATATACTACTGTTAACATCTGCTCTTTCATTGTATGGATCTACACCAATTAAGTTGTTCATCTTTCCTTTGAATTCATTGTAGCCACAGCCTAAGTCTAAAACGTGTAATGGATTTAAATTATTAATTTCATCTATAATACTTAATCCACTATACTTGTACTTTTTTGTAATAGGTTGCCACGTAGTGGTAAAATACTTTTTAAGTACATGATAGTGGATAAGCTCTGTTAAATCCGTAACATTAGTAGACTTAATGTCTTTAATGTCAACACCAAAAGTTCCATTGATTGCCTGCTGTAAAAGTTTATTATCATCTAATAGTTGTGGACTAGATTTAAACATAGTACACAGCCTGTCTAAAATTTTAGTGTTCATTAATTACCTATAATGCTTTATGTAGTTGCTTAACTAGTTTATCTTTTGATAAACGTCTATCTAACTCAATACCTTTTTCTCTACCCATGTCTTCTAACTGTTTTTTAGTTAGTTTAGCAAGAGCTTTTTTTGTAGGTTTAGCAACAGTTTTTTTTGTTGCTGTAGCCTTAGGTGTTGCTTTAGGTTTTGCTTTAGGCTCTACTTTGTATGCTACTGCTGGTTTGGTTTTTTCTTTTGCTTTTTCTTTGCCAAAGAAAATTTCAGTTAGAGTAGGCCATCCTTTGAAAATACTCATTGTATTTCTCCTATAGTTTTACCACATTTTCGAATTTACCAAATTTTACTAGATCTCTTGTGAGCTCTGATGTAAGTCCGGTAATTTGTAACATAGGTCTATTTTCCCAACCCATATTACAAGTAGCGTGTGGTATATCCCGCCACTCCCATGTTATACATTGTCCCTTCTTCCATTGATGCCAGTTGCTATTACCTAATGAAAACACTTGTCCGTGTTTCCAATCATCTAACATAATAACAAACCTTCTCATAAGTTCAGGGTTTTTGTCTGCTTCTATTTCTACAAAACTATTTCCACGTTCTTTACGACCCGCAAAATTGTCTATATGCCAATTTAACATTTGTCCTGTTATTTGGTTATGGAACTTAATTGTTGCTTCTTCCATGCCAAAGTAATTAGCAATTTTTTTAAAAACTTCTATGTCTTCTGCCTTTGTTCTTTTGAATACTTCCATTTGAGGATTTGCTCCTGCTCTTTCTAAGTCGTATTCTTCTTGGTTAGCACTATACATTCTATCTTTACCGTCAACTTTGTTTCGTGTAGCCCAAGTACTAGTTGTTACTCTTTCTAAACATTGTTCAACTGCTTCTGCCCAGTCGCCATCAAATGTACATATTTCTTGATAGTCTTCGTTATAATCGTGTGTTTTTTTACTAGGATCAAAATGCCAGTTACTCTGACTTTTTGTAAAATCCCAACGGCTATTTCCCCAGTCTTCGTTTGTCATTTGCTATCCAATCTATTTTATACTTCCGTTTACTACACGTTTACTATTAGGGTGCCTTTTTGCTGTAAACGTTGCGTGTGACATATTCTTTTTAATTCTTGCGGCGCCTTTTTTTACTATAATACCTGGTACTGCTCTTTTTCCCATTATGAATACTCCAATTTATTTTTTCTAGAAACACCATAAACAAACAAGCCAATAATCAATACACACAATACTAAAAAGATAGGTCTTTGTAATAATTTATCAATAGTATAAATGTGAGTCATACTTAATGTCAGTGATTCAAATTTAGTGGCAAGTATGAATGCCATAAGCATACCTGGTCTACTAAACTTATATTTTTTACAAACAACACCTAGCACCGAACATATTGCTAGTATGGCATAGTCTTCCCAACCACCTGTATACTGTACACAGGCCCAAATTATAAATGCTACAATTAAAGGGAAATAATATATGTAAGGCACATAACAGATCTTAGCAATATATCTGTTAAATGCTATACAGATAATACCAACTAATACTGTTGCCCACATAAAGCCAAATGTTAAACTATCAAAAAACTTTGTGTCGTAAGCAATTTCTTGAGCACCTAGTTCAAATCCTAAGTACATAAACAGTCCCATAAGAACTGCGGCAAAACTTGCTCCTGGTATGCCAAATAATACTGTTGGAATCATACTAGTTGCTTTTTGTGAGTTGTTAGCACCTTCAGGTCCTACTACTCCTCTGATATTACCTTTACCAAATTCTTCGTTAGGGTGAGTTGCTACTGTTGAACCATATGCCATCCAGTCTGCCATAGCACCGCCAATGCCTGGTAAGAATCCTATAAAGGCTCCAATGGCTCCGCCACGTAAAGCGTCCCATTTCATTTTCCATACTACTTTAATACCTTCCACAGTTTGCTTCATTTGAGTATCTTCTTTCATATGAGCTACTTGTTGGCCTTTCCTCCAGCCATCTAATATTTCTGGGAAAGCAAATAGTCCAGCAACAAAAGGCATAAGTTGTACACCATCACCTAAGTATTCCCAACCACCTGTGTATCTATCAAAGTTTGTTAACGGATCAGTTCCTATAAGTCCTATTCCAAGTCCTACAAGAATTGCTACAATACTTCTAAACCAAAACCTATTACTAACAAATCCTACACAGGCAAGGGCCATTACCATAAATGCCCACAGCTCTGGAATACCAAAGTACATAATAAGTTGTACATACCAAGGCAATAAAGCAAAGGTTAATGTACCCCATATAAGTCCGTTAACTGTTGAAGTTGTAATTGCGGCCGTTAAAGCATAAGTGGCTTTACCTTGTTTTGCTAACGGGTAACCATCTACCATTGTTGCCGCGGCTGAATTGGCGCCTGGTATTCCTAATAATATTCCTGAGTATGTATCGCCTGTTGTACTAGCGGCGACTACTGCCATACAAAATATTACGCCTAAATAAGGATCAAAACCAAAGTAACTAATAAATCCAAATAAGGCTACTAGTCCTGTTGTAGCACCAGCACTTGGTACCAATCCTACAATTAGACCATAAAGTGTACCTGCCAATAAAGTGTAAATTTCTTCCATAGAGTATTGTCCTTAAAATTAATATAATACTATTAATTATTAAGAAAAGATGTGCGACAGGCTATTACTGAGCTATTTTCTTTTGTGAATTGATCTTGGTGTTGTTTGGTGTTCGTTTTTCTTAGGTCTTAATGCTTTGTTAGATGACATAACACCTGCTAACTTTTTCATATGATTGATGGACTCATCAGTGTCATCTTTTTCATCATCGATCTCATCTTCAATCTCTTTAGCAAGAGCGTCTGCCATTCCTTTTTTAAGAACTTCTTCAGGATTTGTTTCAGCAACCTTTTTTGCTTCAATTTCTTCAACTGCCGCCTCGGCTTCAATTGGCAATTCTTTTGATATATCTCCATATCCTAGCATTTTTACCAAATACTTGTGGTGCTCAGTACCTTCTGCTCTAGTTACTACTTGTCTTAACCAAGCATTAATAACGTCTCTGGCGTCAGCATTTGGATCTTTTGATCCTAGTTCAGCCAAGTCATCATATAATTCATCGTCACCAAATATTTCTTCAATTTCATCAGTAGCCGCTTGGCCTTCTTCGCCTGCTATAACAGGTGTTGCCATAATTTCTTTAAATTTTGCTACATGTTCTTCGCTTGATGGTAAATGCCATGTGCCTTCTTTTACAACTGAATCTGTCCATTTCTCAAATTGTGCCGCTTCGTCTTCTTGTGGCTTCATTTTATATTTAGGATCAAAGTCTTGTACTTCTACATCACCTTTTAACCATTTACCGGCAATAGCGATTGCCATTTCTTTATCATGTTTATTAGCAAAACTGTCATCAATGTTAAAAATAGCTCTTGCTAAATCATCATCTTTTGTACGAACAGAAATTGTTGCTAGTATTCTTCTAACTAAAGCATGTAATGGATTTTCTGTATGATCTAAACCTTGTGAATCGTTTGGCTTTTTAAATTTGTTTGCTTTAACAAAGGCAAGTTGCTTTTTAATTAAAGCATCTTCTTCTGGATTTGGTGTTACAACAATTTTAGACTTACCTTGAATAATATCATGTATTGGACCCATGTCTTCGGCAACTTTTCTTCTTGCTTTAAGTACTGTAGGTAAAAAACTTTCTAGTTCTGTTTGATCAACGTTTCTAACTAGTTTACTTTTTAATTCGTTAATATCTGATTCGTCATATATTGATTCTGTAGGTTGGAAGTTTTCAGCATAATTGCTATACCCTTTAGGCTTTGAAAGTGTGTTAACTGTTGCTTTCAGTCCTTGGTAACGTTTCTTAGCATCAGAAATAATATCAGCAGAATCTTCGTTAACAAATCCGTCAGCTCGATTTAATTTTTTAACAAAGTTTCTTAATTCATACATTTCTTTAACACATTCAATAATGTGAGAACCTAGTTCGTCATGCGGATTACCTCCTGCATGAACATGTCTTGCCATTGCTCTAGCACCTGGTAAGTATTTAAAAGGAAATTTAAATCTTTCTTTAGCACTATTCTCAATAAAGACTGATTGTATATGTCTACTTCTAGATCCCATTTTATCTTCATCTACTGCTGATCTGTGTTTTACTATAATTCTTGCTGACTCAACTGTTTGATAACTTGTTTTAGTTGAACCAAATAATTTGCTGACTGATTCCATTGTAATTTCATCCGTTGTGTATTGAGAACTATTTTTAGTAATAGCCTCGTAATCTCGTTTGTCTAACTCATTCTTGCCTATATTCCTTACATCAAAGTTCATCATGTTTTTCTTAGCAAACATTCTCATTTCTTTTAAGAAATCAAACCAACTACGTTGTATTGAATCTGGTAAATCGCCGCTTAAACTTTCAGCAAAATAAATTGTAAAGTTAGCAGGATCTATAACACTAATTGTTACAGGTCCGTATTTTTCGCCCTCAACAACATAATTAAAATCAAACAATCTTGCTTGTTCTGTCTCTAGTACAGCACCTGCGCCTTCATCTGCTATGTTTACTTCACCAAATTTACTGGCTAAATTTTGATATAATGTATCGGCTATTTTATTAATCAGTTCCATATTATTATTTATCCTTTAAATGATTACAAACGGCATAGGCTCTATATAGTCATCTTCGCTTGATCTCATGTCTTGTTGAATAGCAGGGTCGTATGTTCCTAAAAATGTTGCTATTCTTAGTGCTAATACTAGTGCCATAACTAAGTCATCATGCTCTCCTGGCTTACCCTGGTAACTATTGCCACTTGCTACAAAAGTTTTTAACTGTGTTATAAGTGGTTTGCTATACACCACTAGTTTTTGATTCTCTACGAGCTCTTTTAACTTAGCACAAGAGGCTAACTTGCTCTTATGTGTTGTGTTAAATCCTTTTCTAAAGCGTCTAACGTGTCCGCTCCTAGCAGGTTCACTCATAAAATATCCATGAATTGCTTCTTCGCCTACTTCTGCTATAGATACTAATGCCGCTTCACCTAGTGTATTGTTTTCTACACTATAATAAATGTTATTATTGTCATTTGTAATACCGTAAATGTATTTTGTAATTTGCTTTAATATTGTAATTTGTTCTTGTATTGTAGTTTTATTATGTTGCCATTCAGCACATTGTTTCATACCCGGCAATTCAAATACTTGTATAGCACTATAGTCGCCACCTGTTCCTAAACTAGGGTCTAAACCTAATACATAAGTTTTTCCTCTTTTAGGCTTATGATACCAGCGTACTTGACCTTGCTTATATAAAGGCTCGTTGCCTTCTAAACTTGCTAATATAATAGGGTTAATTAAAGTTTCATCAAATATGATTGGTTCACATTCGTGTTCACGTTTAAATCTTTCAATACCAATTCTTCCACGCTCGTCGTCAGCCCACTCCTGATTTCTATCTGGGTGTTCTTTCCATAATGCTGTAAAGGCATGGAATCCGTTAACTCCTACACCGCCTTTGTTTTCGTTACCAAAGTTGTCTAGTGTTTTATTAGCCTCTGTCCACAGTAGCCAAAACTGATCTTCGTCACTATTAGGTGTGCTTGTAATAATTGCCTTACCACCTGTTGCTAGTGTAGGTGATATTGAAGTCCAAAACTCTGTGGCAATATTATTCCTCACAAAAGCAAACTCATCACAGTATAGCAATGTAATGGACATACCACGTCCTGTGTTATCTGTTGTTGCTTGTGCTACAATTCTACTACCATTCTCAAATTCTATTGAACCTCTATTATAATTTGTAACACCGGCTCTAATATGATCAGGACATAATTCATATCCATATCTAACACGTTGCATAATCTCTTGGGCTCCAGCATGTTTATGTGCCGCAACTAATATTACACTATCAGGAACAAACATAGCATACCAAAGCAAGTATCCTGCGGCAGTAGTAGTTTTGCCCATTTGCCTACTTAACAGATTTATACTAAACCTATTTTGATGATAACTTTTTACAAGAGATTCTTGAAACTTGTAAGGTTTATATTTAATTTTTCCTTGAACCGGATGCTGAATAAAGAAATAATTCTCAAGAAAATAGTCAGGGCCAGTATCAGGGTCAGCACATTTAACAAAATCTTCGAGTTGTTCTGCTGTAAACTGTTGACCTTTATTGGCTTTTTTAATTAATACGCCATCTAGAGATTTATTATTTGACATATATGTATTTACTCAAGAAAAAGCCAGGTATATTACAACCTGGCTTATGTTTAGTACGTTATCGACTACAGATCTCTGCTGTCGTATGCTTTTTTAAGTTTTGTAACTAAATCGTTATGTCCTTGGTTGCCAACAGCCGGCATAGCCTTTGGTCTGTTAATTCCACCTGACATTTTGTTAAGTTGTGTATCAGCGTCAGCATATTCTTCGTCTGGTGAGTTTGAATATTCTTCAACTGGCTCAGCGTCGGCCTCCGGTTGATTGATATCTGAGTCTGTTACAGGTTTTAGTCCTGCTAAATTTAAAATTTGTTGTAATGTATTAGTATCCATAGCAACCATTTCAGGATTTTCTGCTACAGGCTCTTCAGTTACTGCTTCGTCATAATTGCCTAGTGGAACCTGACTCAATACTTCATCGTGGTGTAATTTTTTGTCACCTTCTGATGTTTTAACTAAGTATTCTGCCGGTTGTCCATTTATATCTGTAGCCGTAACTTTTAAGACTTGAATTTTACCTAGTTCATCGTGGTCAAGAACATCACCTTCTTTTGGTGTTGGCTCATCCATGCCTGACATAGGATCATATTCTTCTTTAGTTTCTTCTTTAGTTTCTTCTTTAGTTTCTTCTTTATCGTCTGCTGAATCACCTTGCTTTTTAGCAATAGCATCACGTAAGCCTGCTGGCAATTTCTTTTGTGCCGCTGTTAATTCTTCGGAAATTTCGTCTTCAACGCCTTGTTCCATTTCCTTAACTGTTTTTTTAAATTCTGATTCTTGTTTTGCTTCTTCTTTAGCGAATTCTTCAGTTTGTATTTCTCTAAAAAGGCCCGCAACTTTGTGTAAATCAATTAGTTTATTGTCGCTCATTTATTTTCTCCCTGCCACTGGTGATGTTGTACCCTGTGGCAAATCACTAGTTGTTTTTGCTTTTTCTGTTTTACCTCCAGCAATTTCTACCTCAGGTGTTTCTTTTTGTAATTCTTTAAGAAAGCCTAACTTCGCTTCTGCTGGTGCTTCGCCCGAAGCATAATCTGAACCTAGGTTTGGAATATAATCTTCACCTTGTGTTTTTACTGATTTTTCTCTTGCAACTTCTTCTGGATGATCGCTGTTAATAACAACTACTTGGTTTCCCGGAAGACCTGCTAAATTTACTAAATCACTATGTACAACTTGTGGTGTACTAGGATATGTTAATGTAATTTCAAAAATAGAAACTTCGCTATTGCGAAGATTTTGAAAGTCCATTGGATGTTCTTGAATTGGTGTTGTTTTAGGAGATGTAATATCTTTAACATCGTACTTGCCTAATACTCTTTCAATAACGTCCATTAATTCTGGCTCGGCTTTCATGGCCAATTTAACCTTGAATTTATATTCTTTTACTGACTCTGCCAAGTACTCATTAAATAATTTCATTTTACTCTCCATTGTATTATAACTATTTATTATCTTTTGTGTCATTTTTGTTGAGTATTCTATCGAGCAATTCATTACGACTTAATACTGTTGCTTCGCCGTTTTCGGCACCATCTATTTTGCCCATATCTCTGTCAATCCTAGCATCAAGGGCCTTCTTTCGCAGTTGTAATTCAACCATTTTTAATTTTTTATCTATTTTTGCTTGTTTGGCATTAAGTTTAATTTGAAGCATTTTACTTGCTGTGTCAAATATTTGTCCACTAAATCTTGCTTCAACGTTCATGCCTAAATCCATTAAATTATCAAATGTATCGTCAGCCTTAGTGGCTATTTCGTCCATTTCTTTATCATTTGCTGTTAAATTCTCAACACCTGCTAAAGCGGATTCAATATCATCTACTTCTTTTAATTCTTTTTCTACTTTATCAACTACTTCAATTGCCTTTGATGGCTCAATTTCTTCAGGTAATATTTCTGTACTATCATCTGAAGGTGC
>ENA-UZWR01009926-UZWR01009926.1-metagenome-genome-assembly--contig:-Day-1-25m-contig-9926_pt1 | contig 12140 bp, 10 predicted proteins | sample MGYA00260337_ERZ794897 | MGnify/ENA metagenome assembly ERZ794897 | reverse complement strand
TCGGTCATGACTAAGCAGTAATCTGGCGCGTGCTTCTAATCTTTCACCTGGGTTCCAGGCAGACCTCAAAATATATCCATTCATCCAAGCCATTGCAAGTTGTGACTTTCCATGCCTTATTGCCACCTCTGGTAATTTTGATTTCCAATTACCAGTTCCACAACGTACTTGACGTCGTAATTTTTCCAAACGTTTCTGTTGAGTCAACGACAGGGAGAATCGTAACTCCTTAGAATTTTCATCAACTAATTGTTTTCTCTGTATTTCATCCAATGACCATGGTATGACCCAAACTAATTGCCGAGATGGAAATAAAAATCTGTGCACTAATCCCTCGAAATCGAGAGGTATATTTCTCTTCATAATCTCCATAGATTATTCAATGATATTGTATCTATTGATTCAAGTCAATACTTTTTAAATCAATTTCCAATAATGAAAAATCGAATTCTTCTTTGGAATCATGACCGAAAATATCTACTCTCAACATGGGTTGTTGATCATCCACTACACCTGAAATCCATGCTATTCCATTTATCTTTGAAACTTTTCTTTGTGCCAATAGTTTTTGACCGAATAAATATGAATGAACATTCCAATTGGGAAGTTCCTGTTTTGATAATTTATCTTCAGCCTTCCATGGATGTTGGTAAGTTGAGCCAAGATTATTTCCAAAAATTTGAAGTGTCTTTAGAATATAATAGGAAAAAAGTATAGTCAGTATAACTTGTATTAATGAGGAATATTCAGAATGAGTAAATCGGCTTAATACGAAAATAACTAGAATCATGCTTGCGAGAATCAATCTATTTTTGATAGGATAAGAATGTAACGAAATTTTTCTCTTAGAGAGAGTGAGATACAAGGAAAGCGATTGTAATGTTAGAGCACTTAAACAGGCATAGAATGGATACTCTGGATATTTGTCAAAGATGACCATCATTGTGCTGATTGCGATTGGAATTAGAGACCATGAATAAAGGAATACAATCTGTCCAAGCCCTAACTCAATGTCCTTTCTGTGCCATCCCATTTGGGTAAACTCCTCATGGGTCATGATGCTAGTTCAATGCAAATACTTTATCAAATTGTCCTTAATAAATTACTGCTCATCTTCATCAAAAGGATGACGTAGACATAAGTTTCTTGCTGCATATACTTCGTCGACTCTTCTAACTGGAGTTGTTGTAGGGGCAGCATGCAATGTCTCAGCATCAATTTGTAAAACTTCAACAAATCTCTTAGCGAATTCATCAAGAACTTCTTTTGATTCGGTTTCAGTAGGTTCAATCATCATGCATTCAGGAACTACTAACGGGAAATAGACTGTTGGAGCCATGTAACCTTTGTCAAGCAGTCCTTTAGCCACATCCATTGCAGAAATACCATACTTTTCTTTTGCTGGTCGCAGTGATAATGTGAACTCATGCTTGGCTACAATTGTCGGTGCTCCATCGCAAAACATATCGTCAACTCCTGCCTTTTTCGCTTCTCTAAAGATGACATGGCGTAGATAATTAGCATTGAGTACTGCATGCTGCGACATTGTGCGTAGTTCTTTTCCGAAGCGGCGATAGAATGCCCAACTTCTTACCACTGCTCCCGCATTACCATGCCACTGTTGTACTTTACCGATGCTATTTACCGGCTGATACCAACCAAACCACGAGTCCTCAATCGCATGCGCTTCTTCACCAGCCTCAATCGGTCGCTTCTTGACAATCGGACCCGGTAGGAATTCTGCAAGATGACTCTTCACTCCGATAGGCCCTGAACCTGGACCACCGCCGCCATGAGGCTGCGAGAATGTTTTGTGTAGATTATAATGAACTGCATCAAAGCCCATCAATCCTGGAGAAGTTAAGCCAAGAATAGCGTTGAAGTTTGCACCATCATAGTACATTTGTCCACCAGCAGCATGAACTATTTCTGCTGCCTGAGCGATTTCTGGCTCAAATAATCCAAGGGTATTGGGATTGGTGATCATCATAACAGCGGTTTGATCATCAACAACCGCTCTAATTGCATCTAAGTCAATTCTTCCATCTTCTCTACTCGGGATCTCTACGATTTCAAAACCGGCCATTGCAGCACTCGCAGGATTGGTGCCATGTGCTGAATCAGGTACTATCACTTTAGTTCTCTGAGTCTCGCCTCTACTTCTAAAATATTCTTGTATACAGCGAACTGCTGTAAATTCACCTTGGGCTCCAGCGACAGGTTGCAAGGTTACTTGGTCCATTCCGGAACAAATTTCTAGCATCTCTTGCATTTCATGGAAAATCGATAATAAACCTTGGACATGGTGTTCCGGTTGATGTGGATGGACATCAGCAATTCCAGGCAATTGAGCAATGACTTCATTGATTCTTGGATTATGTTTCATCGTGCAAGAACCAAGTGGATAAAACCCTGTATCAATTCCAAAATTTCTCTTTGATAGCCATGTGTAATGGCGAACCATTTCTGGTTCGCTCAATCTAGGCCAGCGAACAGGAATCTTTCTTATCAAATTTTCAGGAAGTGCGATAAGATGTGCTGCAAGAAGAGGTTCAGGTTGAGAATAACCTTTACCTACTGCACCTTTGTGTTCGAATAAATTGCTCAAGACATCACCGCCTTAGAAGTCCACAGCGCCAAATGTGCGGCGAGTAATTCAATTTCTTCCGCTGTGGTTTGGTCTGTCACTGTGATCAGTAACCAATTTGCTCGTTCAGGATACCAGGCATTCAAGTCGAAACCACCGATAATGCCATTGCTATCTAAATAGGCTAAACACTCCCTTGCTTTACCTGGTAATTCAATAACAAATTCATTGAAATGATGTTCCGCTTGATGAGGGATAACGATTGCTTGTATTTCACTCAATTTTTGTTTAGCCAATAAACAGGCAGTCATATTTCTAACCGCTAATTGTTTAAGTCCTTCAGGACCCAATAATGCCATATGCATCGCACCCATCAAAGCGATAAGCGTTTCATTGGTACAAATATTAGAGGTCGCTCGATGTCTTCTAATATGCTGTTCGCGAGTGGATAAGGTCAAACAATATGCAACTTGTCCATCAAGATCGATTGAGCGGCCAACAATCCGTCCTGGCATCAATCTAAGATACGGTTTGGCACAAGCAAAAATACCGTACAATGGCCCACCTCCGGTAATTGGAGAGCCGAGAGGTTGCCCTTCACCTACCACCATGTCAGCACCATAAACTCCAGGCGCCTCAACAATACCAAGTGAAACTGGTTGCACACCTACAATCAGTGCAGTATTGTCACCAATTATCTCTTTGAGTTGAGTAATTCCACCGTCTAACAAGCCAATTGGGTTAGGTTGTTCAACATATACACCACAACAGCCTGCTGCTTCTTTGGCAGATTCTAAATCAACTGTTCCATCGGAGTTATGTTTCAGCATTTTGATCTCTATTTCGGCACCTTGACAATAATTTTGCATAACTGATATTTTGTCAGGTGGGGTTAATTGCGAAACATAGACTACATTTTTCTGTGTAGCTTTCCTATTGTGCACCCTCACTGAACAAGTTAATGCCTCCGCACTGGCTGATGAGCCATCATACAATGACAAATTGGCAATTGGCAAGCCTAATAATTCAGATAATAAGGTTTGGAACTCCCACATCGCTTGTAGCATTCCTTGACTTACTTCTGGTTGATATGGAGTGTATGAAGTCAAGAATTCTCCCCTAGAAATCATTGCAAAAACTGCTGCTGGGACATAATTACGGTACAATCCTGCTCCGAGAAACGATACGCGTTCTCCGAGAGCAATATTGCTTCCGAGCAAACGATTAGCATCTGCAATTATTTCTTCTTCACTTTGCGGACCTCGCAAAGGAAGTTCTCCTTGCATCCTAACTTCAAGGGGAATATCACTGAATAATTCATCGATATGGGAGAGCCCCATTTCATCTAACATTTCTTGTTCTCTACCGAGATTAGGCAGTTGGTCGACCATGATAATCACCACACCCCTACGGGGTGCATGCCAAACGGTGCGCGCACCGGTCATAATGTTCTTCCTTAGTTGGATAAACAATAATTCCACAGATGAAGCGAATCACTGATGGGCGAACTGGCTGAATCAGAGGGAATTGGCAAGGCTGTTGTATGGGATGATGCAATTGCCATCAGTAATGCAATGCTAGAACTTAGAGGAACTACTGTTGAATTAAAAATTTCTTCACAAAGAGAGAAAAAAAGATTTCTCTCTACTGTATTGCCATTACTCGATGACTGAATCAAATAAATGGTGGTCTGACGACGACCGCCTTAACCGATTTTCTTGGACTGGCAACAATTAGTACTTCATCGCCTTCTGAGACTCCGCCGATATAGCCAATTCCGATTCCAACATTATCCAAACTTGGAGCAGGAGCACCCGAAGACAGGCGGCCAATTACATTACCATTGAGATCTGTAACAACTTTACCTGGTCGAGGTAGTGGTCCTCTTTCAATATACTTTATTCCCCACCATTTTTCATCATCGTCAGAATGTGAAAGTACTCTATTTTTGCCAATGAAGTCATGCTCTAAGTCAACACCGAATGGAACATTTGTTTCCCATGAATCCCTAGTGAGGAAACCATCTGAACCTTCTTCTTGAAGTGGTGGCCAACAAAAATCAACACCTGATAAAAGGTAACCTTTTTCCAATCGAAGTGTGTCACGAGCACCTAAGCCAATTGGTGTTGCTCCTGCATTTATCAAGGCACTCCAGAGGGTCGGTGCTTGCTCGTTGGAGACGAATATTTCGTATCCAGGCTCACCGGTATATCCGGTGCCCTGAATCCATCCAGAGATACCCAAAGAATTGTTCTCAATAAGTTTCCATTTAAATCGTCCAACATGATTTTCATCAGATAATATAGATGTCAGTACCTTTTTGGCGCTTGGACCTTGTAGGGCCATGATAGATGTTGCATCGGATAGATCCTCCAAAACGATAGAACCATCTTCGGGCAGATTCTTACTAAACCAATCCCACATGACTCCAATCATTGAAGCATTTGGAACACCCAAGATTTCACTATCGCTAACCACCGCGAAAATCATGTCATCAATAAGATGACCATTACCATCTAAGAAATGAGTATAGGCGCATCGAGAAGCCCCAACAGTAGTAACTTTTTGAGTAGCAATACTCTCTAGCCATTGCTTTACATCAGTTCCTGAAAAACGAAATGAACCCATATGCGATACATCGAATAATCCGACTCCTGACCTACATGCTAGATGTTCTTCTTTGATACTTGAATACCAAATCGGTAATTCAAAACCATGAAAATCAACAATGTTTGCTCCGAGTAAAACATGTTCACCGTAAAGGGCGGTACGTGTTGGTTTGCCTTCGCTCATATTATCACCGATTAATTACTGCCACTTAAACTTCAACAAATGTGTGCTTCATCAACGAGATTATTGAGCAGGAATTCCATTGATGATTTCGTCACCTACATTGATGATGTCATCAACTAATTGATCAAGGGACTGTTCACTTACCTTTGGATTTGAAATTACCAAGCGCAAGATTACATCATCACCAATATTTGCTCTTGAAAACATAAATCGCCCACCCTGCATCATTCTCTCCCTGACCTCTATATTTAGCGCATTCAAATCCGTACCTGATATCTGTGGATCATAGCGGAAACAAATGTTGGTCCATTCACGAGATGACATCATAGTCAAACTCGTTTCTCGATTTACCCTTTCTTCTAAGTAATTAGATAAAGCATGATAGTTGTCAACTAATTTCGCCCAACCAGCATCACCTTTCTCTCTCCAAGCAAGCCATAATTTAAGAGCATCATTTCTTCGACCACACTGAAGTGAATATCGCCCTAAATCAACATCCTCTGTATCTTCATGGAATAAATAATGAGCAGAATCACCATGTGCGCAAACTCTACCGAGGATGGATTTATCTTTGACAACAAATATACTGCATATCAAAGGCATTCCCAGCATCTTGTGAGCATCCCAGCAAATCGAATCTGCCAGTTCACAGCCATTCATCAATGAACTTAATTCATTTGAGAAAAGACAACTACCGCCCCAAGCAGCATCGATGTGGTACCAAAGACCTTCACGATGAGCAATATCAGCAATATCTTTGATTGGGTCAAATGCACCTCTAACCGTAGTTCCCGCAGTTGCTACAACACAAAATGGCGTTCTGCCTTCTTTTCTGGCGAACTCAATTTCATATTCAAGTGCTGTTGGTTTCATCCTTCCGTCATCATCACAACTAACTTTTACTACATTGCGATGACCGATTCCAAGTACATTCGCTGCCATCAATACTGAATAGTGTGCTTCCTCAGAAACAAAAATGACCATTTCTCTACCATCGAACCCATCCTGTGTAGAAGTCGGAATCATAGCTTGGCGAGCGCATAGAATCCCTAGCATATTGCCATTTGAGCCACCGGTTGTCAAAGACCCTGCGCATTGAGGATATCCTATAATTTCCCCAACACGTGAAATAATGGTTTGTTCAATCAGTGTTGCCAATGGAGCTAATTCGTAAGTATACATCGACGTGTTGCTTAAATTAGCAATTACTTCACCAGCGAATCCGGAAAGTGAAAGACCGCCCCATAATGGATTCATAAAACCAGCACGGTTTGTCTTAACGCATAACCTTAGATATTCATCGATATCATCCAAAACTGCATTGATTCCTCTGCCTTCAAGAGGCAGTTTTAGATCTGTGATTTTTCTCAACGATTTCGCAGGTAAAAAATCAACCACTTTACCTGAAGTTTCCGAATTTTCGAGGTAACTGACGATGCGCACACTTAGCGCATCGATGAAATCATTCACAGCCATCTCTTCACTCATAATCACACCTCAACCGAAGGGGTTCATAGCATTGAGGCTTGAAATTAATAGATTGACCTGCCAGCACCAAAAATGAAGAACTCCGACCATGTGCAACAACTGTGCACAACTACCGGGCCAAAATCCCAAATGTGAATCTTGGTGATTCTTCAATGCACACATTATTTATTGGCCACAACCCGAGTAATTCAACGTGGGAAACAGGACACTATTTTGCAAATCCGACAAATAAGTTTTGGAAATTAATTGATGATTCGGGATTGTTGGATTCTGTTCAGCAAGGAAATGGTGCTGAGAGAGTACAAATAAATGATGACATGATGGTAGCAAACGGTTTTGGATTCACGGATTTCATAGAAATGCCTGGAAATGATGCGAATGCAATAAATATGGATGACATCCTAGCCAATAAAGAATTATTCATCAAACGCATAGAAAATTATGCGAATGGCATAAACAGCCAACTAAAGAGGATATGTTTTGTCGGAAAGAAACAATGGAAGCAACAATTCAGCCAACCCTTAGGCAAATGCGAACATGGATTGCAAGATTCCGATCTGCGCCCATTGCATTGGCCTAAGCAAATAAATAATCTCGACATTTGGGTTTTGCCCTCTCCTTCTGGGAGAGCTGTAATTTCCAACGATGAAAGATTAAAACCCTATTCAATGCTTTCAGAAGCACTAAACGCTGAATAGTATTTGATTATGGATTAATTTAGTGAGATATTGCATTAGCGACTTTACAAAAACATCATTTAAAAACTAATGCATAGTGCATATTTCTTTAGCAACATTGAATAGACTGCGGCAAAAGGACACATCATGCTGGGAGAAATAGGCTCTAAATGGCTCGATAGATTGCATCAACAAATTTCTAAGGATTTACGTGCAAATGATTGGTCGCAGGTAGAAATTGCGGATATGTTGGGAACTACTCAGAGTACAATTTCTAGGCAAATGATGAAGAAACCTGTTGATTTAAACGCTTCCGCTGACGAATCAATGATTGATGGATGGGCCCATGAGTTATCTCAAGCCTTGATTGCAATGGGTCCAAAATCCAATGTGATTAGGCAAAGATTAGTTCTCGAATTTCAGTTCGGTGGAAATAACACATTACGGTTTGATAAAACTTTGACAGGTATGGACCTTGATACAGATCAAGTACAGAGAAGTTTGCTGAGAAGATTAGAATGGGCTGCAGGTCGCTTAGATATTCGCAAATTATCTGGTTCAATGCCTGCGGTTGGACTCAATATTGCTTCTGCCCTAGAAGGTGCCAAGGTTGTAGAAGATGTAGCTGCATTCCCTGGCAAGATCACCTTAGTGGATGGAAAACTGCGTCATCACGAAACTCCATCATTTGGAGCATCCACTCATTTAGCAACCATGTTAATACAAGTGATGAATAGAGATTCTGAAAAGGTCGCAATTCTAAATATAAAACCACCATTATTAGCTGATGGAGCAGATATTGAAAAAGTTAAATCTGTATGTGAAGAATTGGGATATAAGTTAGCTATGGCTCCTAAAGGAGTTATTGCAAAGGGTGTTTCAAAGTTCGATGTATTGCTTGACGAGGGCGCATTTGGTTGGGAACCAAGTTTGTATATTCTTGCTCACAATCCTCTTGAATTAATTGACCGTTGCCATCAAGTCCTATCTGGTCTCTAATTGGAGTTGGAAAAATGGACACTAAACTGACGATGCCAATTATATTTTTATTAATGATGCTTACTTCATCTATGGTTGGATGTATTTTTGATTTAGATGGAAGTGAGAATACAATCTATAGTCCAAACTCCGGTTCATGCGATGGTGCTCCAATTGGGCATTCCGAAGATGGTACGTTACGCATCCTCACCTATGATATCAATGCAATTTCAGATGAAATGATTACACAATTCACTAATCAGAGCGGATATCAAGTTGAGATAATTAGAACCGAAGATGCTGGCGGAATCCTTGAGCAAATGTTGCAAACAAAAGATGCGCAGCAAGCTGATTTGATGCTAGGGTTGGACAATACCTATTTGCAAACCGCAATTGACAATTGCCTTCTACAATATCAAAATGTAAGTGTCAATAAGATTTCAGAGACCCTATTATCTCATCACGATGGCAATTTTGCAACTCCATTTGACCAAGGCTATGTCTGTATCAATTATGATGAGAATTATGTTGATGGCGAAAATATAACTGTTCCGACATCACTTTGGAATTTGACCGAACCACAGTGGAATGGAAAAATCACCTTCCCGTCACCAGTAACCTCTTCCCCTGGCCGCTCATTCATGATTTCAACTATAGATTATTTTGAAAATGATGCGGACAATACAACAGATGCATTTGATTGGTGGAGCCAGATGAAACAGAATGGAGCAATTCTAACCAGTGGTTGGACTGAATCTTATGAGACTCATTACACCGGTGGCTATGGAGAATGGACAGATGGACATATTGGCGATGCTGCTATGACCATCTCCTATTGCCATTCTCCGGGCGTGGAAGCCTACTATTCTTCAAATTGGACTCATTCAACTTCACTGATGTTGCCACTTACATCGTTTCATCAAGTTGAATATGCAGGAATTATAAATGGCGCTGCAAATGTGGATGCTGCAAATCAATTTATCGAATATTTATTGAGCCCCGAGATTAATACACAGATGCCCGAGGCAAATCTAATGTATTCAGTTTTAGATAATACCGACCTACCAGAAACATCTGGATATCGATATCATTCCGACATACCAACTCAACCATGTTCAATATCTAATGAACGGATTTCACAAGAGATGGATTCATGGCTAGCCCAGTGGATTGTTGAGGTGGAGTTTTGAATAACTTGCTCAGAAGAAATAAATATTTTAATTATTTCAATATAGTAATTTCACTTTCTGCTGTAATAGCATTCGCTATTATTTCATTTGCGCCGCTATTATTTGCAATTCAAAGATTGCAGATGGTCACTGGTGAGTCTGTAATCAGTGCCATTTCTACATTTGCAGATAGACCTTCCAACATGGATGCTCTATATTTTACAATTGTTGAAGCATCTGTTTCCGCACTGGCTACAGTGTTGATCGGACTTCCTATCGCTTGGCATTTGGCTCGTGGTGAATGGAAGCACGTCCGAGTGGTTAGGGCGTTATTGGCAGTTCCATTTGTGACCCCAGCAATTGTTGCTGCAATGGGTTTTCTCGCACTCATTTCCAAAGGCGGAATCTTATGGAATTTGGGAATTGATTTACGATTGGAAACTGGTTTTATTGGAACACTCTCCGATGCCTTTGGCTGGCAACATCCCGGCCATTTTATCGCATTGATTTTAGCTCATGCATGGTTCAACCTATCCCTTGTAATTCGATTTGTGGAGCCGCCATTAGCAACATTCGACCCGAGATGGGAAGAACAATTATCTGTACTTCCTGGCGGAAATACTAGATTAAACCGATTACGCAATTTGTGGATTCCATTTATCGGTCCCGCCGTTATTTGCGCGGGAGTGATGGCTTTTCTCTTTTCATTCACATCTTTTGCACTGGTAAAATGGCTAACTCCTTTTTCTCAAACAATGGAATCCTCAATGGCCAATATGGGTGGTGCTGCTGGAATAGAAGGATATCGATTAGATGCGAGTGTGGTTATTCTTTCTACTTCGGTAATACAATTTATCATCTTAATCCTAACATTAATCCTAATCACTATATTACAGCGCAGAAATAACAGTAGAATTAGTATGATCTCGGAGAATATTGCACGCCATAATAGAGGGGAAATAAGCAAAGGTGGGATGCTGATAATTTTAATTGGGATTATTTTTACTCTAGCACCAATGCTTAGCATATTTTTATCTTCATTTAAAATTAGAAGCGCTATTGGTGAAGGACAATTCACAGAGCGTTATTCCTTTGATGCTTGGGTGGCTGCTTGGCAGGGAGACTTGTCTTATGTGGCAGCATCTGAAGCGATGGCTAATTCATTGATATATGCCATATTTACGTTGGTGATTGCATTACCTCTAGGATGGATACTTTCATCAACAATTCACTCACTCGAAAAATCTAACAATATGAAACTAGCAAAGATTGTTGATGTAATGTCTATGCTACCACTGGCCATTTCCGCAGTCATGGTCGGCCTGGGGATTCTACTAGGGATTCTCAGATATAATTCAAATATGTTTGCATTCTTTTTGCTACCAGTATTACCGCATGTAATGCTTACAACACCTTTTGTGGTGAGAATAATGACACCGGCGATGAGAGCGATTGACCCTGTATTTGAGCATCAAGCGAGGTTATTGAACCTGAATCCCGTAATGTGTTGGTGGCATGGAAGGTTTTCGTTTTTGAGAGGTCCAGCAGTCGTTGCTGCATCCTTGACACTAGCATTTTCACTTGGAGAATTCGGCGCTTCTTGGATACTAGTTCGATCTGGTTCATGGGATACTCTATCGATTCTTGTTGACCAACTAATGTCTCGTCCAAAATTTGACCCGATGGTTCAACCGGTGGCTATGGCTACCGCTAGTATGCTGATGATATTGACATTCATTCTATTTTTTATTGCTGAAAGATTTAGACCTAGCGGGGACGGAGGCGGAATATAATGAAAAACAACGGCGACCAATACATATTGAAAATTGAAAATTTAAGTAAACAGTTTTCTCAAAAAACAATATTCTCTGCAATTAACATTGAGATTTCAAAGGGTGAAATTGTTGCCCTACTAGGGCCGAGTGGATGTGGCAAATCCACATTACTAAGGATGATTAGTGGTCTCGAATCAGTGGAAGAGGGTTCCATCTCCTTCAGCGAGGATGAAGAAGCAGTAATGGTTTCTGGAGCGGGAAATATCCGCCACTGCGTAGGTTTGATTTTTCAAAAACCGGTCCTATTCCCCCATCTCAATGTTGCTGGAAATATAATTCTTGGAATGTCTAAACCGCCTTCAAGAAAATTGCGATATGAAGTTACTGAAAAATATTTAGAAGATGTTGGATTATCTGGTTTTTCTAAGAACTCAGTAGAAACACTCTCAGGGGGAGAGGCACAAAGAGTATGTTTGATTAGAGCATTAATTTCTGAGCCAAAACTACTATTGCTAGATGAGCCATTTTCCTCATTGGATGTCGAATCACGCAGGAAAATCGCAATTGAAACAAAACAGATACTAAACAAAAAAGGGATTAGTGCTTTACACGTCACTCATGACCCTGCGGAAGCCAAGTTAATTTCTGATAGAGTAATCAAATGGCAAGAACT
>ENA-UZWR01004312-UZWR01004312.1-metagenome-genome-assembly--contig:-Day-1-25m-contig-4312_pt2 | contig 12148 bp, 5 predicted proteins | sample MGYA00260337_ERZ794897 | MGnify/ENA metagenome assembly ERZ794897 | reverse complement strand
AATTTCATGTTAATGAAATAAGCATTTATTATATTAAGGATCGAGGCTTCGGCCTCGACCCTTTCTTTTTATTAATTTTATTATATATTATATTATGGCAAAAAAACAAGAAACAAAAAAAGTTGAGATAGAGGAATCTCAAGTAGAAACAATGGTTGAAACAGTAATTACTGAAGAGCCAAAAGCAAGAGAAAGATTAAAACCATCTAACGAATGGGAAATAAAAGACAGAGTTTATTATTTAAAAGGAAATAAAAAACCCTTATCTAGATCGATTAAATCCGCAAACATTTATTACTTTGACGAAGAAAAAGGTTACGAAAGAGAACTTAAATATTGTCAAAACCAAAAAACACCGTTTGTAGATGAAATGAAAGGAGATCAACGACTAGAGCATATTATTTTTAGATCTGGAAGTTTATTTGTTCCAAGAGAACAAACGGTTTTACAAAAATTATTAAGTATATATCACCCAGGTAAAGATAAGTTGTTTTACGAGTACAAACCATCAGCGTTAGCAGCTGAAGAAATAGATATATTAGAAATGCAAGTAGACGCATTAGTCGCAGCTAGAAACATAGATATAGATATGGCTGAAGCTATTATGCGTGTTGAGAAAGGTTCTGAGGTATCTAATTTGAGTTCTAAGGAACTTAAAAGAGATTTACTAGTATTTGCAAGAAATAATCCTAAACTCTTCTTAGAGTTAGCGGATGATGAAAATGTAATGCTAAGAAACTTTGGTATTAGAGCTGTTGAAAGTGGAATACTAAGATTATCTTCTGATCAAAGAAACTTTATATGGGGTAGCAATGGAAGAAAGTTAATGGTTATACCGTTTGATGAACATCCATACACTGCTTTAGCACATTGGTTTAAAACTGATGAAGGTATGGAAATCTATTCTAATATAGAGAAAAGATTAAATGAATAACAACAATAATATGGTTGCCCTTCGGGGCGACCATTTATTAAAAATTTAATTATATGGAAAAATCAAAAGGATTAGGCGATACAATAGAAAAAATTACAACAGCTACAGGATTAGGCGCTTTAACTAATATGCTTCAAGAAAAAGGTGTTATTAAAGATTGTGGTTGTGAAAAAAGAAAGAAAAAATTAAACAAAATGTTTCCTTATAAAAAATAAAAACAATGGCAGAATTCGGCGTAAATATAGATACAGTATATCAAACGGTACAAGCTTTAGCTAACAAAGAACAAAGAGGCTATATAACACCGCAAGAGTTTAATTTGTTTGCCAACCAAGCGCAACTAGATATATTTGAACAGTATCTTTACGATTTAAATGCTATGAGGCAACAAAGACCTGAGGAGCACGAAATAGGTGACTCAGTAAAAATGATCCGAAACAAATTGGAACCGTGGACACAAATGACGACCTTAGGAACTAATGGACTGCTACCAAACAACAGTAGAACTGGTAGAATTTTTTCTAAATCAGGTGGAGTTTTAACAAGGATTCCCAAGGAAATGGCTCCGGAAGATTACAATAGAATTGTCGGTTCTGCGTGGCATAAAGAAGGTATGGCGCAAGCTAAAGAACTTGTAACTTGGAGTTCGGAATACGGAAAAACGTTTCTTGCTGATTCAAGTGGTTTGGCAGAAGGACGCGTTGAAACAGTGTTAAGAAGACCAAAATTAGTATACTGGGGGTACGTTATTATAAATGAAAAACCAATATACGATCCTTCTAAATCCAAATCTTTTGAACTACACTCTTCAGAACAACCAGATATAATTATAAAAGTATTAGAATTAGCTGGAATATCTATAGAAGACCCACAGTTAACAGGAATAGCGTCACAAGAAGAAGGACAAAACACAGCAGACGAACGAATATAAATAATTAAAATAAGTAATTATGGCAGCAAATGCAAAAGGAGGTAGCGGAGCAGATAGTAGTGGTATATACTACACTACGGGAGCCGCAACTGCTGGTAATCTAGGTAACTATCAACACATAACCCTACAAGATATTATAGATAATTTTAAGGCTACTTTTATAGGACCTGGAAAGTTATTGGAAGGTACAATGGCGGGTGACGTTAATTATCACGCGCATAGAGCTTTGCAGGAATTATCTTACGACACTTTAAAATCTTGTAAATCTCAAGAAATAACATTACCTCCGTCGTTACAAATGCCATTACCTCACGATTATATTAACTACACTAAAATAACAACGAGTGATTCTAACGGGATAGAACATGTATTATACCCTGCTATTAAAACATCAAATCCAATTGCTATTAGTCAAGACGAAGATGGAGTTTACGAGATTGACGGTAATCAATTAAAAGTAGACGATAATTCTGAAACATGGGAAAATTATGAAAATTCTAGTCCAAACTCTATACCATTAAATAGCTCTGTAACAAGCAACGCTTCTGTAGACAACGATAATATATTTAATAACGAAGCAAGGTACGGTATGGATCCTCAGTTTTCACAATCAAATGGATCGTTTTATATAGATTGTGAAACAGGTAAAATACATTTTAGTTCTAACTTATCTGGACAAACTATAATACTACATTATTTAAGCGATCATCACGGTACAGCTACCGAGCGTATAATACATAAGTTCGCAGAAGAAGCTATGTACAAGTGGATTGCCTATGGGTGTTTAATCTCTAGAGCTAATATCCCTGAAAATATAATACAAAGATTTAAAAGAGAAAAAACTGCGGAAACTAGAAAAGCAAAAATAAGATTATCAAATATTAAAATAGAAGAAATTACTCAGATTATGAGGGGTAAATCTAAATTTATAGATCATTAGAATATGCCAGAATTAAAACATACTTTTACCGGTGGTAAAATGGACAAAGACAACGATGAAAGAATCGTTGCTAATGGACAATATAGAGAAGCTTTAAATATTCAAGTAGCTACATCAGAAGGATCTGACATTGGAGCTGCCCAAAATATACTTGGTAATCTTAAACAAACATTAGGTGTTTCAGGTCCTAACAATAAATACACTAAGTTTAACAACCACATAGCACACGTAGTTGATGTTGAAACTGACAATGTTTATAAATTTACACATACGCCGGATGAAGAAAATGGCGTGTGGATGGATCGTATAACCGAGTTTAATACAGAGGGTAAAGGCAGTGATTGGCAACGAACAGGGTTAGTGTTTTCACCTTTTTACACAGAAAGATCTGTAATGGTAGATATTTACAAGGTACGTACGATATGTACGGGTTTTTACCAAGGACCATGTGATCAAGATGCTTTTTTAGATTTCACTGTTAACGTATACCAAATACGCTGGGGAATGTTAATGACAACAAGCGGTGCTTATGATATATTTGCTGAACACGGAATATACATAAAAGGAGTGGAAATATTAGATGATGGATCTGGTTCTACTCCAGCTAGTATAAGATGTAGAATAAATGTAAACGATGCAAACGCAAATTCTTATTACGATCCTTCTAACCCTGAATTACCTTTTAAATTACAAGATTTAATTGGACAACAAGTATTTTTTCACGGTGATAGAAATTTAAACTTTCATACTGAAAGACCTATAACAGGTATAAACATTTTAGATGGAATGTTGTTTTGGACTGATAATTATTCTGAACCAAAAAAAATAAATATAAAAAGAGCAAAAGAAGGATCAACAGATCAAACTTGGGACATTTGGAGAAACACCACATTAAAAGACGGTGTTTCTGGATTTGACTATGGGGATTTCGATCAACACACTAGATTAGTAGTTGATGGCGTGAATCCCCAAGATTGTATAGTAGACAACGATGCTTGTGCGGATCCTGTTGTACCGTCGTTTTCCAGCGCTATATGCGGGTGTACAATACCTTCGTTTGAGGTAATATACTGGAAATCAACAAGTGCAGGTCCTAGTGGTAATTACACTTCAGGTTATTGGGATACACAGGTTTTATCTACAAATAATTACGATCCAACCGCAACGCTTGATGACGGAAGTTGTGTTGGCTCTGTTACACCAGGTGGAAGTTCTGTTCCTTTGTATTCTTGGCAATTACAATCTGTGGATTCAAATTTAGATGCTATATGGAACGCGTATCAAGCTAGTGGTTTAAGTGGAGCGGCAAACGTGTTAGAGACGTTTATAAACCAAGGTGTTTCTAGTCCTTTTACTTCAGGTCATTGGAAAGGAGCTCCAACTCAGACTGCGCCAGATTATTTTACGCCAATTTTTTATCCAGTAGGTTCAACACCTATAGTTCACCAAGTAGATCCAGGGTGCCTAAACCGCAACAAATGAATGCCAGTAATCTTACAACAATATTAATATGAAAGTAATAAAGGAAAAATTACATAAAGCATCTCCGTTAAAAGCTAATGGTTACGGCTATGATCTACCAGAAGATGGTGGAAATGGTAAAACTACAAACAGTGGTGTTTCGTCTCCATCACAAGGAATATCACGTAATTGGACTGGAAACGAATTTGGTGGAGTAGTGCTTGGTGAGGGAAATACATTTAACCCAAGTGAATCACCTATTTTTCCACCAGCACCAGTAAGAAGCGTTAACGAAACAACGCCAACTGTGTTTACATATACCTGTAGACCTACTTATATGGAAGAAAAACATATGACGGTTATAAGAAAAGGACCTACAGCTCCACCTACGCTTGAAATGTATAGTTACACTCAATCGGATATAAACGGACCAGGTGGAGTTCCAGATGGTGTTGTTGACGTTATAGGTGTTATGCAAGGTATAACAAATGACATTTTAAATTCAAACGGTCAACCTAATATACCTGGTTCTGTTTTTGACGATAGTGATAAATATCCTAATGGTACTAACTATTCTGGTGTTAGTAAGTTATATCAAGACGATGGAATAACTAGAGGTGAAAGATATCTTAATACAAGTATATTTTACAATGAATTTGGTAATAGATACACGCCCGGTGACGAAGTGGTTTTAAACATATTTCCTAACGAAAGCGGTGAAGACTGGAAACTAGGAGATACGTTAACTATATCTGGTCAATATTTTAATTCTTTTGGTGTTCAAAAAGGATGTGGTGTTACAGGTATTATAACTAGCATGGCTTCACCAACAACTTTAGGACCAGGTTTTGATGGTGTAAAAATTAGAATATTATCTATATCACCAAGCACGCCTAAACTAATAGGTCCAAACGATATATATACTGTTAGATTTTTAGATAAACAACCTATATTTGAATATAAATTTCCTAGATTTGCTTATAGATATAAATACGAAGATGGAGAATACTCTGTGTTTAGCCCTTGGTCTGAGATAGCTTTTATACCAGAGGATTTTGATTATTTACCAAAGAAAGGTTATAATTTAGGTATGACAAATAGAGTAAGATCTTTAGAGATTCAAGACTTTGTGCCTAAAAATATTCCTAAAGACGTTATTCAAGTAGATTTACTTTATAAAGAATCAAACTCTCCTAATGTTTATACCGTAGAAAGTTTCAAAAAAAACGATCCTTTACCAGATAGTTCTTCGTTATACAACTACTGGAACACACCGGCAACAGGTGGTAATTTTGGTAAATACATCGTAACATCAGAATTAATACACGCTACGTTACCTTCGAACCAAATGCTTAGACCTTGGGATAATGTACCTAGAAAAGCACTAGGACAAGAAGTAACAGCAAATAGATTAATATACGCTAATTATTTACAAAATTATTCAACTATAGATACTTTAGGAGCTCCTATAAAGCCAATATTTAGTGTAAACGTAGATAGCACCGATATTTCAACAGTGTTAGGTGGTGAAGATTACATAGGTAAACCTGCTAAATCTTTAAAAACCATGAGAACTTATCAGCTAGGCGTTGTTTATAGGGATAAGTACGGTAGAGAAACACCTGTGTTAACATCTAAATCCGGTTCAATACATTTACGTAAAGATCAATCGTATAAATTTAATAGGCTAAGCGTTTCTTTAAACGATAGCGGTAACGGTGAAGCAAATTATCCTGAGTGGGCGGAATCATATACTTTTTATATAAAAGAAACTTCAAACGAATACTACAACGCCTCTATGGATCGTTGGTATAACGCTGATGATGGTAACGTTTGGTTGTCATTTCCCTCTTCTGAAAGAAATAAAATAAATGACGACACAATATTAATACTAAAAAAAGAACACGATACTCACACACCTGTAACTGAAGATACAAGATACAAGGTTGTTTCAATAAAAAACAATGCTCCAACGTTTATTAAAACAGAAAATCAATATTGGGGTAGTTTAGCTATGATGTTACCTCCTCCTGGTTGGGGTGGTAGCGGTAAGCCTGGTGGTTGGCAATCCGGTATGTTTTCTCCATCTGGTCTTCCCCTTCCAAAACATCAATATTTAGATATTTACGCTGAATACTGGGATCAATCTGTGTTTTCAGATTTAGAGAAAAAACCAACGTGCCAGGTACGTATAGTTCAAGCGCCTGGTATGCCTTCCGCATACACAGCCTCTGGTAATACTGTAACTAATTACTCTCAATGGTACGACGTAGCTAACATTAGCCACATAGGACAACCGCCAGAAGTTGTTGAAGAAGAAACTTATAATTACGATTCGTCTGGAAACATAATAGGTTCTACTATAGAAGAAGTGGAACAAGCGGCTACAGAAACACAGTTAGTTAGATTAACTTTAGAAAAAATACTAGGTAACGACGTTGGGTTTACTCAAGCTCATGATAATTTAGATTTATCAAGAGGTTTAATGTTAGAAGCTAGAACGCAAATAATAAAAGACAAATCACAATTTGAAGGTAGATTTTTTGTAAAAGTAGAAAGAGATGCGACTATAGAAAATCACATTATAGCGCCTCAAACAAAAGATGTTACAAACTGGCAAGTCCTACAATCAAAAGACGTTAGTTATGTATGCGCTGCTCACCCAGGAAGACAAGATTGGAACCATAGTGTTTACGTTGGCTATCAAGGTGAGTCAGTAAACGCTTTTGACATATTAAATAACTCACAATCAGCTACCAGTGGAGTAACAGCAAACTCTCCAGCGGTACACGCTCCAAACAACGGCACTACACCTAGACTTATAAGTAGTTATCACAACAAGGCTGGTACTGGAGCACCAGTATATACGAGCGGTACGATATTAGGTAATAACTACCCTCAAGGTACTTCTGTGTGGAACGACGGATCTGACATATTATGGCCGTTAGGACCCGGAAACCAAGAGTTAGAAGTCTATAAAGATATTCTTCTCAGCACATCGTTTTCACCACCAATACCAGCGGGAGGATGGCTTACTGATGAGTGGGCTACTGTTATAGGTGTAAAAGGAAGAGCTACAACTATGTCTGGTACAACACAGAGTACGTGGCCTTCATATTTCCCTAGTTCTTTTTTACCAGGATTTGACAAAAACCCGTCAACAGGTACAATTTTTACACAAGCTGGACAGTTTGATGCTAGTATTGTTGCCACTACAAATGATGATGATGTTGTTTCGCCAATTGAGTGGGACGGTATAAACCATTCGAATATGTCGGCTATATGGGACAGAGGAGATGGTAGACACGGTGGTGATCCGCAGAATTACGACATGGATACCATATGGAAGCTTGGTGGTGCTTGGTATGATTTAGCAGCAGGTAGAAGAATGAATGGAGATTGGCCTTTAACCTCAACGTGGAAAAGATGGTTTATAGATAAAGCTGGTGCCGCACAAGGATATTCTGGCGCTGGTATATATGATAATTCAACTGGACAAGTAAGTAAAATGGATGTCTCTTACTACGGTATGGGATACACAAACAATATAGGTTCTAGAAGCCACGATCTTGCTGAATACCAACCAGACGAATTAGTTTTTGCAGAAGCAATGGGTACAACTGGTACTAGCTTTAGATTTAAACAAGATCCAGATCAAATAGTTTATACGATAACTAACGCAGAAATATCTGGCAGGGGAGGCGTGGAAACAATATACAATTACGAAGCACCTTGTGGTACTTGGGGTTACGTAGATGGAATTGACAATCCAGGTGGAACTGATAACGACGGTTGGGGACCAAACGATGGATCACTGACCGGTATGGCAAAAAGAGGTAACGGTTGCGCTGAAGGATTATGGCCATCATACGGTAGTAAAAATAAAAACACTGGATCTTGGGCTGGAAAACCCGCTTTTATGTCTGACTTTTTATTAGGTGGACAAGAGGGAGTTGCTTGGAACGCTAGGACTTTATATAGTGGAGGATCTCCTTTTAACCGTAGGGTAAGATATACAGTAACGTTAGATAAAAAAATTGGAGATGGGCCTAGTGCTTTTCATCCTATAACAAACCACGTAGACAGCAGTGGTGAAAGCAATATACAAGCAGAGAATATCACAAAAGCAAATTATGATGTAAACTCTACTGACAACGGTAACGGCTCTGCAACTGTAAGAAACGGAGCTACACCATCAGGTAAAAGATTTTTTAATTTAAATAGTTATTGGAACGCTAATGACGGTGCTGGTGGTGGAGAGACTGAACAACCATCGTCTAAAAACGACACGTTTTACACTACTAACACAGATGCTTACATTGGATTACACGAAAGAGGATTAAATTATACAACTATAGAAATTGTTTCTCAGTACTCAGGTGACGAAGGTGATAGACCAATGAGTAATAATCCGGCTGTTTGGGAAACAGAACCGAAAGAAGACGTTGGATTAGATATATACAAAGCTGCTAGTCCATCATATCCTATAAATTTAAAAAGATGGAGAACTGAAGAAAACTCTGATCCCTTAGAAAACACTTGGTACGATTACTCCGACAGAGGTGAAGAATACATACCCGTTGGAAGTTCATGTAGAATAAAAGGTGGCAGCGGATTATCTAGTGTTGTAGACGGGGTTAGTGGTAATCTAATATTTTTGAACTCATTTATATACGAGAGTACCCCAGGCGTAGGAGCACAAATACCTTTTGTTGACGCAAATAATAATCCTACTAAATTTATATTTGAGTGGGGTGGAGAGGGAAGTTGGTACGGAGCTTATGAAGATAAAATGTTTGTTGAAGCTACGATAAAACAATCTTATAGTAACAACTTTAATATTCTTGAAATACAACCTATAGTACATAGCGAAAGAAAACTATTAAGTTATTTTAATTGTTATTCGTTTGCAAATGGAGTTGAATCAAACAGAATTAGAGACGACTACAACGCAGTTCAAATAGACAAAGGTGTTAAGGCCTCTATGCCTTTAGCTGAGCAGTACGAAGAAGAACACAGACCGTCTAGCTTAATATTTTCAGGTATATACAACTCTACAAGCGGTGTTAATAGGTTAAATCAATTTATACAAGCAGAACCTATTACTAAAGATCTTAATCCTATTAATGGTTCAATACAAAAGTTGTACGCTAGAGACACAAATTTAGTTACGTTTTGTGAAAACAAAGTATTTAAAATTCTAGCTAAAAAAGATGCTTTATTTAACGCTGACGGTAATACAAACGTTACTGCTACTCAGAAAGTGCTAGGACAGACAGTGCCGTTTACTGGTGAATACGGTATATCAACAGATCCATCTTCTTTTGCTGCCGAGTCATATAGAATGTATTTTACAGACAAAGCAAAAGGCGCTGTTTTAAGATTATCAAGAGATGGTATAACTAATATCTCTGATTATGGAATGAAAGACTGGTTCCAAGATAACTTAAGGTTCGCTAAAAGAATAGCTGGTAGTTTTGATGATAAAAAAGATGAATATAATCTTACTATTGAATCTTGGGATGTTCCAAGTATTAATTCGTCTTTAGGTGAAACAGAGTCTTCAACAGCGCCAGCGTATACAGTTAGCTTTACAGAATCAAGAAAAGGTTGGGTTAGTTTTAAAAGCTTTATACATCAAGATGGATTTAGCCATAAAAACAACTATTATACATTCCCTTCAAATCATTACAATCGTGGAGGTGGAGATACGTCTTTAGTTAACTTATTAAAATCTCCATTAGGTTTTCAATATGGTTCCAATATAGGTAACGCAGAGTTTTGGAAGCACCACCAAGATATAGAAATAAAAGCTTTATTAACTGAGGAGGTAGAAAACGACAACGAACTTACTGTAAAAATGTTTAACGTAAGTTGGTTAGCATCTGATTACGTCATTATACCAGGTATGGTTGTTTCTGGAAACGGCATACCGATGGACACAACAGTAGTATCTATAACCTCATCAATGGCCGCGGGTGGTGGTGTTGGTAGTACTGGTGAAGCTATGGTTATTTTATCTAATAACGTTTGGATTTACGACAACGAAGAAATAACGTTCACCTCTTCAAGAAATAATTTTTACGGTACACCTGCTTTTTCTTCCGTTACAGTTATGTTTAATGGTGATCAAGGTTCCGTTAAACGATTTAGAACTTTAAATTACGAAGGTACACAAGCCGAGGTAACTTACAGGCCTAACAACCATTTTTACCTATATGACACAAATGGCGCACCATTATTTTCAACAGCTTTCAATTGGGAACCATCTATCGATCCTAATACTAAAGTTGCTACATACCCAGAGGGAACGCAAGTTGGGCAAGAGTACTATGACAATTGGCCTAAAGACGGTTGGAGAGTAGAGGAATTAAAAACAGATTTACAGCACGGGCAACTCGCTGAGTTTATTGATAAAGAAAACAAATGGTTTAATTATATAAGAGGTTTTGAAGACGCTAAAGATGGAGACAACATAGATACAGCTGAGTTTTCAGCACAGGGATTAGGTAGACAGTTTAGTATTTTTACTACTCCAGGAACCCAAGGATGTATGGACGCTACAGCGCTAAATTACGAACAAGCGGCGTCATTCCCTTGTTACGGTTGTTGTGTTTATACAGAAGGTTGTTTAGATCCATTAGCAACAAATTACGATCCAACCGCGGAAACAGCTTGTACTGGTTGTTGTCAGTTTATATCTGGATGTATGGATATACTGGCGTTTAACTACAACCCAAGCGCCGTGCAAGATGACGGTAGTTGTATTTACTGCGTAGATGGTTGTACAGATGAAAACGCAACAAACTACGACGCTAGTGCCACGTGTGACGACGGTAGTTGTGCTTATGTGCAGGGTTGTACGGACACTACGGTTCCCGATGGTTGTGGCGTAGGTTGTAACGGAGCTTTAAATCAAGATTGTATTGGTGGTAGTTCTTATCCATCGCCTAATCCAAGTAATGGTAGCAATACAAATCCAGGTTGTACTGACAACGTGTCGCAAGACAACGGAAGTTGTGTATGGTGTGTTTGGGGATGTACGGACGCTATAGCAAATAATTATAATTCACTTGCAACATGTGACGATGGTGAAACGTGTGATTTTTGTGTTTATGGATGTACGGATGTATCTTCAACTAATTACAACGCATCAGCAACATGTGATGATGGTTCATGTTATACGTCAGGATGTACCGATCCGGGAGCTTCAAACTTCAACCTAAACGCTACGTTAAACGACGGCACTTGCTTGACATGTAATTGTAGTGGTGCTAATTGTTGTACTGATGAAGAAGCATATAACTATAACCCAGGCGTAAACTGCGATTGTAATGGAGAAGCAATTGGTACAGAAAAACCAGGTTGGGATAGTTGTTGTGAAGCAATAGTCTGTGGATGTCCAGATACGCAAGCTGTAAACTGGAATGATAATTGTAATGGAACTCCAACCCATGGATCTAATTCAGATCCTCACCCAAACACAAAGTGTAACGCTGGTATTGGACATTGTATTGGAGAGTTTGATATTTGTGAATATCCAGACGTTACACCAGATACTTATATTAGAATTATACAAGATATTAGTGCTAGTATGTCCGCAATAACAACTCCATTAAAAAACGCTATTGTTGGAGTTTACGGAACGCAATATTGTTTACGTACAGACTTGCAGGATATATACGCTAATCATCCAGATTGGATTCAAGGGAATTGTGGTGGCTCCGTGGGTGTTTCCGGTTGTAGTGACAATGGTAATTGCACTAAGGCTTGTGACCCTACTTATAACGGTAAAGAAGCGTACGAAGCCCACGTTTCACATATAGAAGCCTGGGAATATCCTGCGGCTTATTTAGCTAACATTTCTCCACTTCACAACCAC
>ENA-UZWR01002902-UZWR01002902.1-metagenome-genome-assembly--contig:-Day-1-25m-contig-2902_pt1 | contig 12230 bp, 3 predicted proteins | sample MGYA00260337_ERZ794897 | MGnify/ENA metagenome assembly ERZ794897 | reverse complement strand
AATAGGTTTTACTTCGTCAGTAAAGTTAGTTATATGGCCATTGGTTTCTTCGGTTTCAACGTAATAAGCTATATCTCCAACTTGTAAGGAAGTGTTAACGATACTATTATGTAAATTTATTCTTATCATATATTTTTGTTATGATCCAGAAACTCCTGGTGTTATAAAATTATCTATATTTAAGTTTATTATTCGATTTGCAGAAGGGTTGGTTTTTACCACAAAAGTATTATCTATGTCTATCGACTGTGTACTTCCGGAAAAAGTCAGTTTAGTTCCAGAATTTAAATCTTGAGAAACTTGCATCACTATACTTCCGCTCGACGAACTAGCACTAACTGTTTGCACTGTATTAGCAGAAGTGTTTTTAAATCCTCTTCCAGACACGCTCACAACGCTACCTCCAGAAATACCATACGTTCCGTTTAAATCAACTGTTTTTTTCTCTTCAGAAGTTCCGGTTGATGTTGTTCTTACCGTTTTAGTTAGTTCGTTTGCCGCCGCGGACGTAACGGTAGTTTTCCAATTAGTAAAATCTACATCCGCACCTATAGCTTCTTTTATAGCGGCGCTTCCTCTTGCTTGAAATGTTAATGCTACCCCATCTACAAAAGCTTGGACTTCAGAAAGCGTTATCGTGTTTGTATCTGCGTCTACAGATGTTACAGTTGGAGTTCCGATTAAATATGCGTTTGTACCACTAACAGCAGATATAACCATACCCACTGCTATATCGGTTAAGTCATCTAATATTACTTTATTAGTTGCCGTGATAAATTCTAACGCTGCCTCATCGTGAATTTCGTTACCTGCCGACAACGTTAAGGCGTTAGGGGAGTCAACATCTAGAGTTCCCGCTACTGTTGTTCCAAGTGTAACAGATCCTCCACCCGTAAGAAAAACATAATCTCCTACTTTAATTGATCCTCCAGCAGACTCATACCAAGGATTAAGCAAGGTAACATTAGGGTCTTCGCTAACAGCGCCGTTTACGATATTAGAAATCGCTTCAATGGTATCATCTAAGCGGTTATTAACCGTATCGCTAGATGTAAAATACCAATCAGTATCTATAGGTTGCCTTGTTAATCTAAGTCCAAACCCGTTGGCATCCGTAGAAGCGTTTGTTAGTGTCCAGTCCAGTGTTTTTAGTATTGAAATAGCTGTTTCAGGAATAGTAACACAAGTAACGTTATCTCCAGAACTCCAACTCGTGTAGTCACTAGTGTTGGTTGTTGTAGGTGTAAATGTTAACGTGGTATTAGCTACTTGAGATATAGTTGTGACATAAGATTTTCTATTATTACTAAAATTTAACTCAGTGTCTTCGCTAGCCCCTACTAATAACAAAATAGTGTATGTGTTTCCACTCGCGTCTGCTGGAAACGTTATGGATCCATTATACGTATCTCCACTCATCTTTACGTTCAAATTACTAGTAGAGGTAAATGTCGGAGAAAAAGATCCTGTTAAAAAATCATAAAAATCCACTGGGTCAGACGAACCACTAGGAGTGTTAAATACCTGTAACATAAACTCCGCTCCTAGTTCTCCATCAACTCTGAAAGTTCTAGTACTAGACAACGCTGGTAAGTTTGATTCGTTTATATTAAAACCTTGTATTAATTTCATAATAATATTTTTATAATGTAGGTTGGGTTAAATCCACTGCAATAGACACTACTCCTAGTCCTTGAAAATCAAACGCAGCTGTATCTAACACGTTGCTCGACCCTTTTATATAATTAAACCACTTCCCTTCTTTTTCTATAAACTCTAATATGCTTCCACTTTGTTTGTCGGTTATTATATTTTCTACATACCAACCCTGTTTATCTTCTAAATTATACACGCTTACATTAGATATGCCGGTCGCAGAATCCGTGTCGTATTCATATACTCTAGATTGACTACCTTCGTAATTTAATGTATTATATATCTTTGTTACTGATGGCTCCGTATTTAAAACCGCAGTAATAGAAGATTCTACGAATCCACCATCATAGAATGTATTTCTATCAGAACTTTCGTCGTGGTGTTTATAAAGTCCACCGTTTTTGAATGTATAATATTCTTTAGATACATTGACTCCAGACTCCGGTACAAAGGATTTGAAACTAGTCCATCCCTTAACATCTTCGCTATAGCTAACTGTTGTTGGTGTAAATCCTGGATATATTCTGTATAATTCAAAATTATCTAAAACACCACTGAAAACCGTACTGCTATTAGGCAGTATAACAAATGTATTACGTAGTATTTCGTTTTCTGACACGCTTAGTTCGGTGGCTAAAAGAGCTGTTGTAGATAAATCTGCTCCTAACAAGGGAGCTTCTCCCATAACAAATTCTTCTGATATTTGTCCGACCGTCGTTATTGCTGATGTACAAAATCCATTACCTTCGCTATTGTAAAAATACGCTCTTATAGATCCACTAGATATACTACTAGTAAAATTTAATTCAGCGGTTGCTCCGTCAACAAGATTGTGGTTCGGAATACCCTGTCTTAACGAGACAGTGCTAGGAGCATCGGCAAACACTATGTTTTCGCTATCACTATTCCAGCTTATGTAATTTTCAAGAGTTTGATCAAATCCGTCGAATACCCACGAGCCCTCGTTTGTAACAGCAAAATAATTAGTAGCGTTTCTTAAAGAAACGTACGACAAATTCCCTTTAAAAAACGATCCACCCGTAGGTCTAAAAAGTATCTTATTAGCGTGGTCAGGTCCTCCGAAATCTTTAAGACTCGCGGTTATAGGTGCAACTGTACCCGCGATATTTCCGACGGTTTGATACGTATTATCTGTTCTATGTATGGTAGGGGTAGTTGTATTATCAAAATTACCTCTTACCCTGTAATAACCTCCTTGTGTTATTCCGTCAAATTCAAAACCATAAGTATGTCCAGAGTTAACTTGCTCGTAACCACTCGTGACATAACCTTGTAAGCCACCTGAAGTATACTCTGGGCCACCATTTCCATCGACGCCGGTTTGAGATAACGATATTTGAAATCTGAGTTCGTATTCATCGTTTACTATTGGAAGCGTAGGTATTGTTTGGCGGGCATAATCACCATCAATAGCGCCAACATCTACGTATCCATCAGTGGTACCGGTAAAGTCGTGAGAATCATATCCCCATTTAATTGCGTTACTAGACCAACGCACTCTTTTTTTACCGCTATAATAATGGTATATGTCGCTAGCGTTAGATATCAAACTCCAATCATCAGCGGTTCCTCCGGAATATTTATCTGTTATATCTGCAAATTCTATTCTGTCAATTGTACCAGCAAAGCCATTGAATAACAACTTTAATTCATTAGAACTGCTATATTGCTGCCATCTAACTTTCCAGTCGTGATCCGTAGCTGTTGGATGTCCTTGGGTGTCAAATATTATTTCGTCAACCGATGTTCCAACTACACCTAGGTGGCCATCTAACGTGCTTCCTGATGTACTGGTTGGATCTAAAGCGTCTCTTACAAGTACGTTACCTGTTCCGGTTACTCCCATTAAGATAACTTCGTACCAGTTACCTGCTACCAGTGGGTCACTTGTCATATCTTGTGTTAAATCAGCGGTACCAGACGATATTTTCACATAACCGTCTTCAAGAAAATCACCTGTCGTACCTATTACATTACTGCCATCCATAACGTCTAATAAATCTTCTCCATTCGCAGTTGTTGTATATTGATTGTACGTAGTTGTAGTATTTGGGTTTGAGACAGGTGGTTTTAAATAAGTGTCGGTACCTATTACCGCTCCATGAGCATCAACAACATCATAAGTTTCCGTAACCTCCGCCCCTGTATTAGGTCCGTATTTACTCGTTGCTTCCTCGTCTAGAACTAAATTACCGCCACTAGCAGACCAATGATTAATAGCGTGGTGATTAACTTTTGCCCAAGATGAAATTGTTTGCGGTGGTTGTCCAGTGTTTGTTGCGCCTTGGTAAATATTACCTACCTTAATTAACTTATTTAATTTTTTTACTTTTAAACTTTTGATAAAAAGTCTAGCTTCATTCTGAAAAAGCGTGTTCGGAGCATTTTGTTTTACGTTTTCAAACGTTAGAGAAAATTCATCGTATATTGGGTCTAAATGTTCTCGATTTCCACCAACGTCCGGGGTGTAATGTGTTCCTTCTACCCCTTGAACCATAAAATAAAAAGATAAATCCTCAGTATTACCTGAGGTAATGTCAAAATCTACAGTGCTAGTAGCTATATATCCTTTGTTAAAAGTGTCTATAGTACCAGGGTTCAATTCTGTAGTTGCAGTAACGGTATCAACAAAAGAACTAGTGGTAAAATCACTGTCGCTCTGATCTTTTAGCGTTACTCTAAGCGTAGCGTCATCTACCCATTCGCTGGAATCACCTTCGTAGTTTCGTACCTTTAATTCTACTTTGTAAATTTCATTGTGAAATATCGTTGAATTAATAGCGTTAGGAAATCCTTGGTTTGCAGCGTGTGAAGCAAGGAGATTATTCGCTTGACTAAAATCAACCTTTATACTTGCGTGACCATCTCCGTTTCCCGTGCTGTTTTGAAGCCAAGGTATTTGCTTAACGCCATGCCCAGTCCCTACTTGGCCTTGATTCGTTACGCTAGCATCCCAAAAAATAGCTGTTCCTTTGGGTGCGGTTGCGTTTTCATTTTCACCAACAACATACTGACTACGCGAAACTGCCACCGCAGATCCTCCAGATGTTTGAGTGGGTACATTACTGTCGGGAAAAGGATCTGGGTTTGTTCCCGCCTGGTGATCCATATAGTATATATACCAGCTTGGATCTGTTGGATTCCCCCATTCCCAATCCTCAACTGGGTTCGCTGATTGATCTGGCTGTAAACTATATTGAGGTATTTCAGCATAATTAGTTATTGTAGTTAAACTTCCTATGTTTGAATTCAGAGCCGCGTTTGTAGGTGCTGACACGCTACTACCCGCTGTACCTCTGGTAAAATTACCGTTTCGCGCAATATCTGTTTCGTTAAAAAACTCTGTGCTAAGCTGCTCTTCTCCTGCTAAAAATCCATTAGTAATTAGGTTGTTAGGTAGAAAGTTAGACAACGTGATGTTATAGTCGTTTTTATACGCATCATATGTACCGATTAAATTTCCAGCTGTTTTTAAATTATCTCTAAAGTAATCGTGCATTCCAGCGTCTGATATTGGAGTTAATCCGTCCATCGATAATCTTAAAACCGCTCCTCTTTGTCTATCTGTAAAATAAGCTCTATACGATTCTTTAGCAAATGATTCTGGATTTGTAGATATTCCATAATCCCCAACGAAAGGATTCGCGTCGCCTAGTACGGCGTTAGAAGCTACTATTTGTGGGTTACCATCCGCGTTGTATAAAGCGCTTTTGTTAGCTGTTATTCCTACAACTCTATCTTCACAAAAAGCTATTAAACTTATTCTCCTTGAAAATAATTTTTGTATACTACCAAACGTTGGATTTAAATCTTTTGTAATTTTTTCAGCCATTATAAACTGATTAAGATTATTAACCGAACTTGTTGAGTTATATAATCCAGAGTAAATTAACCCGTTTTTTCTATGTTCTTCTGCATATGGTCTTTCTATAATAGAGTTGGCTCTAACCCCGTTTGACAAAGTCATCGCATTAAAATCATCTCTAATTCTATCAGATTCAATACCATTTCCAAAAGAAAAACAATTATACCAAGACAATCCCACTTCTGTAACGGGTTCAATACGAACGCCTGTTATAGAGTTAGCACTTCCCTCGTGATATTCCGTTACAGTTCCGGTTGTATAACTACCGTCTGGTTTAGTAAATCTAATTTTTAAACCAACGTAGCTAAAAGTTTCGTTAATCCCACTGTTATTCCAATATTTGTTTAATCCTACAGTACTTGCTCCTCTTTTAAAAACCACCTTTAATCCTTCCCACTGAATCGTAACACCACTAGAAACCGTTCTAACGGCACCAGCGTCATTTGTACCATTGAAAGGCCTTACATCTTCTGGGAAGCTTATTTCACATCCAGAAGAAGCAAATAATTCTTTTGTTTCTTCCGTAAGCGTCGTTGGGTAAGCTTGCCCAGCCTCGTAGTATATATCTAAATCAACATTATCTTTGGGTTCAGTTTCCCAAATAGCTGGATTTTCCGAAATGTTACCATCTAATAAACTAATGTCTGGATCTACAAATTCTATAGCGTTCGCGTCAATAGAATTAAATAAACTGCCGGAAGAAGTATCGGTAGGATCTAAACCAACAGATACCGGAAAAGTAGTGTCTTCCAGATGTATAATATAACAAACTCTTCTGTTGTTTCTTTTACCAAAGTCTCTTACTTTATTTTTCCAAGTAGTTCTTTTAGCTGAGTCTCCTCCTTGATTACTTCCACTATCTCTAGATTCCGCCCATTCAATAGCTGCTTCTTCAACGCTATCTCCAGTGGCAACTACATCTCCAGATCCATCGTGTTTGTACATTCTCCTCCATGGAGTATGGTTATATATTCTTTTCTCTTCAACTCTTTGAATTGTATAAACATGACCAGTAGGATCGTTGTTTAATCTAAATTTCTGTCCTGGAATTTTTAATATATCTATAAAGCTCTCTACAGAACTATTATAAACCCCTCCACTCCACTCTGGTTTCCATTGTTTCTCATGCCTATCTTTATAATCTATGTGGTATCCAACTACATTTAATCGGTGTTGGTTAACTGTCTTATCGAAACGAGCGTAATCAACAACATTTTTGATGTGTTGCTTTCCTGATCCTGTAAGGTTTTCTGTAGACGACGTCTCCCTTTCACAGGTCAATCCCCACACATGATAATCATCCGTGCCCGCGTACCATGTGGTTGGCAATTGACTTCCATCATCTGGTGTAAAAACTCCACCGCCCCAAATACCCTGGAGACTTTTTGGAATAGTTGACCATGCTCCAGACCCACTAGACAAGTTGCCCCAAGTATTGTCGTGTAGATCTTCTCCTGGTGCTAGAAATGATAAATGTATAATATTTTTTCCGTTGTGAGGATTTGGCGAAACGTTATGAAGGTCGTTACCGTAATCCCATGGTGTTAAATCACTGTTATGGATACTTTTCTTCCATCTTCTAATTCCTGTAGATGAATTGTGACTGTCATTAGTTATAATGATACCTGGAATACCATTAACCATTTGATCTCCATTTGAAGTTATTGTTGGGGTTGAAGGTTTTATATCACTATTAGTTGGGAACGCTAGTCCCTGAGTGTGAGGGGCGTGATTTACACTGCCATTCCATATAGCTGTATATCCAGCTGGAACTATATTCGTAGGAGTTCCTCCGGCGCTCCAATCGTCTGTTGCAACCCCATAACGGAGGCTTACTGAGTATATAATATCCCCAACCGGTGACGGGTTACCACCATACCATCCTTGACCAGAATGTCTAGCATAAAAAGTATCGCTAGGTTGCGAAGCAGCCATATACATATTATCGATGAAGAATTGGTTTGTATCTACTTCGTCTAATATGTTTTGCCATCCAGTCGCGGTGTTTGTTATATCAGAACCTATACCAGCTACAGTTTTAGTGTCTTCGCCAGCGGCTACTAGTGTAGCTAAACTGTAACTATTGTTATTGACTAATCCAGCATCTGGATCGTAACCAGCTGTATATGTGTCCGCGTGCCAGTGTGTGTTTTGGGAAGCTATCGTTGTCCAGGTATTTTGTATCGCATCACTTGATTGTAGATGAGATACCTCTCCTTTGTTAAAGATTTTAGCAAAAAATCTACCAGAAAAAGCTTCTAATGTTTTGGTTACTTTTTCTTCTATTACAACGTTAGTATCCGCGTGAAGTACATCTGTACCATCATGAAAATCACCATCAAAACTATCTGGTAATGGTTTTTCTAAGTGTATTTCGTAAAGATTACCACTACTTATCCTAACTGATGCTATTTTAAATTTATCAGATGTCTTAACGGGCGTTCCGTCTTTATAAAAATATATATATAAATTATAAGAACCTACGAGAGAATTTTCAGGCGCAGATACCCCCGCGATACCATCATTTGTAGTTAAAGACATACCGGGATTTAATGTCGTTGCTCCAAATCCTGATGGATTATGCCAATTTGTTTTCTGTATTCGAATGAAATCTCTACCCGAGGCCGGACGTAGGGTGGACTCATTAAATATACCACTGTTTAGTTCATCGTTAAGATTACTCATTTCTCCCAATCTTAAATACTTATATTTAATAGAGTCTGGAGCTTCATTTTTGACATCTAGTATTCTGTATTTATTTTCTTCTAAGATTGGATCTTGCTTTCCAACTTTCTTTTTCAGCGTTATATAGTCTTCTTCAGATAATTTGTTTCTATCAGAGGAAGCAAAAGAGAGCCAAACGTGATCTTCTTTAGAAAGATCTTCTTTTGTAGGTGTGTAAATAGCGTCCATAACTAAATTATAATACTCTCCAGATGTTTCTTTTACAAAAAACTTATAGTAACTTGCCCAAGAAGGATGTGTATAATCACAATAAGCCGTTAATTGTTGGCTTAGTAATGAGTGTGGATATGGAGATCCCCAAGGAACATTTAAAACAGCGTTTTCGTTTGTAAAAACAGGTGTTTCTCTCCCGTACTTATCTCCATAAACTATTCCCACTTGATAATCTCTCTGGGATTTTACAGATGGTAATCCACCTAATTCCTCATTTACAACATTTCTGGTTGTAAAGTCTGATATAATCCTTGGAGGTGCAGGTAAATCATACCCTTGTTTGTAATTACCATATACAACTCTATTACCAGTGACCTCTTGGGCTAGAGCGTTTTTAGGAACGTTATCCCACGGTCTAAGTAATTGATTTTCTGGTATCGGCGTATATATATTTTCGTTAGTAACAGTAAAACTACCTTTGTACCCTGAACTAGAGTCTGACCCAACTTTTTCCCATTCCTCATCGTTAACTCTTATGGTTTCCAGGATATATATAACATTTGAATCCTCTCGTTTATATAATAAATCTATCTGAACAACGTCTTCTGGTGTTTCGGGGGAAACAAAATCCTTTAACTCAATAGAAGAAAGCATATTACGCATAGCGTTGTTATACGGTTCTCTCGTCCCATAAGCGTTGTCAACGTCGTAAACTATAGTAGAATCAGGGCCTGTACCCCAAAGTGACTTAAACACAACATCAGTGAACGGAGCATAAGTAGAGTACTCACCATCCTCGTATTTGTATCTATAAGAAAATCTTGGAAAAACTTTTTCAAACAAAGGATTTTGACTCGTAATCTCCGATTGATTAGCAACTATACTTAAGGATTCTAAGGGTTTTTTCTTTACAGAGGATATATGTTCTTCTGCAACGTCCACTATTCTGGTAAACGTAAAGCTATCACCTGGATTTGTGGAAGCGGGAGTTATTTGAGTATTAAGACTAACAACGTTACCACTAATACTACTAATTATTAATTTAGTATTGAAAGCATATCCTCCCTTCTTAGTAAGCGTGTCACCAACTCTTAAATGATCAGCATTATACAATGTAATATTAGTAAAACTAGTCGCGGTAGTTGTCATATCAGCATAAGCAATCATTGTTTTAGTGATTGTTTCGTTGTTGACAATTAGTTTGGTGTGTTGAGCTGAACTTAAGTTCGTTATATTTTGGTTACCTAACTTACATCTTTCTATATTAATTCTTTTTGGTTCACTTGTACCGTCTGTCCAAAGTAGTAAGCCGTCTATTATATTTATACCAGTAATAACGTTATTTGGAAACTTTAATACAGCTTCACTGGTGTTTGCTTTTGTATCCACTAAAACAGCATTAACGCTCCCATCGACAGTACATTCTAAGATAGCATCTATAGTGTCACTTTTGATAAACCAATATAAACTATTATTTTTTTCATCAGAAATACTTCCAACACACTTAGCGTTAGATACGTTAACTACGCTATCAAACCTAACGTTTCCTAATATATTTTGTACGGTTCCAACGTCTGATCCTTCAGAGGTTGAAACCTGTACGTTCATAGCGTGTCTATATTGTCCGTTTGGAATAATTCTTTCATCAAGGTCCTTGTTCATTTTACCTTGAGTAAAAGTATTTTTAATCTCTGGCATATATTAGTGTTTTATATGTTTCGATTTACCTCTTAGTATTTGAGTTAATTCTTCTAATTTTATATTTGACAATCTTAATTTAGCTTGTCTTATTGCTGCTATTTTTTCTTTTTTAAGTCTAGGCACCAGTTGTTGAGTTTGCATACGGCCAGCCGCAATAGCGTGCAGTATCCATCTGTACATAGCTTCTTCCGCGAATTTATGTACTTGCATTTCACCATCTGTTCCAAGACTATCGCTTATATAATCTAAGATCACAGTTTTTCCTGAAATATTAGAACTAAAATTAATTAATCCTCTTAAATTATCTATATAAAACGAACCGTTAGTTTGGGCGTGTTGAGGGTCTAGTCCGTATCTTTCACCTAAATTATTAGCGTAGTTATTGTCATCATATGAATCTTGGTTTTCAGATGGCGTTGCGGATTTATATTTATTCCAAGTGGACGAGTTACCGTCTGCATTAGTTGGTGATAATACTTGAACATTACCAGGTATTATAACGGAAATTTGATCTACACTGTTTACTTGTAAAGTGTGGTTATTTCCTTCAGCATTGAGAGAAGAATTCGGTAAAATTGGATCGGTAATTAACGATCCTTGACCACCATCAGTTACACTAGTTGTGGCTTCTGCTGTAAAAGGAGAAGTACTAGTCGTCCAAACCCAAATTTCATCATGTGCAGAAACATCGATATCTAGAAGTTCTTTTTCACTACTACTACCATCTACCCATTCTACATAACCTAAATCCATAAAATCAGTGTGTCCATGAGGAGAGGGATACTTTGTATTATAAGTAGATGTATGATTTCCAGTAACAAGATAGTAATTTCCTGTTCCTACGCTAGTTTTAGGAGTAGCAGGATTGTTATCGTGATCAACGTTTTCCATTATTTCAGAAGTTAATCCTAGTCCTTGCCAACCAACGGATGGATCTGTAGTAGTGATACCAACTCTTACGATCCCATAGTCGCATAATAAAGTTGTTCCGTCGTCTTTGTATTGCCGCGCCCCCGAAGTTGCTGATGCCTTTAGATTTAACGAAACATCAAGCGAAACATCAACACGTTGCCAAGCGCCGTAAGATCTACTGCCACCAGACAAGCCAAAACCATTATTCCAAAGTTGACCAAAACTTAATTCACCGTTAGATATTTCCATAGTATCAGATATATAACTAAAGTAATTTTTAGTTCCCGCTGCATTAAGAGAAGTACCGTTCCAAGCGTGTGAGTCTGCTGGAGTAGTTGTAGTCCAACCGTTACCGTTATTTGATAATGGCTCACTAAAATCCCAGTTCGCTAGTCTCTCGCCAACATCCGCTCCAAATTTGAAGTAACTACCGTCGTCATATTGTCGTATAGAGAAAGGATTTTGAGTATCTTTAGTTGGATAAAGGGGGTGTTTAATACCAGATTCGTCACTCCATAATACTCTAGTGTAATTAACGTAATCTTGTGGAAGTATCATTGTGTTGGATGGCGGAAGAACTATTTCTTGGGATTTTATAGATTTAAAAGTATCGAACGAAAGTTCTTGCATGGCTCTTTGCGCGTGGAAAGCAACATCTGTTCTACTTACTTTGTTAATTATTTTCTCTTCACCTACGTAAGCAACTAAAAATTGATTTATAATATCTTCTAAAGAAGTGAATTGATAACCACCAAAATCATTTCCCGTATAATAATTTAACTGTGACTGTTTAATTAATCCCATTTATTTATTGTTTTTCTTGTTGAATATTTTTATTGTCTTCCGCTGCTGCTGCTTGATATAAAGCGGGGTCTTTTAGTGTTATCCCCGCTAGACCCAATATTTTTATAACTAATTTTGTTTCTTCTGATGAATGTAATTCGAAGTCTTTATAACCCGCGGTTGCATCCGGATTTGAAAGTGCTTTTTCGCCAACTACAACGTATGTCCACTCAACCCTGTTCGGTCTTCTAATAAAATACATGTTAATATTGGAAACTGTAAAATCAACATATCCAGTGCCACCAGAAACTCCATCGTTAATGAGAATTATATTTCCACCTCTTATAGTGTAAATCGGTCTTGATGGAGATGGTTTAGTCAAAGGAGATTCTCT
>ENA-UZWR01009991-UZWR01009991.1-metagenome-genome-assembly--contig:-Day-1-25m-contig-9991_pt1 | contig 12268 bp, 19 predicted proteins | sample MGYA00260337_ERZ794897 | MGnify/ENA metagenome assembly ERZ794897 | reverse complement strand
ACACTTAAATTATAATCAGTAGCAGTACCACCTGCTTGTCTTTTTGATATTATAGTTTTATAATTAGCTAAAGCATCTATTTTTGCCCATGCAGATATGGTGTGAGCATTAGTACCAAAACTTAAATCTGAACTATGTGATATAGTTATATAATCATCACCATCAAAAGAAGTCGAACCTTCTGATGGGAATGCAAGTGTGTTTGACCTACTTGATTTAAAGTCGAGGTATAACTTAAGGTTGTCCTTGACGTATGTTAAAAGGGATGCTCCCCCTTTAGCTAGGCTTGCTGCTAATCCGAGCATGAATCTAGCCTAAGTATGCTACTACTGAACCGCTTGCTAAAGTAAAAGCAGACCAACGACCAAAAATTGTAACTCCTTGTGGAAACGTAACACTAGCTGTACTATCTCCATTATTGTTAGAGTTTCCTATATACAAACTAGTTCCACTCTCAGGCGTAAGAAGACTAAATACTGCATCTTCTAAAAATGTAATAGCTACTATTTTTTTTCCTGATACAGCAGTAGTTCCTGTTTCTAATATAGAACCTGCTTGTCCTAGTCCAATGTTGTTTGATTCATTGACTGAATATTTATGTAATGCCATCTTGTTTCTCCTTGCTTATGACTTACCGAGCGTGACTAATCTCATGGTCATATTGGTTATAATAAAAACCCATCGCTGGGTATAATAACGTAGCTAGTAGCAGAACCAAGTTTACCTTGATTATCTGTTCCTTTTGCTTTAGCTACTAAATCTTCATATTTAGCTCTCCATAGTTGAGCAAACCCAAGTATTTCTGGGTCTTCATCTGCAGAAGCTCTTATTTCAAATAACTTTGCAATAGTGTAATACGCTAATGCAACGTGATATATTTTATCAAAACTAGGACTATTGCCATTGTTTATTTTATCTGCATCAGAATCATCACTAGCTTCAAAATCCCAATCATTTCTAGAAACATATAAACGTATTTCTTTTACTTCACTAGGACTTGTAAATGTAGTAGTTGCTGATGTGCTTGACTTAACAATACCTACTTGATTTCTTTCAATCCACCAATGATGTTTTTGTGCGTTAGTTCTTGCCATTATGTTATATCCACTTCATCTGGAGGTGTAACTAAGCGTTGTATAGTGTAATTATTATAATCTACTTTATTAACTTCTACAATATGTCTTTGGTCTCCATTTCCATCTAAATCATTTAAATTATAATAACGTTGATTTACTACAGTATCAAACGTTTCAACACCTTTTAATATTTTAGTTCTACTAGTAAAATCACTTGATGCTTCTGTTAAATGCAAAGCTATATCAGCGTCTGATTCATCAGGAAATACTTTTTTAATGTATGCGTTTAACTGTGTGTGCGTCATATTTTAATAGGCTTTTTTAGAGCGTCCATAACTGGGTCTTTTTTTTTACTCGGTTTGACCGCTTTCTTTTTTACTGTTTTCTTTTTTTTCATAATTTTCCCACAAGAGGAGGGGCATAAAGCCCCTCTCTCTTTATTTTGTATTAAGCAGTAAAAGCCACAACAAATGCTACATCACTATTTGCATTTAAGATAATCCACTTTGAACCATCACATACTATATGCATACGTGAACCAGCATCTGAAGCATCTCCAAATCCTCTTTTTGAACCAGATGTTACTGCAGTAACTACTCCTGAGCTATTTAGTATTAAGCCTCCAACAATATGAGAATCTGAAACAACTAATACTTCTGAAGCAGCATTACTAGCTACTCCAAGAACTATATCATATTCATATCCTTTGCTAGATGCAGTTGCTGGTAAAGTAATTGTAAAGTTCCCTGCGGAACTTGCATCAACTACTATTTTTTTACCAGAATCTGCAGGAGCTAATGTTACATCAGCACTTACAGCTTTTATTCCTGCTGTTGAACCACCTAAATAAGGTCTAGCCATAATAAGCCTCCTTAATCTGTGATTTTAAACAGAGAATGACTCTCAATTAACTGTATACCAAGTCCTTCATCAGACATATATTGGTCTTTAACACCATCAAAGGCATTGTCAGTTTTAATATTAGCCTGATACATTGCTGGTCTGTACTGTGCATGGAATAGATTCTCATCAGAAACTACAACCATGTACTTATTATACTGATTACGCAATGCTGGAGTTGGAATTAACTGTAACATGCCATGAGGTGTTTCAAGTACTCTATAGTTAAAGCCTAATGAATCACGCTTCATGTCACCAAGGTTAACACTCCATCCAGAATTTCCAGATAATCCAGAATCACCAGCCATTTTAGACCAGTATCCTAAAGCACCAGCACCTACAAAAGCACGCTTAACACCTGCTTCTGGTACATACTGAAATACTTTTTCCATATCATCTACAAAGTTACCATAAGAATAACTTGCTTCAGAAACAGTAAAGATATTTTCATAATCTTTAGTCGCATCTGAAGAACCGTATTCATCTAATGCACTTACAATCCCATAAGTAGTTCTTATAAGATTTCCAGCAGTATCTGTCCTTCCACTATCTGTAAAAGATTCTCCAGAAGCACCATCTCTAGCGTCAGCTAAATCTGTACCACCCATTCTTTTACCAAAAAGAAAAGCTTTTTCTTTTTGCATTTTGTGTTCTTGTGCTTTCTGCCTACGCAATCTTGCTAACTCAGATGACTCACCTTTTAAAACAGCAGCTTGAAGCGTACCTGTTACTTGTAAAGGAGTTTTAAAAATCTGAGTAGAATTGTGAACAACTGAAAGTTCATCAGCCCAAGCATCTGGTGCAGAACTGCCTTCACCATGTGCATTACCAACTACACAAAAATAATCATCATCAGAAACTGTAATAGCACTTAATGCTTTTACAGTAATGTGATTAGCTTCTGGTATAGCTGTAATAATTGCAATACCTCTGTTAGTTGTTTTAGTGACATCCCATATTTCACAAGTTAAACCAATCCAAGAAGAATCTGGTGAAGATGATAAATTATAAATACCATCAACTTCTAAAGAATCTCCATCATCATTATTATCTAATGTGGCTCCTTCTGCAGCTTGAAACTCTTGCTTTACCCAAGGGTTCCTATGTTCAAACATTTTGAATATAGGGTCTGGTACTGAACGCATTTCCTGATTACTAACCATTGTAGTAAAAGGAGCAACATCAGTCCATAATTCCTTAGTAACTTGTGGGTCTACATGAAAATCTCGTCTTTCATCGAAGATAACTCCACTAGCACCAAGGTTTTTTGTTGTTGCAGCCATTTATGACTCCTTTTATTAGCGTCCTAGTAATGCATCACTAAATGACTGCTCTTCAGTTCTTGGCTGTTCAGACTTTCCTGTAATTACAGAAGGGTCTTTAGGTACCGATAACCTTTGAGCTTGATTTTGCATTTCTTGTGTTTTTTGTTGCACTACTGGGTTCGCATTTGTTCTTAATTCAAATAACTTAGCTAAATTATCCATAGATAGATTATCAGGAGCAGAAGCCCATTGAATGAACTGACCTGCTTTTTGATTATCCCAGCCATATGAATTAACAGCATGACTATATGCTTGTTGCCTCATAGACTCTTCTTGTTGAGCAGCAGCTTGTCTTTGATACGCTGCTTGCATATCAGACTGACGCTGTGAATCAACACCTTTTAGATAACCAAGATAGTCATCTCTATAGCTTTCTTTAGCCATTCGATACTGAAACGACTTTGATTCTGGGTCGTTATAAGCATCGACTTCATTGTAATTAACTGGTTTTTCAGGTTCTGTTGGCTCCTTCAACGAAGACTGTTGAACTCCCATTTGGGTTTGTCCTACAGGTTGTCCGTTGGAGAGCTTGGTTTCTAAACTTTGGAGAACCTCTGGATTTTGACGTATCATTTGCTCTACAGGTTGTAGACCATTTTTATAATACTCCAGTTCTTCTCTAAGCCCAGACAACTCACTCTTGGCTTTATCAGCCTGTGACTGCCAGTACTCATACCTATCAGTGTCTCCCTTTTGGTCAACACTGTTTTCTGTGGTTTGGCTAATTGGTTCTGCAACCTCTTGCCCTGTAACAGGGTTTAGGTCAACGTTAGGAACTGATTCAACTTGAGGTGCCTCTGCAGACAACTCTCCTTGAAACATTTCTACGTTACCTGCAGGTGCAGTACCAGCATCAACTACTTCCAAATTTTCCATACTCTTTTCCTTTTTTGCGATTTGGTTAATTCCAGCAACCGCTTCCTCAATTCTTTATGTTATTATATAACATTTTAAAAATATCCTTTATTCATAGTATTACCCATTGGCAATGATTTTTGAAAAGGGTCTTCTGATATTTCATACCAAGCATCTAAATAATCTCCACCACCAAATTTTTTATAATTAGGTGCTTTTTCTATTTGCTTGTTAATTCTTTTTATAGCTTCCATAGAACTTTTTTTGTCTCTGCCTGATTTATCGTAAATATCTTGTACGAGTCTAAATGGTAATTCTGTATTATCTATTAAACCATATTTTTTATTAACTTTTCTAAAATAATCGTTTAATTCTATAATATCTAAATTATCGTATTCTAATTCCATTACTAATCCTTAATTATGTCTCATCCAAACTTAATACACGTTCATTCATATTACGCTGTGGATTAGATTCACTTGCATCTGATAAATCATTTCTAGCTAATTTAAGTTCATCACCTAATCTAGCTTTATATAATTGTTGTGCCATTTCTATTTTAGCTTCTGCTTTAGCAAGTTTCTTTTCAAATTCTTTTACTTCTACACGTTTTCTATCATGTAATGATTCTCTTTGTGCAGTTTGCAAATCACCTTTAAGCTTTTTAATCTCTTCAGATTGTGACTGTACTTGTTGTTGCATCTGTTGCATTTGCCCATTTCTTTCAAGAACACCTTCCATGTCTGCAACATCAGTTTGTTTTAACAATTCTATTTGGTCAATTAAACCAGCTTGATATAATTGCATGTAGTACTCAAACCTTGCCCAACGATTACTAGGTAGTGTTGAACCAGATGCTACAATAATATCATACTTACCTACAGTAATATCATTTAACTTACCTACTACATTGCCTATATCATCATACAATGGACTATTTACTACAACTTCTTTAGGTTTATTGTTTGGTTGCATTAGTCTTAAAACTTTTTGGTCTGTATATACATACTGAATTAAACCTAGTACTACTTTACCTAATTGATTTAATCCTTCTTCTATATCATCTCTTTTAGATTTAATTCTTCTTTGACCATATTCATCTAAGGCTACAGTCCCTTTAAAAGTTTGTGGTGCAGCACTCATATCGCCCTGCATTAAAGCGTATATACCAAGTATTTTTTCAATATCAGCTTTAGCATCTGCCTCATTTTTATATAACTCATTTGGCAAAGGAATTGGGGATGCTACTACAGGACTGCCTAACTCTGGGTCAAACTCTATAACCGCTGTTCCAGCCCTACCCCAATCTTGTTCTACTTGCTGCTTGTTTACTGCACCACGAGGAATTAATAATTTTACGTTTGTACTACTAGATGCGTGCGCAATTATTAATGAGCGTATTTTATTAATGTACTCTTGCAATCCTTTTACAAGTCTAACATCTGACATTGGATAAGGGTTACGATTAAACCCATTCATAATTGGTACTATAGGATACTCTTCTATAGGCAGTACTGATTGATACAGCATTACATCACCTACAGAAACACATTGTTTAATATTAGTTATTTCAATTTGATTAACTAATATTTTTTCTTCTTCTATTAAATGCATCTTACTAGCAATATCTATATGGCTTGTAGAGTTTGGAATAGAACCTTGATGCTCTTCTCCTGCCATAGGAACTGTTTGTCCTGACGCAGGGTCTTGCATTAAATGGAATGTATCTCCTACACTATCGTGCAGTTGAACATAACCTCGTACTTCTTTTTCATCTGTAAATATTTGTTGCTCACCATTAGAATTAGTTAAAATAATTATCTGTTCATTCTGATAATCTTTATACTCTTCCTCGTTTAATACTTTTTCTTCATTTGAATAAGGGTCGTATATTTTATAATAAGGCATACGTATTTTTGTATACCTTGTAAACATTTCTAGCTCTCTATCTCCTGATAATTCTTCTCCAGCAATTCTACTTTTTAAAGTAACGTCTTCTGATTTTAAACTATGTCTGCTTTCTGAAGTAATATTTATATGACTAGTTTCTTGAGAATTTTTTATTTGCTCTTCGTACTCTGGATAAAATTGAATTAATTGATTTTCACTCATTAATTTTGCTACTAAAATATGCCCAGAGTCTCTGCAAAAAGGGTCTTTACTGCTAGGGTCAAAATAAACTTCAAGCGGGTCTAATGATTTAAGACAAACTTCACCACGACCAAAGTCTTTATCTGGGTCTGTATATGCCATCATAACTCCCATGCCTTTAACATAGTAGTCATCAATAGCTTGCTTGAGTTCTACGTTGCCATTGGAATTATCCCAGACGTAGGACATCAAGTCAGAAAAAATACGACCAACTTCTGTATCGCTGGTTTCTCTGGCAGTTGACTGAAATCGTGGCTTATTAGCAGTGAGCAATGCTTTTGCTTGCTCTACTGCAGAAAAAATTACATTTACTACAATTGGTTCTTGAGCTTTATCACGTAAAGCATTAGACTGTTCCTTTGTCCATTGTTTACCATTACGAAACTCATTATCCTCGACAGCTTGTTTTGCCCAGTTTTCTCTAGAAGAACTGTATTGGCTTAAAAGGTCGTGGGTAAATTGTACTTCTGGGTCTTTAGAATTAGAGTTGTTATGCATGTATAAAGAGTTTGTTAATGAGTTAAACTATAAAGTTAAGTAAAAAGTTCCAAATTAAGATGTTTTCCAATCATACTTCTTTGCAGCGACTCTGCTGCTAGATTGATTATTCTTATCTTCTACTACGTGATTAGGTGTATAACATTTTTTCATAGCATAATATAAACCATCTAATAAGTCATCATGTTTACCTCTAGGGTATAGTAGTAATTCGTCTCTTAAAGATAGTTGGCTTTTTTTAATATACATTTTTTTCTGTGCAAAATATGGCTCCATTGTTTCAAGCCTTGATGATTTACTAGTTCGTGGTGATTCTTTTATTTCCAACCCACTAATAAATAAATTTTCTTCTTCTGTCCTTTGCTTTAAATACTCTCGTAACATTTCTTGATAGCCTACAGACTCAATACGTACTTTTACAGGTTTGTATAGTTTAAAATACTCTATAATGCTTTCTGCTAAATTCATAGGGGTTGCTCTTTTGCGATAATATTCTAGAATATACCGATTATTATTATTATCAACTGCTACAGGCATAATAACACTATAGTCAGCTGTTTTGCGTATTGAGGATGCAGGGTCAACCCCCATAAAGACGTTTACTGGTATTTTATCAGTACCAGTATTTAAATAATGTTGACTATTTTCATCTATTTCTAGTTCGTAATCATGGTATTGTATATAGTCTTCTTTAAACAGCTGGTCTTCATCTCCAACTATTTGACATAAATATTCTCTATAAAAAACACTTACTCTGGCTATTGATTCTAGCTCTTCCTTTTTTTCTTTTAATTTTTTTATAGGTTGCCATTCTTCCCATAAAGCTATTTCTTTATCCATGTCTGGACTAAAATGCATATTGTTCCAACCTTTCATTTCTTTTAGCACTTCTACTAAGCAGCGTTGGTGCTGCGGTGTTCCAATAACAATTATTTTGCCTTTCTTAGGGTCTAACGAAGGAACTGCTGATTGCAATAACCATCTAAGGTTTTGCTCCATAGCTTCAGCAGTCTTAGTATTATTTTCATCTTCTGGGTCATCTACAATAATTAATGTAGGTCTTTGACTTCCTACTTTAATACCTCTAAGCTGTTGACCTGTACCTTTACATATTATCATAGAGCCATCTTTTAACTCTATCTCTGACTTAGCCCATTGTTTTGCACTATGTTGCCCCCAATATCCATATATTGCTCTAAACGTTTCACTATAATCAAGCGTATCTTTAATTGTACCTAATAATTTTATAGCATGGTCTTGAGTTCTTGATACTAAGACTATTAATTTATTCCCCTCGTGATGCATAAGGTGGTATAAAGGGTACACACCACCCACAATGGAGGATTTAGCATGACCACGAGGGGCAATGATGTTTACTTGCTTGGAGGCATTATCAAGTAAAGCATCAGCAATCTTATAATGAAAATCTGGTGAAGGTACAGTAAACATACTTGGCATTATAATTTTACCAAACATTATCATACTCTTCTTTAATTTATTTATAACTAGTTTATTATCTTCTGCCACGTTTTTTCTTTTTAGGTTTAGGGCATGATGTAAGACTATGTATCATTGTTTCTTCATAATACCCAGTTTTTATACCACAATGCTTATGATTGCCACAATCTGTAGCAAATGCGCAAGTTCTATCTATAATAGGACAATATGCAAACATTAATAAATATCGTCACTCCATAGCAACCCATAGGTTTCCATTTCTTTTAAAGCATCAAGTGCTACGGAAGAAAGAAAGTCAGGGTCACTAGTAGGCATAGCTGCTATAACATGTAATGCTCTAATAGATACTTCTAGTTGGTCTTCCATAATATTAGCATTAACATGCTCGTATTCTTCATCAGGAGTCAGGTCGTTCATTTGTTTCCTCTTTTCTTTGTAATGTTAACTTGTTCTCCTCCATTGCTATAGTATCAGCTATTTGTTTTGTAACATCTATCTGTACTGTATCTGTTAATACTTTTTTACTAGGCTTCATCTCTAGTAAGTCCATTATTGAATCATTTGCTTTTAAAAAATTATTTACATCGCCTTTACCTTCTGCCATATGTAATGCTCTTAACAGGTTATCTACTGCAAACTCTTTATTAACGCTTTTTTTAGACAATAACTCTTTTAATTTTTCTTCTACCATATTCTTTGTAACCTTTTGTTTTAAAAATCTACGAACAGTTGCTGCAGGTATTTCTTGGTCAGGTCTATATATGTTGCCTAGTTTATCAAAATCTACCTTATCCCCAGATAATAACATATTTGCATATGCCCCTACAGTATTCTTTGCTCTTGTAGTGTTTATTTCTTGTTCTTTCCAATCTTTAGCTGGATTTGTTTTAGAATAGCACTCATATGCGTGATTTAATTCAAATTTTATTGTAGAGAAAGAACTTCCCCACCCTACACCACATGTTAACTTAATAAATGTTCGTATATTCCCATTTTTATCTGTATAGTCTTTTTTAGAGACACATTTACTAACATAATCATCATCTGTAAGACCCCAATCTCCAGTATCGCAGTCTTTCCAGTATAAATAATTTATTTTTTTATTATCTGCTTCCTCTTTTGTATATATAGAGTATTCAGCAGTTTTATGGTTAATTCTTCGTTTTATTTTTATCATAATCTCTAGTAACTGTTACTATATAGTAACTGTTACTATATAAGTAACTTATATATATAACTATATACTTTAATCCATACTCTCATCAGACTTATATCCTTGCTTCTGTTCAATAATTTTGGATATAATCTTAAATTCAGCTTCTAGCTCTTCTGCACTAGAGTCCATTCTATCTAAAAGAGTCTGATAGTTAGCTTCAGACATAGTAGATTCTTCCCATTTGCCTGTAGTTGTGTTAAATACTTCGTAAATTCGTTTTTTATTGCTCATGTCCTTTTAAGTTAAAGTTAAACATTATGTTAATTCAAACTAAAAGTTTAATAATATGTTCCACTACTCTTGTAGAAATATACTTTAGAATGTGTGTGAGAGGTATATAGGTTACCCTACCCCCTTACATTAGGGGTTGTGGGGTTGAATTAGGTTGAGTTGAAACATCGAGTTAGGTTGAGTTCGTTACACTCACCCTTTATTAACCCCTCCCTTACCATACATCTGGCGACCCCCTGTCTGTATGCAGACAGCCGCAGTCGCACAGGTATTCCCCTATATGTACGTGTGGTGGTAATTATATAATCCTTACGTATCGTTAGAGTAATCCTTTATCTCTGGTATTTAGTTAACTTAACTTAGGAGATTGAAATCAATGAATAAATACATAAAAAATACTGGGTATTTCTTTGTAGGCACAGGTGTTATACTTTGTGCTGGTGCTAAAGTAGCTTATACTTATGCATCAGCTGGAGTTGAAACAGCTGTTAAAATCGGCAAGAAAGAAATGTGTACTGCAGAGTTATCTAATGATTGACACATTAATGCCAATGGCTATGTTTGTAGCAATAGTCTTAATATTTTGTCTCTTGTGGACATTAAATGTATTAAGGCTAGAGCTTGAACATAGTGAAACTAAAATTAAAGTATTGTACAGACGAATTGAAGATGCAAATGATGAGATGCTCATGATTAAAGAAGAAAGAAATGAGTATCTTAATAAACTACAAGACTTTAAATAACTAACAGGGGGGTGCAAATCCCCCCAAATATTTAGAGAGTCAGGCATTGGAGGTCACGCAGTAATCTACTCACAATCAGCGTGTACCGAGTAGTACCTACCAATTTGAGTACTGACTCTCAATAACTTAATCCTTTATCTTTGAATAAACATGGAGTTACTATGATAGTATGTATTAGCGAACGGAGCTTGTACTATAAGTTTCAAGACTTAAACTCAGGCTCCGTTGAGTTAGTAAACAGAGACAAGTTCAGCACTAAAGAACTTGCTCGTGATGAGGCAACTCATAGATTTGCACAGAACAGTGCTATACAATCTGTAGAGTTCACTCAATAATACCAAAAGTCCCTGCATAAAATTCCCTATAATTAGGTTGCAGGGCAAACTTTTTAATAATGACAACGGAGTGTAAATAATGAATAAAGTAGAAGAATTAGAAAGAAAAGTAAGTCAATATCGTAAATTGTCTGTAATCAAAACTAAATCAATACTAAAGAAAACAGATGCAATCTGGGATTTAAAATTCAAAGTCAAAAGTCTTGAGTTCAAAATTGAAGAACTTGAGAAAGAACTTGAAGAATTAAATAAATTCAATAAAATGCAAGACTAATGATGTGGGGGGTATGCAAATGCCCCCATTAATCCTTTATCTATAATATTTTTAATAACAACAACGGAGTGTAATATGAAAGCATTAAATATAGAAATGGTTCTAAAATTAATAAATAATAGTATCTATCAATTAAGTAAAGATATGGGAGCAATAGAAGACCTACCTAATTATCTTGATAACAAAGATTATAAGAATGATGTTAGACATCTTAATGGTAAGATTAAAGGTTTAGAAGAGTTAAAAGAAAAGATAAATATCTTATTTTAACATAAAATTAAGGGTAGATAATTAATACTGTGACGACAGGGCGGTATGCAATCAGCCAACTTTCTACCCTTTACTATTATTAACAGTAATCCTTTATCTCTGGTGTTTATTTTAAACATCATAATCAAAATAAGGAAGATACTATGAGTAAATTGTCAAAAGTTCTAAAAAGTTACTGGAAATCAATCGAGAAAGTCGTTGAAACACGCAATGAAAAGCGAGCCAGTAAACGTATTTGGTTTAATAAATCTGTAAATACAAACGGAGTATGGCAAGATACAGCTATACAAATGGACGATATAGCAGATGTAATTGATGAGGGATTTATTGTAAATATGTTCATCAAAGACATTGAAACATGTGAAGACGAGTTTGTAGAAACTACTGATATATTAACCAAAGCTAAGTTTATGCTTGCAGAGGGTACAGTACATCATTGTAAAAATGATACTCTAAGATATATGGTAGTGTCTACTGAAGAGTAATAACCTTATCAGTTCACAATAAAAATAGTGTGGTGTCAGTAATTGGCACCACATTATTGTGATAGATGTGTTCCTTCATTCTTCAGTCACTCTATATATTTAACTTACAAAAAAACGAAACCACAATAAACAAGCTGCTTTTTAAACAAGCTTTACAGTTTCCTTTATTTATAGATATATTCTGGCTCTTAAGGTAGTAAATAGTAAATACATGTAACTAAAGAAACCTATATCCCAGCAATATCAAACTGTCGCAAGCAATCATAATTACCTGTGTTCATGCCTGTTTTGGTACCATAATCTGTATAATGAAACTCAAACAGCAGAGTCATAGAACCCGTAATTATCAACTTGGATTAGAGTAATTAACTAATCAGTCAGACAGCGAGAACAATGGTAGGTTGTAAGACTTACATACTGTTACTCAAACAAGGTTTGCTCTGTACCTTGA
>ENA-UZWR01003777-UZWR01003777.1-metagenome-genome-assembly--contig:-Day-1-25m-contig-3777_pt1 | contig 12290 bp, 1 predicted proteins | sample MGYA00260337_ERZ794897 | MGnify/ENA metagenome assembly ERZ794897 | reverse complement strand
AAAAATAAAACAATGGGAAAAGAAAACACAAAATCACCTTTAAAGCAAAGTCCAGATAAAAGATACAATAGACAAACGTACACAGGTATGGGTACTACTATGCAAGATAGGTTGATAGGCGGAGCTTATATATCCGCTAGGGCAGACGCGCCAGATTATAGTTGGATGAACGTTGTGGGGGCTGGGGTAAAAGCATTTAAAGGCGAAATGGATATTAAGCAAGCCGCGAAAGATGCTCAACGCGAAGGTGATCTAGCAAAAATCCAAGGAATAACCGATAAAATATATGAGACTGGAGGAAGTTTACCGGAAAATTATTACGATCAAGCTTATGATTATACGGAAGCACTAAGAGAGGAATACGTAGCAGCTGTAGAAAGTGGAAACAACAAAGAAGCTACTAAAATAAAAGGCCAATTAAACATGTTTGCTACGTCTATAGGAACTGTAAAAGAGAATATAATTGAAACCGCTGAACTATGGAAAGATGATATGTTAGCAGGTGGAATGACAGAGGAGCAAATAAGTATCAACAAATCTATTGATGAAAATAACGCTGTAATAAACATGGAAGACGGTACGTTTAGTTGGAGAAACGTAGATTACGTAGAAGGTGGAGAGGGATATTTAGGGAAGGAGTTTTTCACACCTGAGGATTTAAAAGGAGCTCTTCCACTTAGAGACGACGTTAATATTAGTTCTCATTTAGAAACTAATAAGAGTATTTTAGAAAACAAAGATAGTTACGAAAAAGGAGAAGGTACAGGTTTTGATGAAAAAACACGTAGAGATGCAAACATTAAACTTATAGATAAATCTATTAAAGACGTTGGTAGTATGCAATCTTTTATTTGGGATGATATTACTGGATTTGGTTCTTTTGCTGAGACAATAGAAGACCACCCTGAATTTGTAAAATATTTTGAAGAAGATTTACCACTGTTTAATACAAAAGATGGATTACCAAACATGGTGTCAATTGCGTTGTACGATAAAGATGACAACGGTAGTGTTGGTTATGAGGATTTTATAGATCCTGTCGCAAACCCTGAGTATGATCCTAATGGAGATGGAGTTGTTACAAAGGACGAACTATCAGAGGCTATTAAAAACGATCCTACTTTAGCAGAAACAATAAAAGAACTTGTAAAACCTAAAATTAAAAACGCTATACTAAATCCACCGAAAGGACAAGAAGATTTAACAAAAGGATTGTTAGCAGACTTTATGACTAGTAGACAAAGACAAATGTTTCAAGGAGATATGGTTGAAGTAGGCGGTGTTAAAGTACCGAAATACACGCAAATTATTCCAGAGATAGATCAAAACGGTGAACTTACTGGTGATGGAGACATTACGCTTAGTGGAAAGGGAGTACTAACAATAAAGGGCGTAGAAATACGTTCTATAGAATCATTAACAAAGGCTGGAGGAAACTATGGTTTTTTACAGGAGAAAGGGTTTAAATATATTGACGAAGAAGATAAATGGATATTCAAGCCAGCATTCTCTGGTGGTACTTATATCTCACCAAAGAAAGAATTAGACGACTAATATAATATGGAAGAATTACAAAGACTCTATGGTACTTTACTAGAACAAGATCTTATTTCTATAGATTTTAATCAGTTTGCCTCTAAGGCTAATGAGAAGAATTATCAAGACAAGGTTTATAACGCCGTAATGGAGGGTGATTTGTATTCTGGTTCGTTTATAGACTTTCAAAATAAATTTTTTCCTACGCAAGCGGCTACAACTTCAACTTCAACTTCAACTTCAACTGGATTTATAACCGAACAACAAAAACGTGACGCAGCAAACGAAGCTATTAATCACGAGTTTTGGGACACGTACCAAGGCGGTCAGTTCGATAGAAAAGACTATAATTTAAATGAAGATGGTATTATAGAAAAAACCTCAAGTGATGGTACTATAAAATTAATGCCAGCTCAAGATAAAGTTTATAAAGACAGTGGTTTAGACAATATATATAACGAATTAAAAGACGAAGCAATTAGATCTGGAGATTTAATCGCTAAACTCAAACCTACTACTGAAAAAATATGGAAACCAGAAGACGCTGTTAATACAGATTTTTGGAGTGTTACCCATACTATGAAAAACGAAAAAGGAGACGCAACACCTGTTAGTAGAGAAAACTTCGAGTTAGATAAAAAAGGAGATTGGTATTTTACCCGTCCAGATAATGGGAAAAAAATACCTCTTACCGAAGGAGCAGTTACTAAATTTGGTCTTGGAAAAGTAGCATCTGAACTCGTGAGAGAAGGTGGTAGAATAAAAAAAGGAAAAGAATACCACAACGTTAGAGATAGTGGTTTCTGGTCTAAAAAAAGAGGGTTTAAAATCGATGGTGAGTTTATAGAAATAAAAAGAGAAGATTGTTACGAAGACAACGGGAAATGGTACGCTGTAGATCCAAACACAGGAAAAACTTATACATTACCTAAGGGCAACGAGATACATAAGGCTCTTGCAAAAGAAGAAGAAGCAAGGAAGGTTACTTTACATATTGGTCCGGCTCCGAAAATAGAAGATTTTGGGAGTTCTAAAGAAATTAAGATTTTAAACCAAACTATAAATGTAGATTACGAAACAGCTAAAAAACAATACGACAACAGGGTTGAGTCTTTAAAATTAATTGGAGATGTTCTTGGAGAAATAGATGCCACTGAAAAAGAAAAGAACGATTTAATAATCGAAAAAAACTCTATTAAAGGACCGCCTTACTCGGATAAAGATTTAAAGAAACTAAAGAAAATAAACGCTAGACTTGTAGAAATTGGAGAACTTAGAAAACAACAAGATATCGCGGCTTTAGAAACTAGAAAAGAAAGAGGGAAAAAAGAAATGCCTGACGTTCCTACTAGTTATCTAAACATAGACGATTCCGATAGTATTTCTAAGTTTCAAAAAACATACGGTAAGTACGGTTTTATTTTTGATATACGTAATCACGAAGGAGATTACGTAACTGTATACGCTAGCAACGGAGATTCTCAAAAATTTAAAGTAGACTCAAACCGTGTTAGTTCTAAAGAAATTACAGCGTGGATGAGAGAACGCGCTGTGTGGTATGAATCAGGAGCTGAGGCTCTGGTAGACGTAGTTGCTAATATTGCTCCAAAAGATATAGCAGAAGAAAAATTAAATAAGTTAATTTCTTCTTTACCTGGTCATTCAAAAAAACTAGCAGCGCACACTTCCCAAGCCGTCCAGCTAGGCGAACTCGGTGACACAGACGAGCTTATGGCTAAGGCTTTAGAGGAATATAAATCTTTTCCAAGTAACTTATACAAGAATGGAACAGAAATGAGTTACTGGATATATTATACTAAACAAGGTTTACCTGTGTTTGTCAATTCACATTCTCCGCGTCATGCAAACCTTGTGTTAGATTCTGATAATTATAAAAAAAAGATAGGAACACAAGACCGGTACACGTATAGTGATATGGGCGCGGAACACGAGTACTACAACTATCTCCTTGAAAAAGGAATTTCTGGATTACAACACGAAAACAACTCAAACATGGCTCCAAGTCTTGAGAGTGACATTAGACTTGAGTTCCACGAAGCCTTAGATATCGTAGCTTATGAAAAGTATGTAGAAGAATACGGAGATGACGAAGAACTTTTAAAAATAATAAACTACACTGAACATGAAGGTTACGAGTACGAGGATAAAAACGGTAAATCTAGAGGTCAAAACGTAAAAGACTGGGAAGAAGAAAGAAGAAAATTATATCTTAAGGATTCAGAGAGAGTAACATATAAGAACGCGGAAAAAGAATACCACGGTATGTATTGGAGAGAAGATGTTGATCCGAGGGTAGCGGAAGTGTTTAAAGAGATAATTGAAAACGACGCCAAGGGTAACTCGAAGATTATAACTAAAAAAATAACAGATATAGCAGAGGGATTAGGTGGTAGTTTTTTTGTAAAAGGAGAGGCGCAAACTGATTTAGCGGAAGATGTAAAAGAGCGATACAACGAGATATCAAAAGAATCTCAAGATGTTGTTAAGCAACACAAGGTTATAGAGGAGTCCATGGAAATAATCCAAGGGGACGGTGAAACTTATGGTATTGAATATTTAGGTAAGTGGCTACAAGAAAGAGAAGAAACACTAAGAGCAGATATAAAAGAAATTTCAAGTAGAGACTTTAAAACGCAAGAAGAAGTTGATTTAGCAAACGCTGAGATAAAACATATTATATCTGAGTTCACCGTAAAGTTTAAGGAATTCGAAGGTCTTAAGGGTCAACTTAAATCAATGTACTCCGCGTCTATTTCTTTGCAAAAAGACGCAGAAGAAGTAATAGAAACAGAGGCTGAGTTTGAGATAATAGCAGATTTAATGGATAGGAATTACCAAGCTGGTCCCCAAATGTTACATGGTCTTGTAAGCAATACAATAAACTTAGCTCAAGGAATAGCAACAGCAGCGGAAGCAGTTTATTATTACGGTAATCCCTTTGGAAGAATTGGAGATTTTTTAGTAGAGGTAAGTGGTGATAACGAAGTTCTTAAAGCAGTAGTAGAAACTGGGCAGTTGTTAACTGGAGTAGAAGATGCTTCAGTTCGTTTTGATGACGACCCAGATACTAAAAGTTACTCGCAGCGAATGCACGAGGGTATTGATGCTTGGCAAGCTAACTATGATAGTAAAATACAGCTTCCTCCATCATTTAGTGATATAGACGGATTCTCTGATTTTGGAGAGTGGTTTGGAGTTATGTTTAGTGGACAAGTCCCGCAGTTAGCTTTAATGATGGCGACAGGAGGACAATCGGCTTGGATACAAGGAGGGTTAATGGCGGCTAGTGCCGGTGGGCAAAAGTTCATGGGTATGGAAGAAGAGAAAAGATTATATGAATCACTTATTGGAACTGAATACGAAGGTTTGTATGGTCAAGATTACGGATTTGATCAAATGTTTTGGAGTAGCGCTGCTGTTGGTATAGCTGAAGCTTACTCCGAAAGAGTAACATTTGGACAATTGAAAGGTGTTAGCAATTTCTTAAAATCAAGACCAGGTGCTAGAGAGGGGCTTACTAAGTATTTTAGAGAAACTATAAACACTAAGGAATTTAGAAATCACTTAGGTAGAGGTTTTTTAGATCTAGCAGAGGAAGGTGGATCAGAGGTGTTAGCTACAATGTCTGAAAACGCTATAGATATAATCAACGGTAAAGATGTAAATATATACGACAATATTACAGAGTCTTTTGTTAGTGGAGCTTTAATTTCGTCAACTATTAAATCACCTATAATATTTCACCACATGGCAGCACCGTTTGTTGATCCTGACAACAAGGCTATTATAGATAGAAATAACGGTAGGTTAGATAAATTATTAGAATTACTATCTGTAGGTAGGCCAACTAAAAACGCTACAGAAGAAGAGATACAAAAGTGGGAAAAACAAGAGTTAAAATATTTAACGGAGATAGCTGAACTAAACAACGAGAACAAAGCAGCTATGGAATACTCTGTTAAAAGAGTTAATGTGCTAGACGATGGGCAAAAAGGAGAATTGTTAGATATTCATAGAGACCAAAGAAGAATAGAAAGAGAGAATCAAGAAAATTTAAACAACAAGGATTTAACCGTAGAACAACAAGCAGAAAGAAAACAAGAGTTATTAAACCAATACAACGCTAACATAACAAGGAAGGGTGATATTTTAGGGAGTGTTGATCCTACAATAGTAGATAGACGTTATAAGAAAGACGTAGAGTCAGCTAAACAAAGAGCTGAAGAAATGAACGCTCTAAACGGTACACAGGTAAATATAAAAGAAGGTAACGATAATAGTTTCTTTGATTGGATGATGAACCTTGATGGTTACGAAGTAATGAGAGATGACAAGGGAGAAATATCTGGAATAAAACTTGATAAGAAAACTATAAAGGGGATGAGAAATCAAAACCAAGAAGTTTTAAATGATAACAATTCTTCAGAACAAGATAAGTACCAGGCAAAACAAAACATTAAAATACTAGATGATGTTAGTAAATCCACTAAAGGAAAACAAGATTTAGGATTTTTATCTGAAAAAAGATTTAACGAATTGCTAGGTAGTAAAAGTAATTACGGGGCCCAAGTCCCTGTGTTTGATAAAGATGGTCAATTGCAGACTCAAGAAATATTTATAAACAAAGCTAGATCTTTAGATGCCGGAAAGTTCTACACTGCATCACACGAATTACTACACGGGATATTACATCAAACGCTACAAAGAGATCCAGATCTTCAAGAGGCTTTTGGTAAAATGGTGTTAAAATCTTTAGATAATAGTGGTGTTGTGATACCTAAGGCATTACAAAAACGTATAGATAATTATTCAAAACAAGAAGGTAAGGGAGAAGAGATAATGACATTGTTATCTGAAGCTGTAAGAGAAGGCGACGTAAAACTACCTGGTACAGCTATTAGAAATATGAAAAACTTTTTTAAAGGTTGGTCAAGATCTAGCACGAACAGAGATATATCTTTCGATACAGATCAAGATGTAATAAACTTTATTCAAGATTATTCTTATTCAATGAAGAATAATAAAGAGAATAAAGCTATTACTAGAATGTGGCAAAAAGGAGCTGGAGGTAAATTAATAAATGAAGCACAAACTGAGTATAGAAAAAAAGTAAAAAAGAATCAACGTACTAAAGGTGAAATAAACTTTTCTAAAAATGTAGATCAAGAGTTAAATAATAATCCAGATCTTTTAACAGAAATAGATGCGTTTGTAAAAAACGAAGACGGGACACCTAAATACAAGGACAAAGGTGAGTGGCAGATATCAACAGATTTTGCCGATGCTTATATGTATATAACTCAGAAGAAGAAATTAGATGGGTTGATACAAGCTGGTATGGTGGCAGAAGGTGTTAATACACCTCAAGCGTTAGGTGAGTTCACTAGAAAAGTCAAAGACGAATTAGGAGAAAGATTATTAAAGAATTTTGATCCAGCTAAAAACGATAGTTTATTCGGTTGGTTAACTGGAGTTTCTGGAGGTATGGGTAAATCAGTTATATACAGAGCTAAGGGTGATGTTATGGTCGAATACTCTAAACAAATAAAAGCTGTATCTTTAGATAAAGGTATGACAACTGAGGGGGGTGATACCTTTTCTTCTCAAATAGAGGGAGAGACTGACACTGAAATAGAAAGATTAGAGTCTGAAGATCTTACCATTGGTAAAACGACAGTTAAAAAATCTGATGTTGATATTGTATTCTTAGAAAGTGTTAACGCAGATCCAACGATAGTTAAATCAATTGATAACATAGTAGAAAATTCTGGTGTTAACTTAGAAGGATTAACTTACAACGGTACTAAAAAGAATTTAGTAAAACACGATGGTGGTAAACCTAAATCTAAACGTAAGCCAGTTGGGTCACTATATAAAGTATTAGACATTGTATCCGGTGAATTTGGTGTTGATGGAATGAGAATTATAAAAGAACAAGACTTAACTACAACACAAAGAACTTTAGCTAGAGAATATATTAATGAACACGCTCAAAAGTTAATTGATATGATGCCAGAGGGAGAGAATAGAAGTGGAGATGCTACTGGCGTAGCTAATACTGTTCTAGGAGAGTTTTACGTTAAAGGCGAAAGAATATCAATGGCTGAGAGTGGTACTGGAAAAGGTAAGGTATCGCAGACTAAAAGAGGTGATATAACAAAAAAGGAGTTTGTAGAATTCTTTAACAAACCAGGTACGAAATCAGATGGAGCTATAAGAGCTTTAATTACTCAAGCCGCTACTATATCTGCTAACCAAGCTATAAGATTAAACGCTATAAACAAAGAGTCAGATCCCATAAGTACTATAGCTTTAGTTGGTGATGGTAAATCTGCTATTATGTTTAGTAAAGCCCCTAGTGGTAGGGCAATTGAATCAATACAGGAAATAGGATCTATTGACAGGAATTTAAGTAGTACCGCTAAAGATAATTTCTGGACTAATATAAATGTTTTTACTAACGAAAATATATTAGATAGAAATTTAGATAGTATTAAAATAGGATTAGAAAATGCTTACGCTCCATTCCCCGAGATATTACAAAATGTAGATCAAATAGCTAAATCGATACATAACGTAGTTAAGCAAATTAAAGATCCTATAATAAAAAATCCTGTAAAATTAAGTGAAAAATTATTAACTTCAAACGAAAACCAATTAACAAAAGTACAAGAATCTTCTGGTAGTAATATAAACGCAGCAGACGCTTTTAGACAAACAGTAAGAGTTAAAAATTACGTAGCTACTACGACGATATTAACTAGTCAGATGTTTAATCCAAATGATCCAGGTTTATCTATAGCTAAAATAATGATGATGAAAGGTCATTTAGCTTCAATGGGTAAAAATAATTATTTAAAAAGAAAACAAATATTCCCTGGTACAAAAGAGTTTTTAGAAAATACTTTAGGTAAAATACCTGGTATTACGTATACTACAAAAAAATCTAAAGACGGAAAGATAGGGCTAGATACCGTAACTTACAATGGTCAATCCGTAGTGGTACCTAGTATACTATCGTCTCAAGCTTCTGGAGTTGCTTTAAACGATACTAAGAGTGAAACAAAAATGGAATCTCGTAGTATAAACGAAAATCTAGCGCAAGAAACATTAAATGATATTGTCACTTTTTATTCTGATTTATTTAAAAGAGGAGAAATTGATAACGTAGACTTAATGATGGTTAAAGCATCTTTGTTGTCTGGTATGAATTCTGTTTTAGCTAGGGCAGCTAAACTAAAATATATATCTGAAAACGCTAATAGTTTCAAGGACCCTGGAAAACAACTCAGGTACGAACACATGCTACCAAGGGTAGCGGTTGTTATAAATATGTTTGACGCCCATATAAATGGTAATGGTATAAGTAATATAAAAGAACATCTTAAAAACTATACCGTACAAATAATTCCAGTAACAATGGACAAAGCTATATCTGACGCTAAATTAGGGTCTTCTTTATTAGAGGGACAAACGTTACAAGATCCATCTTGGGTAAGAAATTATAACTCAAGAACAGAGGGAGATAAAAGATTAGTTGCTATTAAGGATATAACAACTGGTGAGGTTGTTATCCCTTCAAAAGCATTCGTTAAAACAAATGAATTACTTCTCAAGAATCAAAAAGCTAACATAGCGTTTAGTAAAGCAGTTAACCAAGCTAACACTATAAATGAGAATACCCCATCAACAGGTATGAGCGCTTTTGATTTTGACGAGACAGTTGGTATAAGTGATAATTTTGTTATAGCTAAAAAAGACGGTAAAACTAAAAAGATAGCCTCTAACGAATGGCCTTTCGTTGGAGAGACAATGGTAAACGAAGGTTGGGAGATGGACTTTACAGACTTTGATAAAGTCACAAGAGGTAGACCAGGACCCTTAATGGATAAGTTAAGAAATAGAATTAAGAAGTTTGGACCTGAAAATAATTATATACTTACGGCTAGAGCAGCGGAAAGCGAAGTAAACATACACGCTTATTTAAAATCAGAAGGTATAGAGATACCTTTAGAAAATATAACTGGATTAGGTAATAGTACTGGAGCTGCAAAAGCACAATGGATAGTTGAGAAATTTTCAGAGGGATATAACGATATATATTTCGTTGATGATGCCTTACCTAATGTACAAGCTGTTAAAGATGTTATGGACCAACTAGATATTAAAGGTAGTTCTGTTCAAGCTAAAATACAATTTAGTAAGAGAATAAGTCCTGAATTCAACAATATAATAAATGGTAACGTACAAACCGAATTAGATCTTAATAGAATATTAGAGCAAACCAAAGGAGTTAAAGCTGAGTCAAGATATTCTGATGCGCAAGCTAAATTAAGAGGTAGTAAAAAGGGTAAGTGGGGATTCTTTGTTCCGCCGTCAGCAGAAGATTTCAAAGGGTTAATATATAGATTTATAGCTAAGGGTAGAACAGGTGAAGCTCAAATGGCTTTCTTTAAAAAAGCTTTATTCGACCCATTTTCTAGAGCTTACGAAGCTATGAACGGTTCTAAACAAAGATTAGAGGGAGAGTACAGAGCTTTACTAAAAGAATTCCCTGATATAAAATCTGCTTTAAACAAAACGGTAGGTAAAACTAATTTAACAAACCAACAAGCTGTTAGAGTTTACTTATGGAATAAAGCTGGAATTGAAGTTCCCGGAATATCTAAAAGAGATTTAGATACCTTAGTTAATCACGTGGAGGGTGATGCAGATTTAAAAGCTTTTGCGGATTCATTAGGTATTATATCTAATCAAGAAGCTGGATATACACAACCAGGAGATTTTTGGATGGTTGAAAATATACAAAGCGATATAAATAAAATAAACAACGAGATAAGTAGAGCAGATCACTTGGCTGAGTGGAAACAAAATATAGAGTCTATGTTCGGGACGTGGGAAAACGGTAATTTAGTTGGTCCCAACATGAATAAAATAGAAGCTATATATGGTTCTAAATTTAGAGAAGCTCTTGAAGATATCGTTTGGAGAATGGAGTTTGGTACTAAAAGACAACAAGGTAGTAATAGGCTTGTAAACGCTTTTAACAATTGGGCAAACCAATCTGTAGGTGCTATCATGTTCCTTAATATGAGATCTGCTTTGCTACAAACTATATCTAGTATAAATTATTTAAATTGGTCAGACAACAATCCGTTAAGAGCTGGTATGGCTTTAGCTAACGTACCTCAGTTTATTAAAGACTTTTCGATGATATTTAATTCAGACATGTTAAAACAAAGACGTGCTGGAAATCAAAGAGGTATTAACGAAGCTGAATTAGCGGAAGCAGTTGCTGGTAATAAATTTTCTCCGAAAGCTATTATAAACTGGTTGTTAACCAAAGGATTTTTACCTACACAAATTGCGGATAGTTTTGCTATTGCTTCTGGTGGTGCTACATTTTATAGAAATAGAGTTAGTTCGTTAATGAAACAAGGGTTAACACAACAAGAGGCTGAAGCTAGAGCTTGGCAAGATTTCACAGATAACACAGAGGAATCACAACAGTCTTCTAGACCTGATATGATATCGCAACAACAAGCGAGTCCATTAGGTAGATATATATTAGCGTTTAAAAATACGCCGATGCAGTATATGAGACTAACTAAGAAGGCTTATTTAGATTTAATAAATGGAAGAGGCGATGCGAAAACAAATGTAGGTAAAATTATATACTACATGGGTGTTCAAAACTTAATATTCTCAGGATTACAAGCGGCGTTAGGGGCTATGATAGGTGACGACGATGAAGAGAAAGATGCTAAAGCGTATGAAAGGGTAGCTAACTCAATGGTTGATTCAGTTCTTGGCGGACTAGGATTTGGAGGTAACGCTGTGGCTACATTAAAAAACATGATCTTAGAATATAACAAACAAGAGAAAAAAGGTTGGAATGCAGATCACACTTATACTATATTAAAGTTCTTTAGTTTTTCACCTACTATTGGATCAAAAGGAAGGAAATTATATTCAGCTATACAAACACAAAAGTACAACGAAGAGGTTATAAAAGAAATGGGGTTACTTGATATAGATAACCCTAGACATTCAGTTATAGCTAACCTCGTATCCGCTTTAACAAACATTCCTTTAGATAGACTTGTTAAAAAAATAGATAACGTGGATGCTGCTATAACAGAAGATATAACAGCTTTACAAAGATTCGCCTTGTTGATGGGTTGGAACACTTGGGATTTAGACGTTGATGATTCGGACGTAGTTGCTGTTGAAGATGAAATTAAGAAAAAGAAAGAGGTTGAAAAAAAGGAGAAAAAGAAAATAAAAAAAGAAGAAAAGAAGAAAGAAAAAGAAGTTGAGAACAAAGCTAAAGAAGAAGAGAACAAAAAGAAAGAAGACGGAGGATGTATAGCTATAGGTAAGAGTGGCGCAAGATGTAAGAAAGAAGCTGAAGCAAACGGATACTGTACTATTCACGCTAAGGTAGAACAGGGGACTAAAGAGGTTCGGTGTAAAAAAATTAAGTCTGACAAGAAAAGATGTGGAATGATGACAAAAGCTAAAAGCGGATACTGTTATTATCACGATTAAACAATTTGAAAAACAAGTGACTATATATAAAACTAATACATAGAAATGGCGAAAGAATTAAACGAGAACACAACTTTTAAAATGAGTGTTAAAACTATGGGTATGATAGCGGCTGGTATAGCAGTTATAGTAGGTGGCTGGTACTCTCTTATGCAAGAAATACAAGAGGCAAAAGAGCAACC
>ENA-UZWR01005754-UZWR01005754.1-metagenome-genome-assembly--contig:-Day-1-25m-contig-5754_pt1 | contig 12332 bp, 9 predicted proteins | sample MGYA00260337_ERZ794897 | MGnify/ENA metagenome assembly ERZ794897 | reverse complement strand
CTCGGTGGCAGTGTAGATGGCACTGGCGCTGGTGATGCGGCTGATGCCGTTGTCGAGGAAATTAAGGCCATGGGCGGTGAAGCTATCGCTAACAAAGCTTCGGTTTCAGATCGTGCGGGTGCAAAAAGTATCATCGATGATTGCATGAATGCCTTTGGCCGCATCGATATCCTTGTGAACAACGCCGGTATTCTTCGAGATCGCTCCTTCAAAAAAATGTCTCTCGACGAGTGGGATATTGTATTAAACGTTCACCTTAACGGCACAGCCTATGTCACTCACGCTGCCTGGCCAATCATGAATGAGCAGAAGTATGGGCGCATTGTGTTGACCAGCTCCGGCTCGGGCATTTACGGTAATTTTGGTCAGGCAAACTATGGTGCTGCCAAGATGGGTATGCTGGGCTTGATGAATGTGTTGGCACTTGAAGGGGCGCGAAACAATATTCGGACCAATGTGCTGGCACCTGGCGCCGCCACTAGAATGATATCAACTATTCCCGGCCGCGATATCGACCCTAACGATCCTCCTCCGGAATCATCGCCCAGTCTTGTTAGTCCGGCAGTATTGTTTATGACCTCCGAAAACGCACCTAATGCAGCGGTGATTAACGCTTCGGGCGGGAAATACTCGCGCGCGCAAATGTATGTGAACAAACCGATTAACTTGGGTGTTGGTACCGAGTTCGAAGATTTGCAGGCTGAAGCAGAAACGCTGATGGATTTGAGCAGCGCGAAACCTCGCGAAACGGGTCGTCAGTCGTAGCGGACAAGGGACCAGTCATATGCGGCAGCCCAAACTAGGCTGCCGTATCACTTTGCCGCGCGGCTACTCGTTGTTAGAACGCAAATTGATCTATCCGACTCTTTGCCTGAGAGAGGCCTTTTCCGCGAACCATCGTTGGGTCCAGCCATTCCGCCACGGCTTTCTGAACGTAAGTATGCTCGAATACTCTATCACTAAGGTCAGCTTCATCAACCCATTCCCCCTCATGATAGGCAACGGGGAAACCATTCGCGTTCATCGGGTATGCATACACCCGGCATAGCACCTCGCCTTCATCGTAATCGCCGACATAACTCACCCACGGGGTTTCCAGACGGATTTGTTTCAGAATATTTGTCTGGAGTGAGCCAACGTAATTGCCGATATCCCAGTCGGGTATCGCATCTTCAAAGTAGACGGGGCCGCCGGGCAACGATAACTTGTTATCGTCTTTGACGAAAAAGAATTGTAATTTGTCGTCAAATGTCCGCTGGAGCAAAAGTCGGGTTGTCCCTACTGGCTTGTTACTATGCACAGCAATCAGCTCTTTACCCGCGTCAGACATCAAATTGTAGACTTCGTCAGAAAAAACATAGTAGCCCGTGGCAGGCGGATAGTGCTTCGCCGCATATTTGTTAAATAGTCCTCGACGATGAATCTCGGAATTATTGCCCGCAGCACGATGCCATAAATGCATATTCATGAATAGCAAATCGCCGCGCTTGAGCTCTGGATCTATAAAGTCTTCCTCACGGGGGCGTATTGCTTCATTAATATGAAGCACACCTTCGCCTCTGTTTACCTGTCTGTCCAGGTGATGTGATCCCGGCGCGACAAAAAGTTGACCGCAAGATTCATCATAGTCACACATGGGAATAATCGTAAACAGCCATTCCAGCGAGGACCCCACAGGTCGCCACCGTTTGTAGTCGTGATGAGCAGGAATGCCTTTACCGCCAGGGGTCCTGTCGTACATCACATAAGCGGTTAAATGAACATCGTCTTTAAGCAGTTCTTTCGCGCCTGCTACAACCCGAGGGTGCTCGGCAAAGTGAACAAAGCCAGGATCAGACCATGAACTTTTTGCCAGAGTGTAGCGTCCTGGCTCTGGCCAGTTACCCACAAGCTTGCCATCATCCGACGGCGGGTTACGGTCGGCAACCGCGTCAAGCGCTGACATCTCTGCATCGCTAAACTGATTGCGCAGAATCAGATATCCGTCACGCTCATATTGCTCATATTGCGCTGCACTTAACATCTACATGTCTCCGTTATTAATCAACAGAACCTATTGCGGCAGGCTCATCCAGCACTTATCGGCCCGTTAGTGACTGAGCTTGGCGCAGCTACACTGGATCAAGCACGACTACCGGAATCTGACGATCCGTTGCTTTCTTGTAATCAGTATAGGGAGAATATATCTCGACCATCTGGTCCCAAATTTTCTCCCGCTCCTCACCATCGGGGATGATTCGAGCACGCACATTCACGCTCTTTTCACCTACCTGAATATGACATTCAGGATTCGACATCAGGTTTTCGAACCAGCTTGGATGGACCGGTGCTCCGCCCTTCGATGCAATAATGACGTGACTATCCCCGAGCTCACCATAGATCAGTGGTAGCGCCCTGGGTTCACCTGACTTGCGCCCAGTGGTCGTGAGTAACAACGTCGGTAATATTCCCGGGCCACCTAGTGGCGTCGAGTCCCACATGTGCGCCTTTTCGGGGTCAGATTGATAGAGCGCGATGTGCTCTGCTATCCACGGTACGTCTGCTGGACTGGCCATAATATATTCCTAAATTTTTTGAGACTTTGATGAATTTGTTTCTTATCTGGTCATGCCTGATTTGCGAGGTGTATTTTGGATCGGTTTGTATTTGCTTATCCACATGAGCCATATTCGTACGACTCTACCATATCCCGTTAAGCCGGAGCTGCACAGCCCCCGCCACATCTCACCACTCCGGCCTTAAATCCTAGCCACAGGCCAAAGACGCGCAGCACTCAAGATAGAACTGATATTTTAACTTCGGACGACCTCACCTTCTCTTAACGTGCGTATCTCGTCCTGATCAAGTCCAAGTTCGTCAAGCACCTGCTCGGTATGTTCTCCAATTTCGGGGGCACCTACCGGCGTTCTTTGCGAGACAGTAGAGAGCCTGAATGGCGTGGCAAAGGTTCTATCACAATGAGGTTTACCCGAGTCGTAAGGGATGATTACCTCGTTCGCAATGAGCTGCAGGTCTTCGATCACTTCGGTGTTTTTCGCAATCAATTCATGCACGATACCGGTTTCATCCAGCCTGGCGAGCATCTCCTTGGTTTCAAATTTTAGAAATGCAGATGCAATTCGCTGCCTAGCCATGATTCGATTTTTGAACAACGGCCGGACAGAGCGCATTTCAGGTTCTTCTAACCACTCTTCGTGCTCCAGCACCTTCACGAGTTTTGGGTAGTCTCGTTTCATATTTTGCAGTGCCAGCAAAATGTAGCGGCCATCTTTTGTTTCGTAGACATTCGAGAGCGGATTCGACCAGTCTTCTTTATCGCGGCGTTCCGCCGCGTCTTCACCTGCGACAGTGCCCTGCAAATGCAGACCATTCGCCCAGGTTCCTGTTGCTGCCAGTGACGTTGTCACCATACAACCTTCCCCAGTTCGGTCTCGTTGATACAACGCGGAGACAATCCCTGCGTATAAGGTCATTGCTGTTGCATGATCTCCCACGCCGCCTGCGGGTGTTGTTGGTGGCTGACCTTTATTGCGCATCGTATTTAAAATGCCCGTTCGGGCGAACCAACCGGTCAGATCAAATGCTCGGCGATTCGCATCTGCCCCTTTGTTGCCAAAAGCAGTAATCTGGGCAAAGACAAGGCGAGGATTAATCGCCTTCAGCGTGTCCCATTCAAGATTGAACTTAGCCAGTTGGCTCGAGCTGAAATTCACAACAAGCACATCAGCCGATTCAATCAATCGAATCAACAACTGATATCCCTCAGGCTTGTTGATGTCCAAAGAAACACTTCGCTTATTTCTATTGGTCAGCTGCCAGGACCATTCTGAAGGATGACCACCTGAAATTCCCCGGTGCCCATCGCCCGACAGAGGCTCTATCTTGATCACGTCTGCACCGTAGTCTGCCATGATCGTTGCGGCACAGGGCCCCGCAAGAAACGATGCTGCATCAACTACTTTCACACCTTTGAACAACCCTTCCATTTTCTTTCCCCGGATCTGAATTTTTATCTTCGTTGAGGTTACTCTATCAAAAACCGGACAAAAATAGCCACGACATCACGCTGAATAACAGCGACAGAGACCACCACCAGTTGAGTGGGCGACGAAACCCTTGCATTTCGTCGATGCCCGGATCTTTGAGCATTGCGCATGTTCAGGAGTTTGGGCTAGTCGAGGGGAGCGTGCAGGTGCGTTTGTTCGGTGATGATGCCGCCCCGATTGCCGGGTTCGACGGAGCCGTATCTTGATTGAAAGCAGATGGGTAGCGGTCTGTCACCTTCAAGAGACAGCCACAGCCTTAGCAGGTGCCTTCGGTTCTCCGGCTCAGGCCAGTCAACAAACGCTTCTCGGTCATGCAGCTGAGAATGGTTATAAACAAATTGCATATCGCCGGGTTGAAGCTGCATGACCATGTGTAGTTCGGGATCATTAGCAAGCGCATCGAAATAGTCCAGCGCCTCAATTTGTTCGTTGGTCAATTTTGGCGCATCAGAGAAGCGCTGAGCACTGTCAATATACTGGCGTTGGTACTGCACTGTTAGCAATTCTTGGTACCAGCTAAGCACGGGTATTTCGAAATAAGCCTTTTCTCCGGGCGGTATTTCTCCGCGTCGATCAGTCGCGACAATATCAAACATCTGTGGCACAAGGTCGGGGCGTTTTCGTTGCATTTCGTTGAACAAAGTCTCTGCACTCACCAACAGTGATTGGCCTCCAGACATTGCGCTTTTGAGACACAACAAACCCACCACATCGGTAGAATCTGTGTGAAAAGTCTGACGTGCCGAGGTTTGATAAATCCGCGCATTCGGGTCAGAGACATCGGCACCAATGTCACGCACATGACCTAGGATGTGCCCTCCGGCATTTTGCGACCTTGCGCTGCCTAAGTGGGCACCAATCCCGCAAAAAATAGCCGCCGCTGTCTTCTGGGAGTAACCATCGGTGGGCAGCCCGCGTATTACCTCAACACCGATCCCCTGAAGCAGTTTTTCTCTAAGTTTGGCAAGATGATGACCGAAGTGATCAAGGGGGAAATCGGATTTCGTCATTTCACCGATGTCTCGACCTGAATCCAGATAATGGCTCGCCGCCTGTTCGAGGTCCGCTACATCTTCATCTGCCAACGTATAGAGCCATTGATCAGGCTGGATAGCCAACTCGCTACCCACCCAAGCAGAGGGTCTGTCAATATAGTTTGGAAGCGCTTCAGCTTTAGGTTCCAATACGTTGCTCCTAATTTCGTCGCCGCTGGAAATTTGTACCACGCGACTAAATTGTATCTTTATTTATCCAAACTTTCCCAAAGCTACGTCTCTCATGCATTTCATAGGAGCACGGCATAAGGCCTATCAAACTGGTGAATCGTTAAGGATTTCAACGCTGATTTCGGGCGCTTGGCACCCTGTATCGTCACCATTTTGACGAGATTGGCGCTATACTCCTGCGTTTTCGAAAAGTGAACCCCTATGACTGATTTAGACGGCCCAAGCGAACGCCCATCCAAAAGACATGGAGAGGAAGCTGAATTTGAAATATTCGGCCGTAAATTAGCCGCAAAACTGTGGGGAAACCCCGATGGTTACCCCACCTTGGCGCTCCACGGTTGGCTGGACAATGCAAACACTTTCGAGCGTCTTGCACCGCGGTTGACTGAGCTGAATATCATTGCGCTGGACCTCGCGGGCCACGGCAAATCTGATCACCGTGCTCCCGGCGTACAGTATCACCACAGCGACTACATGCTAGATATCATGTCAGTTGTGGAGCGATTGAACTTGGAAAAATTCAACTTGATCGGGCACTCCATGGGTGGACAAATCTCCAGCGTCATCGCGGCTACGTTCCCAGAGCGCGTTAATCGGGCGTTTATGATTGACGGGTTCGCCGCGGAGGGGACGTATTCAGATGAGGATCGCGTCGCCGGAAACCGACAGGCAATGGAAAAGATGTTGACCGGTCACACGCGTCCAGCCAAGGTATTCGAAAACACTGAGGCAATGGCACTTAGGGTGACCGAGGCGACTGATCAAACACTTGATGCAGCGAAAATTCTGATAGCCAGAGGACATCAGGTAGTTGACGGTGGCGTCTCTTGGCGCACTGATCCACGCATCCGTTATCCTTCCTCAAATCGCTACACGCGAAATCAACTCAACATTATGCTCAAACAGTGTACATCTCCTGCTTTTCTAGTTGTCGCAGAACAAGGAGATAGCTGGTATCAAGGTGAGATCAACGTCTCGGAACAACATCACCCTGACTTGACGGTTGTTCGTATACCCGGACCCCATCACATTCACCTCGAAGCTGAATATGCAGATCAGGTTGCCCAACTCGCGCGTAACTTCTTTGGACTGGAACAAGACAACCGACGAGAAAACAATCAGGCAAGTCAGTCAGCCCTATCAGCCTAGTGCTGACATTTAGTTTCGCCAGTTATAGATGATAATCACACAGGCTGACGCACAGGGTATTTATCGCTCCAAAACACTTTAAGCAGAGCATGATGGCTATGCCGCAACTAATCGGCGGCGCCCCAGTTTTTTCGGGGCAATGCGTTGGGTTAGGTTGTATCGTGTTGTGTTGTAACTTAGTTTAGTTCTAACCCTTCCATCGAGCCCTCTTCACGCCAACCTTTGATCAACGCGAAAAATGCATTGGCACCTGCGCCATAGGGTCCGTTTTGCACTGTGCGCAAATTGGGCTTGCCTTCATTGTTGTAGTAACCCGGGGTGCAACTCTCCTGAAACTGCTGGCCCAGTCGGGCTAGCTTTACTATTTCTTGCACCCACGCATCTTCAGCCTCAGCCGTCGCTTCTACGGTTTGAACGTTACTCCCCAGGCATTGATCAACAATATAACTGAGGTGCTTAGCCTGCTCATCCATCGCATGAGGGAAATTAACAGTAAAAGCCGATTGTGCATTCTGAATAATAAAAACATTTGGGAAGCCACGACTGTGCATACCGTGAAGCGTCTTTATTCCGTCTTGCCATTTTTCAGAAAGCGTCACGCCGCCCTTACCTATCAGGTCGTATCCCGCACGGCGGGTATACTCCGTCCCCACCTCGAACCCGGTCGCAAAAATCAGGCAGTCGAGCTCATACTCTTTGCCATTGGCGACAATGCCTTTCTCGGTAATCTTGTCTACCCCTTTGCCCTGAGTATCGATGAGTTCGACACTAGGTCGGTTAAACGTTGGCAGATAGCCGTCGTGAAAGCAGGGACGTTTACAAAACTGACGGTAATATGGTTTTAGTGATTCCGCCGTTGACGGGTCGTCGACAATTTCCTGAGCGCGTGCGCGAATATCTTCCATTTTCTGAAAGTCAGCCAGTTCCAGCTTTTGTGCAATCTCTAGGGGATTCAGCTTCGCCTCGCTGAAATTGACCATGGTCAACAGGTTACGAATGATTTCTGTCCAACCATCATTTACCAGGTCCTCATCGGCCAGGCCGCCGGATACGAGCGTATTAAAATTTTCCATCCTGGCTTTTTGCCAGCCCGGCTTGAGTGCTTTAGCCCAGTCTGGGTCCGTCTGGGTATTGTCTCTGACATCAATAGAAGACGGCGTTCGCTGAAACACATAAAGTTGCTTTGCAGACTCACCCAAATGCGGCACGCACTGCACCGCCGTTGCGCCTGTGCCGATGATACCAACCACCTTATCCTTCAACCCATCGAGGCCGCCCTCAGAACTCCCACCGGTATAATCGTAATCCCAGCGACTGGTATGAAATGTGTGCCCCTTGAAGTTATCTATTCCCTCAATTCCCGGCAGCTTGGGTCGATTTAGTGGTCCGTTCGACATCACAACAAAACGCGACTTCATCGCATCGTTTCTATTTGTTGTGATTAACCAACGTGATTCATCTTCCAACCACTCCATGCCTGTCACTTCGGTTTGCAGACAGGCATTGCTGTAAAGGTCGTACTTTTCAGCAATGGCGCGGCTGTGCGCCAGTATTTCCGGAGCGTGGGTATATTTTTCTTTTGGCACAAAACCCAGCTCTTCGCACAAGGGCAGATAGATGTAAGACTCAACATCACAAGCCGCACCGGGATAGCGATTCCAATACCAAGTACCGCCAAAATCACCACCCTTCTCGATCACTCGTAAACGCTCAACTCCCGCTTCTCGCAATCTCGCCGCCGAGAGCAATCCGCCGAAACCACCGCCAATCACAACGACATCAACCTCGTCGGTTAACGGTTCCCTTTCGAGCGTAGCATCCAAATAGGGGTCATCAATGTAGTGAGAAAAGTCACCCTTGACCTCTATATATTGCTCATTCGCATCTTCTCGGACCCGCTTGTCGCGCTCTTCACGATACTTTGCCCGCAGGGCATCTGGATCAAAACCGAGGTCTTCTCTTTGTTCACTCATATTTCTGGTCTCACACGGGTACATTTTGCTGTTGAGCATACTCAAAATCAGCATCGAAAATACAAGAATTTACAGCATGAATTACCAGCTATTTATCGACGATTGTAAATATTGACTAAATTGCTTTGGAAAAAGCCTCCGCGCCAGCTCAGCGGATGTCACATTCCAAGACCCTACGAATATTAAGGATCCGCAAAAGACCGCTTTCTCAAACCTTTATCTTCTGCGGCGGAACTGCCAGAGGCTGATTAGCCACCATCAACAAAGGTGCTTCAAGCTCCGCGCAAAATATCGCTGGAAGTCGCGCTTTGACAAAGCGCTACGGATAACTGATGGCATGGAAAAGGTTCACAAAGTGGTAATCGCGCGCAGGGAGCTTAAGCGATTCGCCTAGCGTCGCGTTGACAGAAAGGCATCACTCAATTTAACGCGGGTTTATGATATCGTTAAACATCACACAACGTGAACGGAGCACGTGATGTCTGAAAGCCAAACTCTGAGCGTCAAAGAACATGCTCAAAGTCTTGACGATTATGTCGCCAGGGGAAAAGTCCGCGCGCTAGCGCTTGACAATCGCGGTCCCGCGCAATTCGGACCGAATGGCATGCTGACCACAGAAATTCTAGACGCTTTCAATCAGCATGGCTTTTATGTGTTTGAAGGCTTGGTCGACGACAAAGAAATTCAAGTGTTACGGACGCAAATGCAAGACCTGTTCGATAGAGCCCCAGTCGATAAAACCGCGTATCTGGACGCGCAAGGTCGACCTGCTTTTGGCAAAGCATTTAAACGAAACCCTTATTCATTCGCCCGGCCCTTGTCCGACCCCTGGGGAGGAACAGAACTACTCGGCGGGCGACATCCGACCAAAATGGCCGAGCCGAAACCTGTCGATGACGCGCCTGAGAAAACCATATTCCTGATGCACGGGATGTGCCAGATTATGGAGGCAGGCTTACGCCTGTATGGTCACAAAGATTTGTTGTCTATTGCCGCGTCGATTAACGGCGCAGACTTTGTGCCCTACAACGACGCCATCTTTGTGAAACAACCAGGTCTGGGTGGGGCTGTCTCTTGGCACCAAGACGGCGTCACTCACTGGCATGCTTCAAATTGGGACGCAGGTATACACGGGTTCAATTTTCAGGTGCAACTCTATGACTGCACGCCTAGAAACTGCCTTTGGGTTGTCCCGGGTACGCACAAACAGGGCAAAATCGATATCAAGCAGATGGTTTCAGAAAATGGCGGGTCAGACCAACTACCTGGTGCGGTACCGTTGATGTGTAAGGCCGGAGATGTGACGATTGTTAACCGGCAAGCCTTACATGGCTCTTTTGCCAACACCTCGCCAGATCTGAGGGTCTCACTGACCTTTGGATTTCATCGTCGAGCTTCGGTGCTCGGGCAAACAGGCGCACTCAGTCAGACCGACAACGAGACCTATGATGAACAACGTATTTTCGAGCGCTCTGCGGTGATCCCCATCGCGATTGACGCAAGGGCAAATCATTACAAAGGCGAAAGCCGGTTCGAGTACCAGCCATTCTTGAAAATAATTGAAAAGTTTCAAGATACTGAGGCAAATCGAGCGAAATACCTGATGGACTATAATCTTAAGGATCTGTCGATTTAACCGATAAAAGACGGGGTTTCGCACGAAAGCTGCGAGATCTGAAGAAGGTTGGGCTGATCCTTAACATCAAGACGCTTAAGCAGCATGGGCACTTGATCGCTTAGCTATTTCTGCTTCAACTCGCCAAATCCTGTCTTGGCCCCAACAACTAAACGGAGCTTCATTGGCGGAGGATATCCTGAACCCCGGCACACCCCAGAGTCCAGCACCGTTCATTGCATCAATGTTTTCCTGCAGCAACCCTTGCCAATCAAACGACCCACTTTGCTGATCTACTTCTGCCAAGTTCAGGCCGATACGATCCAGCACCTTCGCAAGCCCGACTGCACTAGTCACATCAATCCCCTCAGCAAAACATGCGGATAAATAACTCTCAACGAAACCCATTCCTTTACCCTGCGCCACTGCTCCTGGAAACAGGCTGAACGCTTTCAGCACGGGGTCGCCAAATGGATCGACAAACCGCCCGAAGGGAATACCATGAAACCGTGCTTCGCGTCCCGCATCCATCATGATGTAAACCTGCTTTGCTCGAGGCGCTGGTATACCGCGCATCATCATTGGCATCACCGGGCGTAGCTTCAGAGAAACACCGCTACGGTTTACCAAGTCAGCCACCCTGCTATGCCCAATCGCGGTATAGGGACTTCGCAACGAAGGAAAGTACTCCAACGTCACTGCTGCGGTTTCCTTGCCGAAAGTATAGTTGGCAGTCGGCAGTGGCGCGCACATGGCACTGAGGGGGCTCGAACTGTACCCTGCATCGATGAGTCGTTGTTCCAACAAATGTAACCGGTCAAGCCCCCAAAACCACTCACCTTCAAAATAAAACGTTGCGCCGAAGTAGTGGCCAAGCTCTGCCTGCAAGGCATCTCCTGCAGCGAGATTTACCGTGTCCGATGATTGAATCCCGCTATCATCTGATGCATGACGACGCCAAATGCTTTCGCCAACGGCAATAGCACTACTGGCAAAAGCTGAGGGATCTGTTGAACCAAGTGCTGCAACTAATTCCTGGTTGGCATGGTCAACCTGCCGTTGATCCGGAACGGTGCCAGCAAAGGGAGGCAAAACGCCAAAAAACGCTCCAATGCTGCTGGCATCGGCTATCGAGCAAGCGTCGTATCGGGTTGCGTCGCCCTTGAATTCAGCAGACGGCGCACTGACCAGATGAGAAATGAAATGAATGTTGTAGCGGGCTTGTAGCGCGGCAAGTTTTTGCACTGCAAGAAAACTGTAGGGATCATCAACCTGATGGAAATAGTGCACAGCGGGGGTTTCAATCCGCTTCTTATCAAACAACCTACTTTTGCGCCGCCTCAGCTCGAGAAAAGATTCGGAGCTCATCACGCGCATACCCGCAGATCTGAGTCTTGTTACAAGTTTCATTGCTCAATATCCCAAGTCAAAAATCCTACTGATCGACCTAATGATACTGACATAAAAAATAACCGCCGTCACATTTGTAATGCTTTACATTAATACATAACGAGCCGCAAAAAAAAGGAGCTCCCGAAGGCGCTCCCTTTTCATCTAAATGCCAACCGATTCCCGAGTCAAATTGGCCCGGTATCGTTAGCGACTAGATTATACTGCAACGATATTTTCTGCCTGTGGTCCTTTCTGACCAGCAGTTATCGTGAATTCTACTTTTTGGCCTTCAGCCAAAGTTTTGAAACCTGAACCTGAAATTGCACTGAAATGAGCAAAAACGTCTGGACCTGATTCCTGTTCAATAAAACCAAAACCTTTGGCTTCGTTAAACCACTTAACTGTACCTGTTACTGTATTAGACATAATAGTTCCTAAAATTTAGAAGTAATTGTTACCTTTGTTAGATTGATTCCATAAAAAGGTGTTGAGCTAGAAATCGGGCTGTTACTTATAAACTACAGGACGAGGCACTACTAAGAAAAATTCTAAGAAAACTTCGAAATACGAGGAATAAATACAAGTCATACTTTCAAGCCCGGCGGAGTATATAGATATTCAGTACGAATACAACAAACTCCTAGTTTTTGTGCCACTTGGGCACTTTATTATTCACTCACCCAAACAGGTAAGTCTCCAGACTATACCTCGAGAAACCCCTGTTCGCTAGCAAATAAGGGGATTGTTTACAAAATAACGCGGAAAAATCTCTTCCAGAGCCCAAAAATGGGATTTTCGAGGCGGATTTGGCTTATTGCCGGCCTAGATTAGGCATTACAAAAGGATTTTACTCCAGCGAGTGCTACCTTCACTTGTTGCGATATAAAAATTTTCCCCCTTGCCCACAGACAAGATATTGATTCTTCTCGGC
>ENA-UZWR01001561-UZWR01001561.1-metagenome-genome-assembly--contig:-Day-1-25m-contig-1561_pt1 | contig 12344 bp, 11 predicted proteins | sample MGYA00260337_ERZ794897 | MGnify/ENA metagenome assembly ERZ794897 | reverse complement strand
ACTCCTGAAATTGATCAGATATATGATGGTGAAAAATTTTATACAATTATTCATGAAAATAAAGAGATTATAATAAGTAATGAAAACAATTCATTTTTAAATTTCACACCTAATCAAATATTTAATTTTTTCTTAAAAGGATTTGATTTAAAAAATCAAAATATAAATGAAAACTCTCATTTTATAACTGCAAAAAGCCCTGAAGAAAAAGATATTATTTATAACATATTTATTAATTCCTCTAATCTTTCTATTGAAAAAATTGAAATGATTGAAGAACAAAGTGGTACTGTGATCAATAGATTTTTAACATTAACTTATGATTATAATTTAAAGGTTCCATTGTCTTTATTTAAATTTGATATAAATGATTATGAAAACTATTTAACAGTTCTCGAAAATTGAAAATATTAGACAAATACATATTAAAGTCATACTTAACTAGATTCATTGGCGTTTTTGCTATATGTTTTTTGATATTTATTATTCAAACATTCTGGCTTTATATAGATGAGCTTGCTGGTAAAGGTTTAGACATTTTTACAATCGGTAAATTTTTTATGTATTTCTCACCGAAATTAGTTCCTCTCGTATTACCTCTATCAATACTTCTTGCATCATTAACTACTTATGGAACTCTATCTGAAAACTATGAGTTTATTGCCATGAAATCAAATGGAATATCTATTGTAAGAAGCATGGTAGCATTATTAATTTTTCATATTTTTCTTGGAATTGGATCCTTTTATTTTTCAGATAATGTGGTAACATATGGTGAATTGAAGTCCTATAATTTGAGAAAAAATTTAGCTAAACTAAAACCTACTTTAAGTATTCGTGAAGGAATTTTTAATGATATAGGAAATATGAATATTAAAGTTGCAAAAAAGTTTGGTGATAACGAGCAATTTCTAGAAGATATAATTCTTCACAGTATATCAGATGATGAAGTTAATAGACTTGTAATTAAAGCTGAAAATGGAGAAGTCAAAAATGAAAATGAGAATTATCTTCAACTAATTTTAAGAAATGGTTATAGATATGAAGATATACTTGCATCTACTACTGCTGAAAAACAAAAGTACCCACATACTAGAGCTTCCTTTGATGAATATATATTAAACATAGATATTTCAGAATTTAATAATGTTAATCTTGAAGAGGAGAACTATAAGTCAACTTATAGGATGCAAAAAGTTACCGAACTAAAAAAAAGCTCAGACACTTTAATCAATAAGTTTGAGAGTGATAAAAATAGGCACGGTATTACTTTTTTGTCTGGTCATACAATTAGAAAACTTCCTAATTTAAATACTAATCAAGCAGAATTAATTAAAGTTGAACTTAATAAATCATTTCTTTATCTTCTAGATAATCCTGAAGTATATGAGACTAATAGTATTTTAACTATGGCAGATGAAGAAGTTGATATGTATCTAAGACAATTATCTAATAAAAAAAAGACATTCTTCTTACAGGAAAAACTAATAAACCTTCACAAGCTTAGTATTAATGAAAGGTATAGTTTGATCTTTGCATGTATATTTTTATTTCTTATTGGAGCATCATTAGGTGCGATTATTAGAAAAGGTGGACTGGGACTTCCACTAGTTTTATCAATTGTGATATTTCTAACGTATCATTATATTGGAGTTTTTGGGAAAAATGCTGCTGAAGATAGCTCAATTAGCCCCTTTATAGGAAGCTGGATATCAACTTTTATAATAGCCCCTTTTGCTATTTATCTGACTAAAATTGTTTCAGCAGACAGGGGGATTAGTTTTACATTATATGATAAAGTAATTCAAGTAATCAATAAATTTAAATTAGGAAAATGAGTAAGATTAAATTAGATAAAATAGAAGATGCAATCTCTGCAATAAAAAATGGAGAAATTATTATTGTTGTTGATGATGAAAACAGAGAAAATGAAGGTGATTTTATTACTGCTGCTGAAACAATTGATTCTTCAAAAATTAATTTTATGGCAAAAAATGGTAGAGGATTAATATGTGTTCCAATGTCAGAAAAATTATGTTCTAAACTAAGTCTTAAAAAAATGGTTCCTAATAATACTGATCCTCTTGAAACTGCATTTACTGTATCAGTTGATCTAAAAGGAAACGGAGTAACCTCAGGAATATCTGCATCAGATAGATCTAAAACAGTTAAAGCATTAGTAGATAAAAATACAAAACCGGAAGATCTTCAAAGACCTGGTCATGTTTTTCCTTTAATTGCTAAGAACGGAGGTGTTCTGAGAAGAACAGGTCATACTGAAGCTGCTATAGATTTTGCTCGACTTGCGGGTTTTAAATCCGCTGGAGTTATTGTTGAAATTATGAATGATGATGGATCTATGTCAAGATTACCTGAGTTATTTAAAGTAGCAGAAAAATTTAATTTAAAATTAGTTTCAATTGAGGATCTTGTAGCATATAGAATGAAGAATGATAGCTTAATTAGTAAAAGCTTTGATAAAGAAGTTAAAACTAACTTTGGAAATTATAGATTAAGAGCATACAAACAAACTAATAATGATCAAGTTCATATAGCATTAACTCTTGGTAAATGGAATAAAGATGAGGTTATTCTAACTAGAATAAATTCATCAGTTGTTGATAATGATGTTACTAAGATATTGTCAGGAACCAATGAAAAAAATTATGATAAAATCTTTGAGCAAATTAATAAAGAAGGAAAAGGTGCTGTAATCTTTATTAATCAAAATCAATCATCTGAAAATATATTGAAAAAACTCAACTCTATAAATGAGGATTCAGAAAAACCTAAAATTGATTTTAGAGATTTTGGAATTGGAGCTCAAATTTTGCATGATTTAGATATTTCTAAAGTTAATTTACTTAGTAACTCTGAACAGAAACATCGAGTAGGACTTTCTGGTTACGGATTAAGTATAGTTGATCACACTAGCTATTAAAAAGTGTCTAACCAAAGTTTTACTGCCATATAAGACACCATAATAAGAAGAGTTATTCTAATAACTTTGTCACCTTTCTTAACTGACCACCTGCTTGATAGCCATGCTCCTACTATTGAACCCAGAACCATCCATAGCCCAACCATCCATAATATTTTACCATCTAATGCAAAAATTGCAACTGCTGCAATTGAATAGAAAAATACAGAGAATGCTTTAACTGAGTTAGTTCTAAGTAAGTTCATTCTATTTAATTGAGTAAGCAAAAGCATTATTACTATCCCTACTCCGGCTTGAAGAAATCCTCCATAAATTCCAATAAAAAAGAAACCAACTAATCCTCCTATTAAATATTTACCAGTAAGTCTTTCTGGTAAATCTAAAGAAGCAATTGATTTAGATCTAAAAACTATTATAACACCAACAGTTATCATAATAATAGCTAAAAATCTCTTGAAAGTATCTCCATCTATATCTATAGCAATTCTGGCTCCAATGATAGCTCCAAAAGTAGCCACTATACCAAAATATAATCCGTATGGATGTGTTAGAATTTTTTTACTTCTATAACCGTAACTTGCGACTAGAGCTGCTGAAATTACCATAAGTCTATTTGTACCGTTTGCAGTTGCTTCATCTAGACCCAAGAATAGTATTAAAACTGGAAGAGTAACAAGTGATCCGCCACCTGCTAGTGTATTAACAACTCCTGCAAAAAGGCCAATTCCTAGAAGTATTAAAATTGAATTTATATCTAATAGCATGAGGCTAAAATTAAGATATTTATTTTTTGATTCACCTTAGTATCAAATTATTTTTTTATATCTAAAATCGTGTATATTTGCAACTGCATTTGGAGAAATGGCAGAGTGGTCGAATGCGGCAGTCTTGAAAACTGTTGAGGGTCATACCTCCGGGGGTTCGAATCCCTCTTTCTCCGCAAAAGCCCTTGATAATATTTAATATTTAAGGGCTTTTTTTGTGATTATTAAAACAAACTACTATTTAAAACAGCTGTAACACCAAAATATATTATTTTTAAATTTGAAAGATGAACATTACTCCAAAAAATATCGGCTTATTTTCGGGTCCATTAGCATTCATTTTCATTTTACTTTTTTTTCATCCTGAAGGATTGAATCCGCGAGCAAATGCTATTCTTGCATCTACTATATGGATTGCTATTTGGTGGATTACAGAAGCTATTCCAATAGCTGTAACAGCTTTACTACCTATTGTTTTATTCCCCTTAACTGGTGGACTAGGACTATCAGAGACAACTGCATCTTTTGGACACAAGTATGTTTTTTTATATATAGGTGGTTTTATAATTGCGATAGCTATCCAAAAATGGAACCTACATAAACGTATAGCATTAAATATTATCAATTTAATTGGAACTAATGTCGTAACTATTATTCTTGGTTTTATGATGGCCACTGCATTTATGTCAATGTGGATTTCAAATACAGCAACTGCAGTTATGATGTTACCTATTGCACTTGCAATAGTAACTCAATTAAAAGATGATCCTAATACAATTGAGAAAGAAAATTTAATTTTTGGAAAAGCTTTAATGTTAGGTATTGCTTATAGTGCTTCTATTGGAGGTTTAAGTACTCTGATTGGAACGCCTCCTAATTTAGTCTTAGCAGGTGTAGTTGAGGAAACCTTTGGCTATGAAATCACATTCGCACAATGGTTTAAATTTGGTTTTCCAATTTCAATTGTATTATTATTTATATGTTGGAAATATCTTACGAGCATTGCTTTTAAGTTTAAACAAAAAACTTTTCCTGTTGGAAGAGAGGAGATTAGCAAACAACTAAAGGCATTAGGTAAAATAAGCTATGAAGAAAAATTAGTAGGGCTCGTATTTGGTTTAACTGCATTTGCATGGGTTAGTAGATCTTTTTTATTAAAATCAATTATTCCATCTATTGATGATACTATTATTGCAATTATAGGAGCAATTATCATTTTCTTAATACCTACTAAAAACAAAGAAAGAAGACTTATAAATTGGGAAGAAGCTGTAAAATTACCCTGGGGAATTTTATTGTTATTTGGAGGAGGAATGGCTTTAGCTGCTGGTTTTAAGGATAGCGGCTTGGCTTTGTGGATAGGTTCTCAAATGACTTTATTGGATGGAGTTTCACTATTTTTATTGGTTATCGTTTTGATTGCTGCAGTTAATTTTCTAACAGAAATCACATCAAATCTAGCAACTACAGCTATGCTATTGCCTATTTTATATCCAATGGCAATAACGATTGATGTCCACCCATTCATTTTAATGGTTTCAGCAACTGTTGCAGCAACTTGTGCGTTTATGTTACCAGTCGCAACGCCTCCTAACGCAGTGGTTTTTGGATCAGGTTATTTACGCATACCTGATATGGTTCGTGTAGGTATATGGATGAACATAATTTCAATTATTATATTAACTCTTTTTGTATTCTTTTTACTTCCTAGTTTATGGAACTTTGACCCATTAGTTTTTATAATACCAGAATAATAGTCATTTTTTATTTAGCTTTAAATGTGAAATATTTTTTACCTATACTATTATTCTTAATAATTTCATCTTCTAATTTGATTGGTCAAGAGGGAACTAAAGTTGATTTAAGTAACGTTAATGTAGGAACAAAAAGACTTCCTACAGTATTTTTATTTGGAGAAGAATATACAGTTAGAGATAGAAATAAATTACTTAGAGGATTACTAAGATCACAATTCTATAGAGAAAGCTTAAAAATTGTTATAAATCTACAAGAGTTTATTTCAAAAAGAGAATTTAGCTTCAGGCATAACGGACCTGTAGAAATTAATTTAGATGGGAGAAAATTAAAAAATCAAAATTATTATAATGCTTACACTAGTAATCTACAAACCTATCAAGTTAAAGATGATAGTAAATTAGTAAGATTATTGCTCAGAGTAAAAAATGTAAGAATTGATAGTAGTTTAACAGGAATAATAAAAAGAAAAGCAATTGGAAAACAAATTAAATTAACTGAAGAAAGTATTGAGGAACTTATAAATGAGATGAAATTAGAAGTTAAAGGAGATACAATAGTTCTTCCTGAAATTGATAAGGCAAATAAAAAGAAAGAAAGAGAATTAAATAAACTTTTTAGAATAAAGAAAAAACTAGATAAAGAATTTTCAGAAAACCCACTTATTGAAATAAAAATTTCTACTAATTAATTAATTTAAATTTTATTTTATCACCAATTTTTAATTGAGACAAATCATTCAAAGATTTCTCATTTAATTGAAGTATTCTCGAGTATCCACCTGTTGTTTGACAATCTCTATGAAGAATTATAATATTTCCTGAAGGAGTCATTTGAATAGTTCCTGGTAAAACCGGAGATGAAATAATTGATTTGGTTTTAGTTTGAATTTTTTCTGTTAAGTTATAAGCCATTCTGTTATTAATTCCTATTGTAAATTCTTTATTAAATAAGTTATCTACTGAATCTTTCTCAAGAAAATTAAATTCTGGCCCACTAAAAACATTTAAAAAACTAGTTAGTAAAAATTTTGATTTAGAGTCACTAATAAAATTAGATTTATTACTCTTATTTACTTTAATTTCATCTCCTCTTTTTAGAAAATAGGATGGTGTTATACTCTTATATGAAGATTTACTACCAAGATAGCTTTTAGAAGTAATACCTCCAGAAAAAGCTAGATAGCATCTAGCTCCATTAGATGTTTGATTGATTTTTAAAACATCTCCTAATTTAACTTCTATTGGTTTGTACATTTCAATTTTTTTATCATTTAACTGAGGAGTAAAATCTCCTCCTGTTATAGATAAAGTATAGTTATCATTAAAAAGCAATGTAGGTCCCATTAAAGTAATTTCTAAAAGAGATTCATTAACCTTATTCCCTATAATTTTGTTTGCTTCAATAGCACTATCTTGATCCATAAATCCTGAATACGGAACTCCAATATTTCTATATCCATATCTACCATTATCTTGAATGGTTGAGTAAAGACCAGGGTCGAGTACTTTTATCATTTAGATAAAATTAGGTTTAAGAGATTTATTTTTTATCATTGTTTCAAATTTAGATTTTGATATTTCAAAAAATTTTATTTTATCACCTGGACTTGCAAAACATGGAGGTTTTGATTTTAAATCAAAGAACTCTAAAGGGGATAACCCTATAATATGCCACCCTCCTGGACTATCCAGTGGATATATACATGTTTGATTCAAAGCAAGACCTATTGATCCCTTTCTTACTTTAAAAGAAGGTTTTACTTTTCTTTCACAGTGTAACTTAAAGTTAGTAGTTCCTAAATACATAAATCCAGGCAAAAAACCCATAGACATTACATCATATATTTTAGATTTATGTATTTGAACAACCTCATTCTTAGATATTTTTTTTGATTTTGAAAATTCCTCAAGATCAGAAGCATAAGTTGTGTCATAACACACAGGTATTTCCCATGTTTTACTCTTCTCTTTTTTGATAATTGTTTCAAGCTTTACACTCCTTACTTTAGTTAAGAAATCATATGTTGAAATTTTATTTCTTTCATAAACTATAAGTAATGAATTTATAGACTGAACAGTGTCAATCAAATATTCTTTAAAATCATTTTCTATTTTAGTTCTTAGAGAAGAAATAGTGTAAATAAATTCTGAATTTATTTCAGAATTGAATGTAATTAAGATTGAGTTTTCGTTGTAAATAAAATATTTCATAGTATTATCTATTCTTAAAAACTTTATTTATTTCTTTAAGAATCTGAATAGAATTATTTGTGTCAGAATGAATACATATGGTGTCAAATTTTATTTCACGAGTATCTCCTGAAATAGTTTTAACAGCATTTGACTCTATAATAGATGTTAGATGATTAATTACTTCTTTAGGATCATTGATAAGTGCATTCTCTTTTTCTCTTGAGACTAAACTTAAATTATCATTATAATTTCTATCACCAAATACTTCATAGATTATATCAAATCCTCTTTTTGAAGCTAACTTTTCAATCTCTGATTTATATGGGATATATATAGAATATTTTGATTTATACTCTTTAATTGTATCAAGATAAAAATCTGCAAGATCTATATCACTTATCATCTCGTTATACAGGGCTCCATGGGCTTTAATATGATGTAATTTTTTACCATATGAGCTAGCTATAGTCTCTAATGATTCAATCTGAGTAATTATGCTGTATGATAATTCAGGTTTTGAAATTTCCATTTTTTTTCTACCAAAATTTAATCTATCAGGATAGGATGGATGGGCTCCAATTTCAACATTACATCTAATTGATATTTCAACACATTCTATCATACTTTTAGTATTCCCAGCATGACCACCTGAGGCAATATTACATGAGTTAATCAATGGCATAATTAAATGTTCATTATTTAACCCTTCTCCTAAATCACAATTAATATTTAACATTATAAAAGAGAAATTAAACCTTTAACTCCAAGTATAAGAGAAATAATTACTATAAAAATACCAAGAACATTTTGATACCTATAATTGTATTCACTACTAATTATGTTCTTGTTATTAATTAACCATAAGAGTATTATAGCAATTATTGGAAGCAAAAGACTATTTGAAAACTGAGCAAACTTTATTATTTCGATAGGATTAATATTTACCATAGATGCCGACACACCAATAATTAATATAAAAATCCAAACCATTCTAAATCTTTTACTCTTAAGTGAATCATTCCATCCAAAACAACTTTTAGCAACGTATGCTGCTGCTAAAGGAGCTGTAATAGATGATGTTATTCCTGAGGCAAACAACCCAATACCAAGGAAGTATATAGCAAATTTTCCATAAAGTGGTTCTAAACCTTTTGCTAAATCAATTACACCAGTAATATTTTGGTTAGTTACTGAAGCAGCAGTTATTATTATTGATAATGATATTAAACCACCTAGAAGAATTGAAATAAAACTTTCTAATCTAGCTACTCTAAGTTTATGAATTGAATTCCATTTCTCAGAAACTAATGATGAGTGTAGAAAAATATTATATGGAACTACTGTTGTGCCAATAAGACCTAATATAATTAACAAGTTATCTGAGTTTACTTTTGGTTTAAAAATACCATTTAACATATTAGTTATGTCTGGTTTAGTCATAATAGCTGTAATAAAGAAAGATATACTCATCAGTAATACAAGTGATATAAGAGACCTTTCTAGTATCTTATAATTTCCTTGATAAAGTATTATAAAGGCAATCAATCCAATTAAAATAGGAAAGTAATTAACTGATTGATTATTTATAATTGCTGAAATACCTANNGGATGCACCTGTAATATTTCCTGCTTCATAAGCTGCATTTCCAATTAAAATAGAAGAAATAATAAGTAATATTATAAATCTATTTAGTAAAACAGATTTTATTGAGGTTCTTATAACTTCAGCTAAGTTCATCCTTGTAACTAAGCCTATTCTAAGTGACATTTCTTGAAGTACAATTGTAGAAAATGTTGATAAAATAATTGCCCAGATTAATGAGTATCCAAAAGAAGCGCCAGCAATTGTACAAAGAGTAACAGTTCCAGGTCCTATAAATGCAGCAGCAATTAAAACACCTGGCCCAATATCTCTAAACCATTTCATTATGGAACTTGAATCTTATCTCCAAGCAATATTGCATTTAGAAATAGTCTATTTGTCCCATACCATGAACCTCTAAAATTAGGATTATCAGAAAACATTACTGCTCTTCCGTCTCCAATTTTAGATACTAATAAAGAAATTGTAGAATTAAGTTTCTCAGCATTATTGTCTGTTATAAATCCATCTATCAAAGGGTTGTTAGTATACCTTACAACTGAGGAATATTCATTATCTGATGGTTGAATCCATACATTATTATTTCTGTAAACTGGAATATTAGAATCCTCATAACCAAATCCAATAGGATGTGTCAGATCGACTTGAGCATTTAAGATAATACCACCAATTCTTTCTTTTCCTCTATTATCTCGTGCATCAATGTATGGTTGATAATCTTTTCTATCCTCATCTTTGTCTGACTTAAGTAATTTTTCATTTACAATTCCATTATCAATAAGAAATTTTGAACCAGAACCAATTGAAATAATTGTGTTTCCAGAACTAGCCCAGTCTTTTATTTTTTTTAATTGATCTTCATTAAAGTCATAACTACCTGATACAATTACCATAGTTGTATACTTTTCTATTGAAACTCTATCAAAATTTCTAATAGGAATTTTAGATATTGGCATTCCTACTCTTTGATCTAATAAATGCCATATCTCCCCAGCTTCATATGATCTTACTCCAGTACCAACAAACATCATTGCTTTTTGTTTTTTTATTGGAGATACATATCCACTCCCAAGATCAATTCCACCAGAGCTTAAACCAGAAGGAGCTGAATAAATATCTACTTGATACTCTTTCTGAATAGTATTTAGTATTTCAAATAACTCATTTGAGGTTACTTTTTGAAGACTTAAAGGTATGACAAGAGAGCCATAATCAAATGATTTTAGACCACTAGAAGTGTTAATTTTAATAGGCTTAAATGCTGTTGAAACAAGAATATCATGATTAATTAGAGTGTTTATAACAGCTGGAATATTATAATCAACAGAATTAATAATATATGCATACTCAGACTTATCTATTTTATTAACATTAAATAAATTATCTAGATTGTCAAGTTCAATACCTTCAAGATTTTTCGATGAAGGACTATAATCAATATCATAAAAATTTGCAATTGACCAAGCTGAAGCATCATAAAAAACGCTATCTCTAAATTCAGTATTAGTTTCAAAAATAGACCTTACAGTTCTGTAATTTTTTTGTTTAGTTGGAACAAAAAAATCATTATTATCTTTTAAAACTCTTATATCATGTATCATTAATTTGTCAAGAAATGCCTTAGTCTTATTTCTATCTTTCCCCATTTTAAAAGAATAACCCTTTACTCTTTTTTTATCAGCATCTGTTAATGCTGAAGCAAAAAATCTTTGTTGATACTCTTTTAACTCATCTTTCATTTCAACTGAAGCTTTAACAGTATTCATACCAGACACATAATGATTTCTTATTGTGAAAGGAAATGTGATTTCTCCAAATTGATTTACTTGTTTATGCCCTCTAGAACTTGCTTGTTCAAATAACATTCCTATTCCACCAAGTAAATCAGCATATGAAGAGTGATATCCAGGATATGTTTTATCAAATGCTTCTTTTGAAAAATAGAGAGATCCTATCTCATCAAGACCCTTAGCAAAAAAGGTTCCAAATAATGTTTCAAAGTATTCATAATTTTCTTGAGGTATTACAGGATCCTTTGCAGCATGAGCTTTCCATGGAACAAAAAAATATGTGCTATTTGAACCCATTTCATGGAAATCCATTGTAACATTTGGAAACCAATTATGATGAAAATTAATTTTACCCCTAGTCTCTGGGTGTATCCCTAGCAATACATCTCTATTTAAATCAAACCAATAATGATTTGTTCTTCCACCAGGCCAATATTCATTATGTTCAGCATCCTGAGGATCATCAACAAGCGGAGAACCTTTATAACTATTTACCCATTGAGTATGCCTATCTCTTCCATCTGGATTGATTGTAGGGTCAATTAACACAATTGAATTTTCTAGATAATCTTCAACTTCTTTAGATTTAGAGCTAATTAATGTATATGCAGTAAGCATTGCTGCCTCTGAACTAGAAGGTTCATTTCCATGAACATTATAGCCTAGATTTACAATTACAGGAAAATTATTAGGTATTGAAGTTTCAGTGTAATTTTCATAATCTGGATTTATATATGAAATATGTGTTTTCCTAATTGATTCAATATTTTTTATTTTTTCGGGACTACTTACTATTAAGTATATTAATTTTCTTCCCTCATATGAAGTTGCATATTTAAACATGTCTGCTTTATCTGACACATTAGATAAATATGTCATATACGACACAATCAAATCATGTCTTGTATGCATATCACCAATTGGATAGCCTAAAAATTCCTCTGGAGACTTTATATCAGAATCAAAAGGAGCGTATTTTTCAAAATAATAATCTTGTGAATAAAGTGAACCTAAAAATATAAGGTTAAGTAGTAAAAATTTTCTCATAATATTTATTTTTTAATGCCTGGTAATGAATCCGGTTTGTTTTGTTGCCAATCAAAGTTTGAATATTTTTTCTTTAAAGGATAAATTTCGTTTAAATTATTTCCATCATATATTCTACCATTTTTCATTATCATATCTACGGAATTTGTATTCCTAATGTTTTCAAGAGGATCTTTATTTAATATAACTAGATCTGCTAATTTACCCTTCTCAATTGACCCTAATTCTTTATCAAGTCCAATTGCATAT
>ENA-UZWR01003070-UZWR01003070.1-metagenome-genome-assembly--contig:-Day-1-25m-contig-3070_pt1 | contig 12433 bp, 5 predicted proteins | sample MGYA00260337_ERZ794897 | MGnify/ENA metagenome assembly ERZ794897 | reverse complement strand
ATTGATCGTTACTCAAACCATCTCCCACTTGGCCGTAATTATTTCTCCCCCAGCAATTTAATGTTCCATCATCATGCAAAGAACACGTAGAACCATATCCTGCACTAAGTGCAACAATTGGTGAATAGTGTTGAACATCAACTTGAGATGGTGTTGTCCTAAATTGTGAAGATGAGGAAAAGGCCCCATCACCGATTTCACCATAGTAATTCCTCCCCCAACACCAAAGCGTATCATCGGTCATTACCGCGCAACTATGAATGTCTCCAACAGCCATCAGCGATACGCTTTTTCCCTCAGGAAGGTGCACTGGCACAGGAGTGGATGTATGTGCCGCAGTACTTGTTGGCAAATCACCAGTGCCCATATTCCCATACTTCTTGTAACCCCAACAATACATATTGCCATCATCCAGCACCGCGCAGCTATGGTCTTCAAAGGCATCAATTGAAAGTGCAAATCGCCCTAATGGCAACTTAACTTCCAAAGGAAGTCCTGAATATGCAGGGGAAGTTGAACCACTTCCTAATTGGCCGTAATTATTTTTCCCCCAGCACTTGACCGACCCATCATCCATTAATGCACATGCGAATTGTTTGGCAGTGGTAACCATTGTCGCATTACTCGACCATGGAAGCAGAACCTCTTGCGGCCTTATTTCATCAAAGAGAGATGCATCATTTGAATGGGAGCCTATTCCAATTTGTCCTTGTGAGCCATCGCCCCAGCACATGACCCTATTATTTTCAGTGACAATACAAGTATTTGAAAATCCAGTTGAAACTTGTTTTACAATTGGGGCCTCTCCATCAAATCGAACTGCAGTTGGCCTTAGTCTCCTCGTTAATGTCCCATCTCCCAGTTGGCCATCCGTGTTGTAGCCCCAGCAAAATAATTCGCCGCCTTGTTTAATTCCACAAGCATGCTTATAATTTGCATCGACAGCGACCATTGGTAATTCCGAATCTGAATCTACATAAGAGATGCTGTTTGTCCAAGCGGGTTTGGCACCTTGCTTACGATCAATATTCATGCCTTGGTAACTAATTGAACCTTGGTTAAATCCGTCTAATGTAATTACATTCCAATCAAATATTCCACTTTGACTTGCATCAGATGAAATTTCTAAAATAGATTCGTTATATGATATTCCGCTTGGTAAGTTTGATAATGAATAACTATTAATTCCCCACCCCATTGGATATGCTCGCTTTGAGGATTCTTCTGAAATTACATATCGTAATTGGTCCGGGTTATTTCCTTCATTGAGTGCCAGCCTCATGCCGTAGCCATTCTGACCCCAACAAGTTATTTCTCCAGTTTCAATAATTGCACATGCATAAGCACCCCCACTACTGATTGACATGATTTTATAATTTGTTTTGAGGTTTAGATAAATTGGATAAGTAACGTGGGTCGGTTGAACATTTTCAACCGGTCCTTCAACTTGATTTTGCGCATTGTATCCCCAACAATAAGCAGAGCCATTAATCAATACTGCACAAGTAAAATCTGTGCCTAAAGAAAGTTGTACAGGTACTGAACTAGTTGGCATTTCTGCAAATACAGGTAATGATGAAGAACTCGTCGAACCAACTCCAAGTTGGCCATAGTTATTGTATCCCCAACAGTAAATCGAATTATTATCTAAAATAGCACAAGAATAGTGATCTCCCGATGATATTGCAAGAGCAGTGCGTCCTTGGGGCAATTGTGTATAAACCGGAACGTGACTATTTGTCGTCGTGTTATCGCCTAATTGTCCATAACTATTGAATCCCCAACAGTAAACAGACCCATTATCTACAATAGCGCATGTGTGACCATATCCATTAGAAATATCAGTCACTCTTTGGTTATCTGGCATGCTCACAATTTGAGGTCTTGTTTGTTGAGTTACTGAATCAATTCCTAATTGGCCATAATTATTGTAGCCCCAGCAATATAATTGTAAATCATCGAAAATTGAGCACGTGTGCTGAGCACCTACACTCACTTGTAATGCCCTATTCGTTTCTAAACCGTTGGCTTCGATAGTAACTTCTTGTCGAACGTTATAAGTGGCAGTAGTAGTTCCAACTCCGACCCCCCCTTGTGCATTGTAACCCCAACAATATAATGACCCTTCATAATCAATTCCACATGTATGCATAGGGCCCGTAGAAATTGAGGTTAATGGCTGTTCGAATAAGAGAATTTTGTTCGGAGTTAACTTTGCATTTACAGTATTATCCCCTAGTTGGCCCTGTGTATTATCACCTTGGCAATAATTAAAATTATTCAATGAGATGTAGCATGAATGGCCCCCTCCAAGGTCCAAATCTACTGGAATGTGCGATTCCATATCGTCAACGATCGCCATTCCGTGAGTATGTGATGCAATTCTGTCACTCCATTGGTCTATTCTTTCTATAATTTCAAAATCTACAATAATTGTAGTGCTGTGTGTTCCGGCTAAAAAGGTAATCGAAGCACTATGGTTTCCGATTGGAAGAAGATAGTTTAACTCTAAAGAATTGGTAATATTATTCCATTCAATTCCTGTTGGGAGGTTTCCAGAAATGCTGGATGTATAATCCCAACCTGCTACATGTATTGGTATTGAAATTTCTGTCCCTTGGATGAAACGATACGCTTCGTTCATTCCTTCTTCGTAACCCTTTACCAACTGAGGTGAATTACTATGTACATTTGAGCCTGTGCCTAATTGGCCAGATGTTCCATAACCCCAACATCTTGGTGCACCATCATGGAATAATGCACAAGCAAATTTGTTGCCTACCTGGATGGAAGTTGCTTCAAGGTGTGAAATGGAATTCAAGGTTTGAGGAGAATTCGATTGAGTGGTACTACCTATACCTAATTGGCCGTAGTAATTATCCCCCCAACATTGTATCGAACCATCGTCAAACAAAGCACAAGTTGATTGGAATCCAACAGCAATTTGTATTGGGTCATTAATCCCTGAAAGTATTACAGATGAAGGTGAATTTCTATCAGCTGTAGTTCCATCTCCAATTTGACCAGCGCCGTTATTACCCCAACAGTTGATAGAATAATCATCTAGAATCGCGCATGTCTGTGTGTATCCCAATGATATTGCCAACGCAGTTCTTCCGGCGGGAAGTAGAACTTTGATAGGCAGGGGTTGGTTGGTATTATTTCCAATTCCCAATTGCCCTCGGTCATTAAATCCCCAACAGTACATTGAGTCATCTGACATAATAGCACAAGTGTGAGAGTTGCCTGCAGAAATACTAATTGCAGTCAAATTGTTTTCAAATTGAACTTGTTTAGGCGTTGTGCCGCTTGCATAAATTGTTCCATCTCCAATTTGTCCATAACTTCCTAATCCCCAGCACCATGTGGAAGTATCCATTCGAATAGTGCATGTATGGGCGCCCCCAGCGGATATCGCAGCCAATGGTTGATCGTAAATTTCTGATATTCCAGTATATCTATGAGGATAATAATGCGTTCCAGAGGAGTACCCGTATCGATAAGATGTTGAATCACCCCAGCAAAGTAATTCATTTTCATCGTCGAGAGCGCAGGTGTGTGTACCCCCCACTGAAATAGTTGAGAAATTCAAGTTAACATAACCATAGGCATTGGTTATTTCTTTGGGATAGTTATAATTTGAAGTCCCTGAGCCAAGTTGTCCGCTTGTACCTATCCCCCAGCAGTTTACTTCATTTAGTGAATTTAGTATGCAGGTATGTAATCCTTCAGAGCTGATCATTGAAATTTGTGATTTAGCGTAAGAAGAACTCGCTGAACCATTTATGAGCCATGGTTCTATGATACGCCCTTCTTGTGAAATTATTTTGATAACACTGTATTGAATGCTAATACTGTTTGAACCAAAATCATCAGTAACTTGTAAATTAAAACTTCCTGCTGCAAATGTTGAACCATCATAAGATATTACATTGGATGTAGAATTAAATGCCAGCCCAGAAGGTAATGTCCCACTAAATGATACATTAGCATTCCATCCTCTAAACTGTAATGATTTTTGTTGTGGATATCCTTCAACAAAGTTTACACTGTTTTGTAATGTTTCAGACCCTGAATATTCAGTCGATGGAGAAACGAAAGTCGAAGGGCGGTTTCTACTTGTCTGAGATACATCACCTAGGCCGTAGTATGTTGTTGCCTTGCCCCAACAACTCAAAGCTCCATTATCATATTGCGCACAGGTTTGGTGGTAACTTTTATCAAGATAAATAATTTTTATTTCCGAATTTAAAATGTGCTCCTTTACCCAAACGGGAGTGAGCATTCCGGTGTTATTTCCATTACCTAATTGGCCGTAGCCGTTATACCCCCAACATAATGCTGAACCATTTCTTAACCATGCGCACGTGCCCCCATCTGATGCTGTTACTCCCACTACCTGATAAGAAGAATCAAGAATCTCAGTTGGAGTTAAAACATTAGTTGTACTGTTATTTCCTATTTGTCCAACACTGTTCTCGCCCCAACAATATAGGCTGAAGTCATCAAGAATTGCACATGCATGATTCGACCCTACATCTAAAGAAATTGCAGTTCGGCCCTGTGGAAGTATTGGCCAACGGATTGTATTATGTGTTTCACTTATTGAGCCATCACCCATTTGACCAAGCCCTGCTCTTCCAAAGCAACCAATTGTACCATTCTCCAATAATATACATGCCATATCTTGGCCGGTAGAAACCATAGTCGGTCTAGAGTTGCCTAATCCAGTTATCTGGTTTGGCAGTAGTTGGTCGGTTGTAGCACTAGAACCGGATTGGCCATAATTATTGTAGCCCCAGCAGTAAGCCTTCCATTCAACGCTCAATGCACATGTGTGATAGGAACTCGTACTAACTTGTAAGACTCCTTGTGACAATTCAGAAACTCGCTTTGGTGTAGTCTTGAGGGAAACAGTGCCATCTCCAAGTTGGCCCTGTGCATTGTACCCCCAACACCAAAGTTGACTTTCATTATCTATTGAACAAACATGGTACGTTCCGACGTCCATGCTTTTGGTTGATTTCATATTGTTGTCATTTACATATGAGGGAGATGACAATGTAGATTGGTGGGCTACACCACCCTGCCCGTTCGCGTTCTGGCCCCAACATTTCATTCTATACTCATCGGTTACTAGGCAACTGTGTTCGTAACCAGCATTAATAGAAATAGCATCTTTGCTATCGGTTAAGCCGAAACCAGTATTAAGTGCGAAGGAATCTATCCTTCCTTCTAATTTATCGAACTCAAAGACGTCTACGGTGAAGGATGTAGTGAGTGATGAAACCCCGTTCGTCACAGATATTGAGATTGGGTTTTGACCAATATTTGGGGAGCCATCGTATTGCATTACGCCCAAGTCACTATCCAATGAAAAGCCAGTTGGTAATTGTGATGATGAGAAGTTAAAAGACCCCCATCCAGATACAAGCAATTGATGATTTGCTGAATATCCAGATGAATAGTAAGCATTTGAAATTGAATTATTTTGATTCCACGCAACTTCAACTAAACTAGTTCTGTCTATTGTAGTTGAGTCACCTAATCGGCCCTCGGAATTTGAACCTACGCAGTAAACCGCAGAATCATTTGTCAGTACACATGTGTGCGATTCCCCTGCAGATACGATCACTGCTGATTTCCCTAGTGGCAATTGTGATTGGGTTGGTACTTTTTTGAATGCAGTAGTGCCATCTACTAACTGCCCATTGGCATTCAGGCCCCAGCAATACATTGAGCCATCATTCATTACTGCACATGTATGGGATATTCCTACATCGATCATTACTGCATCCTTTGATGAGGGTAATTGGGCTATAACTGGAGTTGATCTATCGACCAGAGTATTGTCACCTAATTGTCCGTAAGAGTTCCATCCCCAACATGCAACTTGCCCGTTGACTAATATTGCACATGAATGAGATTTGCCTGAACTAATTGTTACTGCTGAATTTGACCAAGGCATTATTGTTGGCATCCCGGGTTGAGTTGAATCTGTATTTGTTCCATCTCCTAACTGTCCTAAATTATTTTTCCCCCAACAAGATGTCGAGCCGTTATCTAATACAGCACAGCTAAATCCATCTCCAACTGATATGGCGGTCGCCATACTGCCCCCCAAGCCAGTTACTTTTGTGGGATTGCCAAACCAAGTTGATTGGTTGCCTTCGCCGATTTGACCATCTGTATTTTTGCCCCAGCAATGGACATTTCCATCATCTACGATTGCACAATTATGCGCATCGTGGGTAGCGATCATTTCGACGGTTCGATGCTCGGGGAATGATACTTTAATCGGGGCATTAGAGTCGGTGGTCGAACCTTGCCCTAAGCGAGAATCATCCCCTTCCCCCCAACAATATACCTTTCCTAAATTCGTAAGAGAACAGGTATGTGAGGTGGCTGTAACAACAGAATATGTGTCTTTTATTTCATTATAAGCATTGGAGTCGCTAGTAGGCACAGGGGTTGATTCATCACTAGTACTAGCAGTTCCTAATTTACCGTTTAGGCCATCCCCCCAGCATAGCATTTGGCCACTCTTCTGATTGATACATGTGTGATCTTTAGTTGAACTTAATGAGGTAATATCTGAAACTGAATTGTCGCCAGATAAACTAATTCCCCCTAGATACGAAGCGATTCGCCCCGGATACGGTAGTGAATTTTTCACAATAATTGTGATTGGTAAAATAACTTGGTCATTACCGGCAATGAATGTTAGATTATGATACGTTGTGCTCAAGCTTCCAGTCCCATCATGGCTGATAGCGCCGGTGGTGGAATCTAACACAAACCCGTTTGGTAATGGGGGAGAGATTGATACTGAAAAGTTCATGCCATCGACATAAGGTGATTTTCTCAAAGATTCAGATTGGGGGAAGAGAAGTGGTGTGGATTTTTCACCTATAGTGATTTTGTTAAGAGATGGCCCCGGCCGATTCGATACTGTTCCATCACCGAAATTACCCTGAGCATTGTAGCCCCAACATCCAACTCTTCCAGATTCAAATATACTACATGTTGTTTGATCTCCAAGTTCGATACTGACTGAATTATAAAATTCATTGCTGTTATAATTTAAATTTACACTGTGATGGTTGGGGGCTGCTGCTGTCCAACTCGCAGTACCGTCTCCTAATTGACCATAATTACCTAACCCCCAACATAGAATCGTTTGAGTTTTCAATAAAGCACAAGTATAAGCTTGCCCTAAATCAAAATCGATTGGTTCAATTGGCAAATCGATTACGGATGTCGGATAGAGGTACCAACCGGGAGTATTTGATTTCGTTCCAATTTGGGCATAATTATTAGACCCCCAACATTTCAAATCTCCACTGGTTAGTAATGCACAAGAATGGGAGGTTCCTACTTTTACAGAAACAGCAGAATCTGAAAAGGGCAATAAAACTTGTACCATCTTATCCCGATTGATCGTAGTCCCGTCCCCTAGTTGGCCGGCGTTGTTGTATCCCCAGCAATATGTTGCACCATTATCATTAAGTATACAAGTATGAGATTGTTTAGAACTGATACTAACTGGATTTATTTCGTTTGGAATCTCAATTTTCGTAGGTATTGTTTTTTCTGAAAAATCACTGCTACTGAAATGCAGTTGGCCATAATTATTGTTCCCCCAACAATAGATTTGTTGCGATACTGTCAATGCACATTTATACTGGTATCCTAGAGCGACATCAACAATTGTTTCATTTGAATCAATTAGTACTCTTTCGGGTGAATCCAGGTAATTTTCAGTACTACCCGTGCCTGTTTGGCCGTATGTGTTGTGGCCCCAACACCATAACATTCCTTCGGTATCAATTGCACAAGTTGAGCTAATGCCAGATTCAGCCTTTACAATTTTCACACCTTCGGGAAACTTTACCTTAACGTATTCTGCCTCGTAATATGGGCTTGGCGATTGATATCCGATCCCTAACTCGCCATAATAATTATTTCCTGTACAAGACATTGATTGATCGTCATAAACTACGCAACTATTGTAATTGCCCGCCGTAATTGATTCTGCTCTTACACTATTAAAAAATGAAGCATCATCAACAAAGGTTTCAGGGTAGTACTGGGAACTTATATTGAGGGATGGGGATGAAAAGTCGATTTCTTGGTCGGCGATGATTTCAATCTCATTTTGCCCCCCATTACTGACGTAGGAGTTCTGTGGAAGTAAAACCATCAGCAATGAGAGAGTTATTGGAATCCATAAACGGGAGCGGGATGCCATGTCTTTGGGATGTCCTACTAATAAATAGTAATTAGTATTGATTGCCATGTTTGTTTTTTGTTGCTTCAACGGCGTCTAATTTCAAATATCATCAATCAATATATTCCAATTGTAGAGCATTCAAATAAAATCTCAAATGCTACATTCCTTACAGGTGGTTTTGCGTAGTTTCAATCTTTGGCGTGCTAAGGTCAAAAGACATCGAATGCATCGTGGTTGGCTCTCTCTTATTGCCCGTTTGCCACAACATTGAACATTATTTTGAAGCTAAAGTTGGCTTGAATTCGAGTATATTGTTTAATTCCCCCACAATGGTGGTGGTGGAGGTAATGGTTCATCGATGAGCGGCAATGAAGGTAATGGTTGCGCTTGCGGTGGTGGCGGAGGTAATGGTTCATCGATGAGTGCCAGTGGGAGTAATTGTTGCGCTTGAGGTGTCAATGATAATGGTGGAGGCAGCGATGATTGTACCTCAGTTGGCGCTGGAGGTGCCGGAATAACTACTTCTGGCCATGCAACAATCGGCTCTGCCTCAGCGGTTGGCTGTTGAGGCGGTTCTATTCCAGGCATTGCAATTGAGGCTGGAGTGGGTGCGATTACAGGCGGTGTCGCAGCAGCAACCTTGGCAAGTTCAAGCGCTGCTGCGGCTTCCTGCTTCGCTATGATTTCAGCAGATCTTTTTTCCTCGATTTCTGCTGCTTTAGCCTCAATACTGCTGCCATCTAATTTCCCACCACTAAGCAATTGTTGCATTTTGGAATCGATTTGATTCATGCTAAAATTAGTTAACTCTCGGTTTGAATCCTGCCTGTATAGAAGTAAACGGTGCCGTCCTGAGTTGGTCTCAAAGGTCAATAATTCCGGATCAAATAATTGAGCTAATAAGAGTAAGGCCCCTATTAATAGCAAAGGTTTGAGGAATTGATATGAATATGAGTGTATTTGATCGGACTGTCCGAATGTTGGCTGGCTTGGGCTTGGTCACATTTGATTACTTTGCAAACGCTAGTTGGGAAATCGCATTTTTGGTTTTAGGTGCATGGAGCGTCTTCACCTCAACATTTGGCTACTGTCCGTTTTATCGGATATTGGGGTGGAGTACTTGCCCAACTGCTATTGCTTCTGAGTGAAAATCAGTATTGGTCTATAATTATTGCAGGATAGTTTTGCCCTAGTCATTTTTTTCAAGGTATTTGGGTACGGTTCTCAGTTCTTCATCCTCTTCCTCTTTTTTCATTTTCTTAATTTGATATAGTTGGAATGTAAATGAACTTATAAATAACCCGAGGACGCCGATTTGTATTATTAAACCGCCCAAGTCGACCTGAGATGGTATTCGCCCGAGAAGCATTAGGATGCCGTATATCGTCATCAAAGCACCCAATGCTGCAGATCCAAAAACATATACATTCTTTCTCAAAAAACGATTCATAAAATAGGAAAGAAGGAATAATCCGCCGCCTAGTAATTCTAATTCTAAATCGTATCCATTGCTTTCTAATACCGACATTAACCCAAACATCACATAGAGTGAAATGGAAATCGTCACTGCAACTGATACCAAACCAATGAGTAATAAGGACAACACTCCGCAACCAATTGTCGCAATGAGTGTGAAATTAGCGGCAGATATCTCCACCATATCCCCTAATTGGCCATATAGCATTGAACTTGACAAAAAACCTATCGAGCAACCGATAAAGAATGAAAAGACTTTGATGTATTTTGAACCGAATAGTAGCAAAAAAATGGCGATGGGGATTAGTAAACCCCCTATAACGGGATTTGCCCAACTGTCTATTTGTTGCCAGAACCCGCCCGCGATATCCATTTGACCAATCTGCAACGGGCGGCCGGGACTTGTTGTAGATTTGGGATAAAAAATAAGAAATGGATTGATATGTGCTAGTATATCATTGAAGAATTGGAATGTTTGTCGATTGCAGTGGATTAGAAGTTAAACAAATCTTCAAAAGCCAATGTGCTAAATTATTACTATGGCGAATAATCTACAGGCATTCAGTTTTGTCATAATTTTACTACTCATTGTCCCTGGCTGTATTAACTCTCAAGAGATGGGTGTTACCGAGGGAGAAATTGTACAAGAAACTGAATTACCTGAGAAATTAAACTTGGTAGCAGATACTGCTGGCCGTGACATAGATAGAGGTCAGCAGATGGATCTACTGGCCGATGCTAATGGAGAAAAGACTCTGATTCTATGGGTTGCTGCTGGTTGCTTGGGTTGCCATGATTGGACCGGACTGATCGCCGAGGAAATGCGGGAAGGAAACATATCTAATGATACTAGAATAATCAGCATCCACAGATATCCTTCTTTTGAATCAAGAGATCAAGTAATTGACGTATATGCATCAGAAAATAGTTCTACACAATCCTTGTGGCCGGTATTAATTCCAGATGAAGGACAATCTGCAATCGATATGGAAACTGGACAAAATACAGATTATAGTTACAGTACTGCTTTTGATAACCCCGTAACTCCATCTTTTACTTTGATTGATGGAGAGGGTAAAACATTGTGGAGAAGTAAAGTGTACTGGGCTAACCAGACTTTGCTGACCGAGGCAATGAGTCTCTTAGATTCGTAAGCGGGGGTTTGTTCATTACATGTTGTAATGAGAACTCACATCTTCCATTTTACAGAACAACCAATTGAATCTGTTTCAACAACATCTGGTGTTTTTCCCGCGAGTGTTGATGTTATCGCATCAGATAACTCAGATGTTGTGACTTCTGTAGGGTTGCGAGGGGAATCGTCCATTCTTCCTTGATAGACAAGTTCGAGTTGTGAATTGAATAAGAAAAACTCAGGTGTTCGCTTAGCCCCATAATGTTGTGCAACCTGTTGTGATGCATCATACAAATATGAGTATGGCAATCCCTTATTCGACCTTTTAACCATATTTTCAAAGGAGTCGTCTGGGTAATTATTTGCATCATTAGAATTGATTCCAACATAACCGATTCCTACGCTAGAACAGTATTCAGCCATAGCATCCATTCTTGAAAAACTAGCAACGACATATGGGCAATGATTGCATTCAAAAACAACTACAATACCATTCTCTCCTTTGGCTTGCTCAAGAGAAACCATTTCTCCCCCATGCTTTGGATTTGCATTTTTAAGATTGAAACTCGGGGCTATATCGGATATGCTTAGGCTCATAACATCCCTAGATAGGCTCTTGTTCAAATCACTTCGCTTCAGANNAGTCCCAGAAAGGGCTTGTTCAAATCACTTCGCTTCAAACGCTATCAGTTGGAATTGGTCATTTGGGCGATTTCACATTCGTCTAAACGTGTACGTGCGACTTGGCAATCAGCATCGATTGCAAGTACACTCTTCCATGCTGCACTGGCCTGGTCAAGGCGTTGTGCTTCATGGTGTAATGCCGCAATATGTAACCGTGCGTCCAAGTGCTGAGAATCGGAACGAACTGCTGCTTCGAAGTCTGATAATGCCGCTTCTTCCCTACCCCAGTCGAGGTATAGGAGGCCGCGTTGGTGCCAAGCAGGTGCGTGATTAGGAACTAATCTAAGCGCTTCATTGAGCGGTGCTTCTGCTCTTTCTGGCCTTTTCAAGGCCATGTGACACGATGCGAGTTGCGTTAGTGCATGATGATGATGAGGTGCATTTTCTAGAACGATTTTGAGATCATCTCTTGCAGGTTCCCACTCTCCCAGCATCATGGAAGATTCTGCCCTTCGCAATCGTGCTAAAATCAAACTCGGTGCTAAATCTAAGAGTATTTCTGAATCATCCAATGCCTTCTTTGCTTCATCCATTGCCATCAAAACACTACATCGATTTAGACGTGCACGGATGTGGCCGGCATCATATTTCAAAGATTCAGTATAATGTGTTAGGGCTTGATCTAGATGGCCTCCGCAGGCTGCAATATTCCCTCTTACATAGGAGATTGTTGCATTCTCTCCATGTATGTCAGCAGCGTCAATGAAGGTGCTAGCGGCTGAAATATCGCCATTGTCAAGAGATAACAAGGCTGATTCAATTGCTGTAGAAGGGTCTGATTCTGGTAATAGCCTTCGTGCTCTATCAAGAGATTCTGCTGCTTGGTCAAGGTTTTTCAATAAACGATTGCTTCTAGCGAGTCCAAGCCAAGCGACTCCTGATTCTCTATCCAATTTGAGTGCCTC
>ENA-UZWR01007459-UZWR01007459.1-metagenome-genome-assembly--contig:-Day-1-25m-contig-7459_pt1 | contig 12440 bp, 15 predicted proteins | sample MGYA00260337_ERZ794897 | MGnify/ENA metagenome assembly ERZ794897 | reverse complement strand
CTAGACAAGACTGCTAGACTCTACAAAGAATTACAAAAGAAAAAAAATAAACCTAGCCCAAGGCTTTGGAAATCTGATTGGAGAAAGTAATGAAGTTACTGATTATCCCACTTCTTATTGTTACCTTAATAGGGTGCAGTGTGCTAGAAGATAAACTAAACATAGAACAACAAGAATACTTAGAATGCAAACCACCAGAAAGTACATTATGCATAGGGTGGAAGTATGAAAAATAAAGGAATACTTCCATTACCTGTGTTTACAAGAGGCAGAGGAGAAAAGAAAAAGGAACACTTAGTTAGTTTAAACAATTTCTTTCCTATGCATTTTATACAAAAGAACAATGTTAAACGAGCCTATCACGATACTGTCATGGAATGGGTACACACACTGCCTAAATACAAAACCATACAGCCCCATTATAAACTATACTTTAAAACAAAACACAAAAGAGATTTAGATAACTACACATTTACTATGCATAAGTTTCTTATGGATGCATTAGTAGAAGGTGAGGTTATTGAGGATGACCACTACGAGATTGTAACTAAGGTTACTACAGAGATTGGTGGATTAGATACGGACAACTATGTTGTTGTCGAAATAAAAGGAGAGGAACTTGGCACTGAACAAGAGCAAGGACATAAAGGAATTAAAGAAGTTTGATGTAGACCTAGAATTTGGTCAGCAATGGGAGAAGCACATAGATGAGATGTTCTCAGGTGCTAAGAAGTGTGAAGTTAAAACAGAGAGGGATAAGTGGGCGAGTACAGGTAACATCTGTATTGAGACTGAAAGCTATGGTAAGCCATCAGGATTAACTAGCACAGAGGCTGAGTTGTGGGTACATAATTTAGTTAAGGATGGAGAGTTGTGTTGTAGCTTAGTGTTTAACACAGACAAACTACGAAAGACAATGGAAGAAATGAAACCTTACACTGTCATGGGCGGAGACAACAAAGCCTCTAAGATGTACTTAGTTAATATAGCTAAGCTCTTGAAGGCTGTTTCTTCTTAGGCCCTTTCTTTTTATCATAACCCCAATTAATATCTGACAGACCTTTGTCAATAGCCTGTTGTAATGGCGGAGATTTTATATTCTGAAATCCCGGTTGGTTAGCTAAGTCTATACATTTTCTCATTACTAATCTCCTAAGAAATATTCTTGTCCAATTCTACCAGTAGTAGCATTTAAAAATATTTTATACATTTCTTCCGCAGTATCCCCTATTGGTTCGTCACCCATAATCTTTTTCAAGAAACCATCAACATATGCCGGACCCGGACCTGCAATATAACCTGCAACTTTAGCATCTCCAAGCTCTCCTATCAACGGAATACCCACAGCACTTACTGTTTCTAAGACACCCCTTTCTTCTTCTACCCCTTTAATAGCATCCTTGATTGCCATAGCTAATGCAGCCATTCCTATTGCAGCACTTATAGATGAAATCGCAGCCATCTTGCCAACAAAATCAGGAGAACAGAACTGAGGATTTAACTTAGCGTTAACTCTCCTAGCTATTGTATTACCAAATAATATAGGGAAAGATTTAAGCTGTGCAATTAACATGAGATTAGGGTCTGACATCCACAGTGGGCGATTACCAGCAGTAGGCTCAAGTGCTACATCTGTTGTTATCTTACGCATCCAAGGAATCATTACATCTCTTACAGAAATAGTGTTGCCTTTTGAGTTTACAAATGTACTGTCTAAGAATGCATCATCTAGTATAGCATTTTTAATGTTACCATTAGCAAGAGCACCTACCTTTTCAAAGTCTGACATGCTCAATCCATTTTCTTTTAGTTCTTGTAACAGCAGTCTTTTCTTTGTCTTACTTAAACTTTTAATACTATTTAATTGGTCTTGTATCATATTTAAACCAGCAGCAGCAGTCCATACTCTTACAGCATTTGTGTACTGTGTTAGAAACATAGCACCCGGGCTACGGAAGAAATAATTTAATGCAACATTCCTATCTCCTGCCATTAGTTTGTCTATTCTTTCAGACATTTGTGGTTGCATTGCCATGCCCATAACTCTAAGCAAGTCTCGGCCAAAAGAAGTCCTCGCATCTTTTCCTTCTGCTCCTCCATAAACAGAACGAGCTAACCCTTTCAATGCATATCCAGCCACAGTAGGTGAAGCCTTAAGCATGTTGTACCATCCAGTTCTTTGTCCAATCCACATAGGCTCAGTCCAAGAACTTATGGTAGCTAGCCCTAAGTAACTAATAGAAGTTATTGTAGACAAACCTTTCATAGCTTGTATAGCAGCCCGTTGCTCAGGTGTCTTTGGCTTTTTATAAACATTATGGTATGCATCATAAATGCCCCATAGTTTTTCTACTTGAGCTGAGTCAACTACACCTGATTTAATCAAGGTGTTAATAGCATCGTTATATTTATTAGCTTTGTCTCCACCAAATGCTTCTGCTGATGCCATTCTTGTAACAGCACTAAATAAATATCTTTCTATAGAATCTAATGTATCCTCGTTTCTAAACTCAGGTGAAAGATTATCCCACTTACCATCTCTTGCCCTTTCAAAAGAAGATACTCCCATACCACCATCTTTAGCTTCTGCTCTAATTTGCTCAGAAGTAAATACATTTGGGTCAACATCGTTTAGTACATTTTGTAATACTAAATCTGCTTCGACTGTACTAAGACCAACATCTCTTACTAAACTCTCTTTAAATCTTTCTGGATTCTTTTTTACTTTTTTGTAATCAATACCTCTACTTAAGTAACCTTCTTGGTGTCCAATAGTTAAACCATCTTTGCCTAGTGTTTTACTTAAAGCCTGATAAATACTTTCTTGTATATCAGCAATGTCTTTTATACTAGCATCTAATTCTTTTTTCTTTCTCTTACCCAAAGCCCTAGTTACTTCAACTTCAGCTTCTTGTAAATTGTACAAAGGACTAGCATTGCCTTCTTCTAACTTAGCTGCTATATATTTATTGACAGAAGGTCTAACACTACTAGCCATTTCTCCCATAAGTGCAACATGTCGAGTCCATTTATTTTTAACTTTCTCAAACTTGTTTATATAATCACCTATGTACTTATGTCTTAATGTTTCAAAAGACTTAGACACATTTTGAGATTCACCGCTTCCAGTAGAAGCATCTGTAAGTGGAGAAGACACTGACATAAAAGCTGCCATTTCTTTACCTGTCTGCACTTTGTTTCGTATATCAGGAAGACCATCAGTTGCTCTTCTTAACAATACATTAGCAGCTGCGTCTTTAATATTAGTAAGAAACCCTTTAGGGTCTTCCTTTGCATTAAACAGCTCAGGAATTACATCCTCTACATTTGCATCAATGTCTTTTTTAGGTGGCCTGATATTTACCATTGCATCTGGCTGTCTAACAACAGGACCTACACCAGCAGTAGCCACACCTGCTCCAGTCATTGTATTAAATTGTTTTAGTAACTCATCATACTGTTTGTTATATTGGTCTACATTCAAAGTATACTGCTCACCAGCAGCTGCTTTTCTACGAGCATCTTCAAAGTCTAAAATTAATTTGTCTTTTTTACGACTTCTGTTTACATCTGTAGCTTTGCTAAGTGCAACAGGAGAACCATAGACACCACCACCAGCAGCACCTACTACAAAATCAGTAGCTAAATCGTTTTTGTCTAACCCCTCTAGGCCCAATGCAGAAGTACGCATTGTGTTTATTTGCTGTGCAGTTTCTGTAGCACCTTCTATGCCTGCTGACTGAGCAGTTTGTTTTGCTCCTTTGTACAGCATAGCACCTATTTTTTCTTTATCTGTTTCTTTTAAATTCTTAGCTATTTGTTTAAAGGATTTCTTAGCAGGCAATCCTGCTTTGTTTAAAGACCTAGCCCATACATTAGGAAGTACAAAATCTAATCCTGCATTTTGTATAGCAGTCCAACTAGCCCTGCCTATTTCTTTATCTGTTAATTCATCTACTGTTTTATTATCAGCAGCAGCATGTGTTTCTACCGCTTCATCTAATAACATTAAATAATTCATTCCGGCAGCAGCACCTGTTATACCAGCACCAATAAGTTTAGTAGCACCCGGTCCTTTCATCATAAGATTTTGACCTAGTGTTAAACCAAACATAGTTATTGCAGAAGCAGCACCATTCTCTGCTAACTTCTCACCAATAAATCCCGGCATGTCTGACAAAGACTGGTCAAATATTCCTCCTTCATACTCAGGAATATATTCTTCCATGCCCCGCTCGCCCGCTTGTTGCATCTTACCTGCGTAATCTTTTACGTTTAGAGGCAACTCAGTACCCATTCTAGGCAACAACTCAGACAAGCCTCTGCCTGATGCTCTCATTAATCTATCTATTGAATAATCAAAAGCTGAGCCACTACCACCTGAATTAAAATCAAAGTTGTTATAATAGTCTTCACTTAGTTCAGGAGACGAAGCACTGCCAAAATCAAAATCGGCAAAAGGATGTTCTTCTTCTTCTTTTCTTGTAGCCATTTACTACCTCTATTTAGTTGCTGCTGCTTTTGCTTTTGCTTGGTCTCTTTCGTCTTCTAACAATTTCATTATTTCTGCATGCGTAAGTATAACACCATGTCTAGTAAAGGCTGCGTTTTGTATAGTTCTATATCTACCTATCATATTAGAAGCTGCTTTTTCTCTATCAGCTTCGCTTCTAAATTTAAACCATCCTTTCTTCGGTGTAAATATATTTTCTAAATCTTCTCTGCTCATGTCAACAGCATTAAATGCAGCAGTGTCTGGTTTACCAGCAGCAGCTTTAGTTGCCTGAGCTTTCTCATAAGCTACTAAAGGATTTTCTCCCCTGTCTTGTAAGTTTCTACCATAGTAATCCATAAGCATACCTAACTTATTTATAGTAGCTGGGTCTTTCATGCCTGCTTTAAATCTATCAGAAAAACTTTTCTTTGCCTCTTCCTCTTCTTTACTTCCTCTACCCTTAGCTAAATCATCTGCTGCTTTTTCATCTGCTATTCTCTGCTCTTCTTCAGTTTTAGTTTCAGTTTTTTCTTCTTCAGGTGCTTCACCTGTTATATTAAAAATACCCCTGTCAAGCTCTGCTTTGATAGACTCTTGAAAAGGTAAATCTTCAGCTTCTAATGCTTCTGTTACAACATTACCAGCATAACCTGCTTTGGCAGCAGTTTTTAACTTCATAAACTTTTTAGCAAACAAAGCTACAGCTCCAGCACTTGCAGCTTTTACAGGATTTTCTTGTATAAACTTAACAGTAGCAGCCCTTAACTCTGGGTCAGTCATATTTTTTATTATTGAAGCAATCTCAGGAGCAGGGTTAAGCACATCAATTAAACCACCCACATAAGGAGTTTCAGCTAATTCTGCTGAGTTACTTATCCAAGCATCCGGACTTGCTAAGTTTTTAATACCATTTAGTATATTACCACCATCTACAAAACCAGCTTTATCAATAATTGGAAATTCTTCTATTTCTTCTCTATTAAAAGCATTGCGAACTTGGTTTATTTCTGAGAATGTACCTCCTACTGCATCACAAGATGCTTTGTCATTAGCAAATGGAACTAATGCTCCATTGGCATTTGTACAATAACCCATTATCTTTCTCCTTTAAATTTGTAATTCATATTTTTTCCTAAGCAAAAAGATTTCTAACATCTCTTCGTGTTGAAAAATTAGTGTTATAATCTTTTGTACTGTATCCTCCTGCTGGAGCAACTGGCCTAGGTGCTGGTGTAGGTGCTGGTGTAGGTCTTCTAGCTGCATCCTGTACCGCAGCCCTAGCATCATTAGTTTTCTTTACTGTTGCTGCTGTTTGTTTATTAACAAGACTTGTTCTAGCTTCAGTAAAATCAGTCACTTCTTTTAATACTTCAGCATACATGTTATTAAACTTAGTATCATTCTCTAACCTAGCAATGTCATCATAAATTTCATTAAGAGTTTCTTCTTTAGGTCCAGCAACTGGCTCTGGTGTTACTGGCTGTGTACCTAAATCATCATAGTTTTTATAATAATTGCCATCATTGCCTTGATACAAATCTTGGTTATCCATTTCGGCTTGAGTTAGTGGTTGATTAAACAACATGCTATCATTAAAAGAATAATCAGCTTCAGACTCTATTGGTGTTTTGTCCTGTAAAAATGCATCAGGTATTCCCATTTTACCTACAAAGTTTCCATCACTGTCTCTACTAAATGTAGGCTCAATAAACAAACCATCCCTTAATTCTTCTTTTGTTAAATTAAGTGCCATCTGGTCAGCCATATTTTGTAGTTGGTCAGCCTGCTCTTGCACTGTTGGTTGTCTAGGAAGAGTTGATGGTTGCATACCTAACTCGACATCAGCAGTGTCATCCATTGCTGGAGCATATGGTATATTTCCTATTTGTCCTTGTTGCATTCTATTTTGCTCTGCTAATATAGCTTGTTGCTCAGGGCTTAAAAATATAGAAGCCTCTGTATTATTAGGACTAGGAAACATAGTGCTAGGTGGAGGATTGTCTGGTCCAAAGATTCCCATTTCATCTATTGTTTGCTGGTATGTTAAATCTCCAGCAGAACTAGGAGGTCTAGGTGTAATGCCATTGAATGCAGGCATACTAACATCAGCACTTACTTCTGGATTTACCGGTTGTACTCCTTCTGGCAATTCAACTGCTGGCATATTTATAGCAGCATCTGCTACTCCTACTGGTTCTGTATATCCTTCGCCAAACTGTCCTTCATAATAAGGATTTGCTACATCAGCAGGTGTACCAAAGATACTATAATCTGCACCACCTGTCCTTAATCCTTGGCCATAAGTGTACTCATCTAAGCCACCCGGACCAGTATAATTAAATAAAGACGAGTCATTGTATGCAGACAAATCTGGTGCGTATATAGTTCCAGAAGGTGTGCGTTGTCTAAAAACTTTTGGAGTTAATACTGGTGTTGTTGGTACTGCATTTGCTACAACAGCAGCATTGTTTCCTCCAGTAGTATTTACTGGCGATGGATTTCTGCTTGGCTCTGATGGAGTTGTGTTAGGAGATATAGGATTAAAGCTCCAGTCTGGACCTCTTGAGCCACCATATGCCTCATACTCATAGTTTGCTTGCATATCATCTGCTGGTATGTCATATGTTAAGTCCATATTATCACTCATCCAGCTACTATCATCAAAAAGACTTGGGGGCTGTACTGGGTTAAAATCATTCCAAGGACCGGGTCCGCTAGTATTTTGTGCTGGGGTAGACACCGGAGCAGTGTAAGGAGAATGCACATCTGTTGGATATGGGTTTTCGTACCTATCTGCTAAAGTAATTTTTATAGGGCCTATTGCCATTTTGTCTCCTTAAAATAAACTATACATTTGAGCTAAACCACCTAAGTTACTCATAGCACTAGCACCCGGTGTTGTAGATATAGATTGTCCTGCGTTTCCAACTAAAGGACTAAACCCTGTAATACCAGACTGATATTGTTTTAATTGCTGGTATGGTAAGTTTTGCTCAAACTCTTGTTTAGCCATAGCATCTTGTATTAATGCTTGTTCTCTTTGTTGTTGTTGACCACCTGATGAACCTAATGCACTGTAAGGACTAAAGCCAGCTTGCATTAAACCACCAGTCATTCCTAGGGTAGCTCTTTGTTGCCCTAATCCTTGTCCATATGCGTTGCTATATATTTGTGCTGCTGCTTGGTTAGCTGAGTCTGCTGCTCCGGCTAGTAGCGTTGCCTTCTGCAATACCTTGTCTTCCACCACCATATCCACCAGAAGCAATTGCACCGCCTCGTATGTCTGCTAAATTATCCTGTACACCTGCCATTGCTCTATCTGCTGCTGCTTGTGCCATGTTATTAACATAAGGATTATTAGCTACATCAATCATACTAGGGTCAAGGTTTTGTTGATATGCACTTAATGCTGGGTTCATAATACTTGGAGCACCTTGAGTAGCAAAATCTCGTATACCTTGTTGTGCTGTCATTTGGTCTGGTGTAAACCCAGCTTGTGTTTGACCTGCATAATATTGTGGCGTATTGTTGTTGTATAGATTAGCAGCTTCTTTAAAGCCACTTTCCATATAAGGTACAGCGACATCCCAAGGGTCTTGGTTTACTGTACTTGTGTTGTCACCTTTAGACATTATTTATCTCCTTTGCAAATAATCTTGTTTGTTCTTTATAGTTTATATCTTTAAGCACCTTTCCCCATCCTTTGCGACCAAATAGTTCTACATACTCACAATTGTTTTCTTTTCCAAATGCATTTAGGAGTGCATCTGCTTCATCTCTCCATGTCATAAATTCTTTTCCACCCAGTAACAATACACATAGTATATTTTTCTGAGGGTATACACTTATCTTTGTAATAAAAGCACCCTCTACTTCTGTGCCTATTTTTACCCAAAGCTGCATATTCTTCGATATACAAGCACTTTTTATGTCACTGGTACTGTACTCCCCTAAACCATGTTTCAGGGCTGCATTCAAGTATTCTTCAACGAGAGGCCACCAAGCCTCTACACTCTCTCCCTTAATCCCTTCAATCAAAGTTTACTCCACGCTCCTGTACTTAAGTATAAATACAACCCTTCACCGCTACCCGGATTCCAATTAGTACCATCTGCGTACCTAACATCTCCAGCTCTTGGTTTTGATGGAACTGCATTAGATTCATCATAATGTCCATCAGCTATGTTACTTATTATAGCAGACATTCTAGAAAATTCTTGTCTTAAATATGCAGGTAAATCCTTTGCATCATCAGGAACTGGTGCAGGAGAATAACGAATCATACACCTTTACCCCTATTTCCCGAAGGACTCCAATGCACTTCTAAATTAGCTAATGCCCATGTGTTTGCATCAGTAGACTCTGCTCTAATACCTACATAATTTCCCGTGGCTCTGACTGGTATCTCTGAATGTACACCACTTGTAAATGTATATGGTCCTTTCCATGTCGTGCCTTCGTGTGGCATCATCTCTTGACCTACATAAAAATCTACTGAACCTGTACCACTTATTCTTGGCACAATCTTTTGTATAGTCTTAGTACCCGGATACCCTAAATTCATATGTTCTTTTTCTACATATGCTCTAAAGTCTGTTCCTGCATTCTGATTACTACCTAATACATACAATTTAGTAGCACTTGCAGCAGCTAATAATAAACTAGGCTTAAGTGGTGAATCCCAAGACTCACTATCTGTATCCCAGTCTCCTGACTCTGACCAATCACTTGTACTTACTGTGTCTACAATACCCCAAGAAATATAGCTTACATAAGGTAAGTCTCTCTTAGACCAGCTGTTGTTTCTAAAGTTGTATACATATGCAGTGTCTGCAAATGCATTCGTGTCATTAGTGTTAGATACAAAGCATACCCACATCTCATTCTTTTCTCTGTCCGCAGCTACAAAAGTTCTTGTCTTGTAGTCTGGGTGCATAGAGTTAAATAGCTCATCTCTAATCTGTTGGTCTACAATGGATTCTTTAGTTTGCCCATCGTGTATATAAACATCATCCTCAGAAACCACAAAATGCTTGTTATCGAAACTTTTTGCACAGTGCCTACCTAGAATACCAACATCATCAAAAAGTTGCCTAAATCCAAATATAGACTGTCCACCTTCAAATGCCATAGACCAGATAGAATCTTCTTTATAAATAATATTAGTGTCACCTAATGGTAAGCAATCAATTACATAGCCATTAGACTGTGACAAATCTACATAGCCAGCATCTTTGGTAGCATCTGCTGGATTCCAAGTAGTAGGTACTGTACCACCTTCTGCTGGATGTGACCACTTAACTCTAAATGGGTAACGTGTACTTGACTCTGTTGTATCCAGTGCTACTAAGAATCTTTTAAAGGGTCTTATAACTTGACAACTTGTATTGCTTGGCCAGTTAGTTAAGTCAGCAAAATTAGAGGAGGCTGTGCCTAGCATCTGTGGGTCATCAACACCGTTGTTAAGTATAGCTACACCACCTAAAACCCCACCGTTCCATCCTTTAGCAGCAGTAGCTGAATAATCACCACCGCTAGAGCGTGTTACATCAGCGTGAGTTGTTGTAGTTCCGGATGTACTTACCCTGTATATTTTAGTTAAGCTAGGGTAAATCCAATAGTCAGTAGTTGTAGTGTTAAAGGGTAATAACCAATAAGGTGCTACCGTGGGCGTACCAAATACTTGTTGTTGTCCTAATACTTTGGCAGTTTTGTCATTATCAAATTGTATATTATTACCATCAGACCATTGAGTCTCTGGTAGTTCATAGGAATCAATATCTCTGTTAATTCCTGTAGGGTTTAATACTGTTACTTGTGCTGGCATTATAATCCAAATCCATATTTACTTCCGGGAGTTCTTCTTACAGGACTTGCTATTCCCATGCTTTTAGATTTTTTATCAATTGCAGCAGCAGCCTGTTGACCTCTATATTTAGGTGTTTGATAATAAGCACCTCTGCCTTGACTTCCTGTTCCTGTGTACCCTTTAGTGCCTGAATTGTCAACAGTAACATTTTTATAAACGTCAGCCATTTTAGTTTGATATTGTTTTTGTTGTTGCTGCTGTGCTTGTTGTTGCTGTCGTTGACTAATTACTTGTTGTGCTCTAGCCTGTGCTTCTGCCTGTGCTCTAGCCTGTGCTTCTGCCTGTGCTCTAGCCTGTGCTTCTGCCTGTGCTCTAGCTCTTGCTTCTGCTTCTTTTTTTGCTTGTATTCTAGCTACTTTAGTAGAATAATCTTCTACATTAATTTTACCTTTAGTAAAGTTTCCTTTAGCCCTAGGACCACCTAATGCTGTAATGTCAAGATTAGGTGTACTTGGTTGGTTAAAAAGATTATACACGTTGCCACCAAATTTATACATTGCATCTAAAGCAGGTGCATTGCCACTTTGTCTTAAACCCTCTATATTGTCAACAGATTGTAAAAATGCATTTTTTCCAAAAGTGCCAAAAGGATTGCTAAGGTTTCCATCCCATATACTGCTATCAGCTATGCCATCCATTTGTTGGTATGCAATGCCTGCCAAGGCTGCTGGAATTCCACCTAAAGGCAAATTACCTTTTGCTAACTGACCATAATCTTTTCCAGAGCGTATATGGTATCCATCAGTAGCATCTGAAACAGCATTGTTTACAATTGTTTGATTACGATAAGGTTTTCCTTGTAAATGTTTTTTAAGCTCTTCTTCTGTTAAATCAAAACCAGCAGCTAATCTATTTAAGCCTAAAATTCCTGCTCCATATAATGTGTTTTTTACTCCCATGTATCTCCTAGCTCATGTTTAAACCATCAACAACTGCGTACCAATTAGCACCGTTGTCAATCGTTTCAAAAGTTAAAATGTCTATTCCGCTTGTTGTTAATGTAGGTGTAGTACCACCAACAAATTTAACACTGCTTGGCCAAGGGTCTGTCACTGTACCACCGTTAGTTAATATTAATTTAAATTTACCGTATATACCAGAAGTAGGTGCATTACTTATTGTGAATGAACCGCCACTGGCAAGTACCGCAGTAACTACATTACCTAATGCAAAGTTAATTGCTGTTGCAGTGCTAACTGTACCTACTGCATTAACAATCTCTGTTTGCTTCTTGGTCTTTAAATTAGTTGTTGTTCCTACAGCATCAGCAGTCACCGTTCTTGATGCTTCTACTGTACCTAGTGTTGGTACATCATTATAGTTTAGCTCCGCTGTTGTACCGGTATAACCATCTATTTTATTTAATTCTGTATGTGTAGCTGTCATAGCACCAGCAATGTTTGGGAATGTAGCTTTAACCGCAGACTTGACTAATCTTATGTGGTCATCTCCCTGACTTCTTGAGTCTGTGCCTGTAGGGTTTGTTGCTACTAGCCCATCTATGTATGTTGTTGATTCTAATGCCATGTTATTTTCCTTTTGCTAATTGTGCTCCAAAATAGAACTCTATTATCATTGTAGCCCAGCCAAAGATTTCATCCATCTTTAATACTGAACCAGCCTGTATCTCTATGTACTCTACTATGTCTGGTGTAAATTGTATGCCAAAGAAACTAAAGCCTTCTGTTACTGTAGGTATAACTGTAGGCACATCAAACCACACTGGAGCTACTTGTGTAAATATAATTAATGCTAGTATAACAAATATAATGACTCGTCTGTTAAGGGCAGCCATCGGGCTTTCTTTATCTGCCCTGTCTCTAGCCTGGTTTATTGAATCATTGCGAGCCTGTAAATTCTGTATCATTAGTTTTTGTTGCTCTTGTGCTGCTTGGCTTTTAAGTGCAAACAACTTGGCTACAAAACCTAATGCTATGGGTGCTACGTTAGTTAAGAACGCTATCATATTGCTAACCTCATTGCCTCTATAATCCCTACTTGTCCTATGATGTACCAGGCAAATGCACCAAATACACCCCATTTAATTTGCATTAGTGAAGTATTAATCTTTTGTAT
>ENA-UZWR01005265-UZWR01005265.1-metagenome-genome-assembly--contig:-Day-1-25m-contig-5265_pt1 | contig 12580 bp, 10 predicted proteins | sample MGYA00260337_ERZ794897 | MGnify/ENA metagenome assembly ERZ794897 | reverse complement strand
CGTGCTCGCCAATCGTGCTCCAATTGAACGAAACGGTTGTCTGTTGATTGTAGGGGGTACCGTCAAGTGACCACGAACAAGCAGAGACTGAATCATCATCTGAACTTGAGTTGCATGTCAGAACAAGTGTGTTTGCATAAGCAATTCTCCATCCACCTGAGACGGGTGTAGCGGATGATGAAGAAGCAGTAGTTCCCGTAATACGAGCGACTGGATTGATGATATCATTGACAGTAATTGTCTGTTCTTGACGATCGAAACCGCTCTGCCCCAATACAGTCAACGTAACGATTCTCTCACCGGGAGATGTCCATTGAGCTTCAGAAGTAAGACCTGTTGCATCGACATCATTGATGAAATCACCATCATCGTTACCGTCAATGGTAGAATCGAAGTCCCATGTGTACTGAGATATTTGATCAAGATTGTTTGGAGTGGATGAAGCATTGAATCCAACTAATGTGTTCATCGGAACGGTTGTATTTTCTGCGACAAATTGAGCCTGAATCACAGGAACGAGTTGCACCCGAATTGTGATTCTTAAGGTCGCTGAACCATCTCCTTGTCCATCAGGATCATCTGTGTTGTCAACAATCAATTTGAGGGGTTGGTTTGCAAGAGCAGATGGAACAACCCAACTGAACGACGAAGTCCCATCAACAGCAAGAAGTGAGGCCCCTGTTAGGGCTACATTTGATTGACCAGAAAGATAGTTGGCATTCATCGATTCTGTTTGAAGATAAACATCTGCTAATCCTTGAAGAGACCATGCAGTTACTGCAATTGTTGTGCCTTCCTCAAGTTGCAAAGAGGTTCCTTCGAGAAGTGTAAGATACCCATCGGGGATGATGCCTACGAGATCGTGATGTGGCGTCCAAGGGGTGTCCGTAAGTTGTGTGACAGTCATGGAAATACGACCATCAACACCGCCCTGGTCGCCATCGCCTTGATCACCATCGTGGGCAAGGTTATCGATGATTACTGTCCATGATTTGGCGTTAATTGAGGAGGGAACCTTCCAATGGAATTCGTATTCACCGTTTGCAGATTCAGTTGAGGGTACTTGTTGGTACGAAGAGCGATAGGATTGGCCAAGCAAGTATGGTTGCAATCCCGATTCATCGAAAACAAGAACATCCAAAGCATCATCAATGACTGTAATTGAGAATTCAAACACATCTCCTGGTTGTAGCGTGCCGAGGTCAAATCGTATGCACATATCATTGGCCACAAGAACTTGTGATGACAGCGTTGATTCGCTCACGGAAAGGCACTGTGGCGCATCTCTTCCTTCGGTTGCTTGTACGCCCGGAATCATTACCGAACACATGAGGAGGCCGATGAGAACGTATGCACACTTCGATTGCATACTTGTGCCTTGATGACATTACACTTCAATGATGCGTTATGTTGTGTTGCTTCCAACCATCTTCACTTCTGCGATAGAACATGACGTTACCATCTACGTCAATTTGGAGACGATCTCCATCGTTTGCGTACTCAATTCCAGTCCCCTCCAATTCAGTCGACGCTTCATTCAGTGATTCAGAAGCATCTCGGATTCGAGCTGAAAAATGAGTCAAAACAAGATGTTCTGCCCCACAAGCCTTTGCCGTTCTTGCAGCCCCCATGGCTGTACTGTGGAGATGTTCCTCGGCTTTCGAGTGCGACTCCTCTAGGAATGTGGCCTCATGGACAAGAACGGTTGGAATACCTATGGGATGAATTGATTGTTCAGCGGTATCACCTGATATTACGAATGAATGTGCACGACGTTCTGGACCCCGGAAAGAAGATGCTTTGAGTGTCGTCCCGTTCTGAGTCTCAACATCCGTACCCGCTGCAAGTAGTCGGCGCTCTCCTTCACTGAGGCCAGAAAGAGTTGCTTTGTCACGATCAAATACGCCCTGACGTGCTGCTTTTGTGATTTGCCATGCACAAGAAGGAACGCTGTGTTTTGTTGCGAGTGCATCGAGACGAATACTCTTGAACGGTTCTGGTTGAGGCATTTCTTCATGCCAATGTAGCGAAGAAAGTTCAGGATTAAGTTCAACCCAGCGGTTTGAATGCGGTTCGCCTAATATCCAACGAACTTCGTATCCCAATTCACTGGAATTACCTCCAAGTTGGAACCAGGCACGATATTGGTTAATGAGGTCTGCAGAAGGTGTATTTTCGGGAGTAGCTGCATCAAATCCCTTTGTTTCCAACGCATCCAACATTGCTTGAGATGTTGGTCCATAAATCACCAATGGATGGTTTCTGCCATCGAGTGCAAGGGTCTGAAGAAAGGGAAGAAGCCCCCAGGTATGATCGAGATGACCATGCGTCAATGCAATTGCTGCAATTCTATGAGGACGTAATGATGCGGTTTGATCATTCCTTTTCATCAGGCTGCGTTGAGCTGAGTATCGAACTTGAAAACCCTCTCCTGCATCAATAACGATGAGGCCTTCTTCGGTGGAGAGAACACTTCCACTCACATTTCTTGTTGATGTTGGCCGCGCTGATGCTGTTCCAAGAATATGTAATTCCATCATGAGCATTCGTCCTTAAGTGCGGGTGATTGGAGTTTCTGGGAACCATCGTAGTACAACGATGTCATTGATTGAACGTACCCAGCGCCAAGGTACTGCAACGTGGATCGAGTCTGTGACAAGTTCTGGAGGCGTGTCCCTGACAAACAGGTGTGTGCATGTCATGGTCGAATGCTCGATGACTGCATCATGAACAACGCCGAGAAAACGGCCATCAGGAAGGTAAACCTGGAGACCTGTTACGTCTGTTAAACTACGTTGGCCTTTACCCATTTGTCGCCCTCCTATGTTGGGGGAAGCGGAACAAGGACATCAAACAAACGCTTGATTTCACTTGCCACGGTTGAGGTTTGCCTTCAGAGAAGGACGCAACTTTTCTGCACCCTTACCCTTGTTGAAGAGACCACGTCCACGCTTTCCTGCGGATGTCTTTCCACGGTAAGCACGGCCACGGTGGCTCATGTTACCATTTGCTTGGCAGAAGACGCCGAGTTGCTTATCGTTGATGATAGCAGGGTGGTGTGTGTCGATCATGATAACTTCGAAGAATTTGTGTTTTCCATCTTCTCCAACCCAATATGAGTTGAGAACTTCGAGGTTAGGGAAATGGCGCCCAACACGTTCCTCAGCAATTCGCTGTGTGTTCTTTGCCATTGTGATTTTGGAAATACCAGCCTTAGATGGCTTACGCTTCATGTGAATCTTGCCCTTGCGAAGACCACCACGTCGAACGCGGGTTCGAATGAGAACGACACCTTGCTTGGATTTGTATCCAAGACGGCGAGCAGCGTCGAGACGGGTCGGACGCTCGATTCGGCAGTTGACCGGCTCGCGGCGCCATTGGGCCATTCGAGTCTGTCGAAACATGTGCGGGAGAGCCTCTTTAGGCTTCTTCCAGGTTTCTCTCACGTAATGATGTAGTCCTTTTGCCATAGTATCAACTCAATGGAAGCAAGTTGCCGACTTTACACCCCTTTATGAGTCTGTCCATTCTAATCACTTCAAAGAAATGAGGAGAAACGCGACACACTCACTTGTTTATGAGAGATTAATTCGGCGATTTATTGGTGGTAATTTCGAGCCCTTCTGCTACGATTGCTCGCCATCCACCCCACAAAGAATATGCGTTTGTGTATCCCATATCTTGCAGGGATTGGACTGCGATGGCGGAACGGAAACCGCCGCCGCAATAGAGAACGATGCGATCAGTCGTAGCAAACGGATGCTTTTCGATATCTCGTTCGAGCACTCCTTTGCTGATGTGCGTAGCTGCCTTCATGTGTCCTGATTCAAACTCGTGGCTTTCTCTCACGTCAATCACGACCAATGAATCGTCATCATTCACCATCATAGCAAATTCTTGAATGTCGCATTCTTTGATGACGAATCTAGAGTGCTCGACTCGACGAAGAAACAGAGGACTGTGCTTTTTGCCCATGATATGAGATTCTGCACTCTAATTTCAAGATATTCATATGTTCTCATGAAAACATCTGTTCATATAGTGCGTCCCTGATGTTGTGTCATGCTCGAATGCAATATCGACGCCCGCGGACAAGCCGCCAGATTAATCGCTGGAATAGGCGCATTGTCCTTTGGACTCGTGCTTGCCATATTCACCATGTTCGGAGTACTTCCCTCAACAATTGGCTGGATTGTTGTTGCAGGAAGCGTCTTTGGCGGAGCATTTGCAATCTTTGAGGCAAGGGCTGGATGGTGCGTCGTTCGTGCCATGGGCTTCAAGACGCGCCTATGAAGTGATTTCTTCACCTTTGAGCGCTGTGATTGATTTACGATCATTGAATTTTTCAAGACCAATCATTCCCAGAATCAATACACCTAGACCGAAGTACAGAACAATATCCCAAGATACTTTGAATACGAGTCTTGGGAGGTTTGGAGTAATTGAAAGATGGAGTGCAAGAAGGGCAACTCTTAGAGAGAACAATGCCAATGCAAACGTCAAAGGCCATTTGACTTCCTTAAACATCTGGAACCAAAGAACTGTCATCAGAATCATTGGACCCCCTCCCATGAATCCGACCCAACTATTGCTTGGTGAAATTCGATCTCCGATGTAACCTCCTGTGAGATACAAGTTCCCAGGGTCAATGTCTCGAGGGTGAGAAAGGCCATCTAATTGGCCCATCGTAGCCCACCATAGGAACCAAGCCCCAATCGGAACCAATGCGATAAGAACAGCGCGTGCAGATTCCAAAACAAGTTTGTCCTGTTTGGATTTTAGGAAGTTAAATTCATGCTGAAGAAGGTGGTATATGCCCGTATACAACACTAATGTTGTAGCACCAGCGTATGCTCCCCAACTGATGGTGACCCAAGCGAACCCAACAAATCGTATCGGTCCAATTGAGTTGCGTCTACGTCCCATCATCGCTTCGAAGATTGCCACGCCTATGCATAGGATAAAAATCGAAAGAACAACCCAATCGATTGCGTTGACCTTGTACCACATTGCTAAAGGTAACAATCCAAACAATGTTGAAACAATTGCTAATGTTGGTTTCGACCGTATTGATTCAACATACCAGAGATACAGGAATGAAGAAGAGGAAATAATCGCCATTGAGACAAGGACCATCGAAATCCATTCGTATTGAACCACAACCAATAATCCTCTTGTCAAAGAACCTCCAATCAATCGATGATCACTTAGGAATAAAGAGATAATGCATATTATCATGAACGGAATGAACACCGGTAACGGCATATTCTTGTCCGAATGTTTGAGGTAATAGCGATCGAGAAGGATGTAAGCAAATATGGCTAGACTTATCGTTGAAAGCCTTGTTTCAGGATACATAATCATCGATACCAGTAGCAGGGCAAGAATGGACATATGTTGAGATTTATACTCGAAGTTTCGCCATCGGTCATTCTTCAACATCATCATTCCGATTATGAATGTTGAAAGCGGTAAAAACAAACCGATTGGATAGTACAGCCATGCTGCAGTATCTCGATTGTAAGAGAGAATCAACGAGCCGGCGAAGAGTGAGAGGAATCCAAGTGCGGTGCAATTTGAGCATCTCATCGAGACACCTCGCGATTCTAACACATAGAATAGAAGTAGCGTTAATACAACAACTGTGACGATACTCAGCCAGACATCTGAGGCTCGAATCCCTATTTCATCGACTTTAATTTTCTCCCATTCTATCGTCGAACGACTGAGCCCTTCCACATAGGGGTGCCCTTCTTCCTCTGCCCAATCGTTACGAGCAACTGTTGCGTTCCAATTCCATTGTTCTAGAGCATCACGCTTCACAGGATCAATATCGAAGGCATCAAGCGGAATTCTTCCATGAATTGCATGAGGCATTGGTAAAGAGAAGAGAACAGATGGAAGTGTGGCAATGTCCACCTGATTGACGCCTTTTACTTCAGCTCCATGTTTGATGTTTGGCCCCCACATAAATCCAGCAACTTTTCTTTGTTGCTCAGAATCTGAACCGTGTTGCCCTGAGTTGGTCAGCCCATGATCAGCAGTTACGAGTACTGTCCAGTCATCGGGTACTGCATCAAATACAGCGACTAATTGTTCATCTATCCAACGTAATTTTTCTTCATAGTCTGAATCAACCGACCCATACCGATGCCCAACACTGTCAAGACCAGCTAAGTGGGCAATAATGAGATTTCGTGGCTGAGTTTGTCCTTGGGGAACTTCGCCGCCCAACCAGTTAACAAGTGTCTCAAAACCTTCCTCATCTCCCTCATAATAGTCAGCATGGCCGTATCGTGCTTGAGAATATGGGACGTTTTGTCTGTTGTCAGGGAACAAACCAGACCAGACATAATCCCCGATTAAACCAACATAATTGTCTGGTTCTCCGTCACCATCTTGGTCATGAGATGCTGCAAGATTGAAACCATCTGGACTACCTGGGTGCTGAGGATGGAAATTCTGTAATGCTTCATTTGGCCTCGATGGGACCCCTGTAGCCATTTCCTTGACACACATTGCTGTCATTGTCAATGGATTTGCAAGAATATGCAGATAGGCTCCTTCCTCTGCCTTTTTGTTTAGATTGGGCATGATCTCAGGATCACTCATCATATCTTTTCGACCACCATCAAAAATGAGGAGAAGGAATCCTTCGGTTAGGGGTTCATCTGGATATGGAGATGGCTCAGCTCCTTCCATTGGAACTGGTGTATCAGAAACAATGTATGACCCCGTATAGAGGAGAGCGGGAAGGCATAAAACAAGAACGAGTCCAATTGAAAGTGGAATAATTCTTTTCATCAAAACACCCGAACCAATACGTACATATTGTCTGAATCAATTTAGTGGCTTAGTGTGAGCATATTATGGTTCCACCTTCGGATTCAAGATTTCATTGACTTTGAGGGGGGAACATCAAACACCATGACTCAGTGGGATTTCTATGGCTCACCAGATTCAAGGCTCTGATAACATATTGCAGATGCTTCAAGCAGAGCATAGCATCGAACTTGTTCTCGTCGATCGTGAAATGGATACAGAACAATTGAGAGCAGTTTGCCTCGAGCAAGACATTCCACTCGAAGAGGGATCAACCAATGATTTGTGGAGAATGTCGGCAATAGGAACAACTGACGCTCTTGCCCTCATAGGAAGAGAACCAAAAGGAGAACTCGAAGAAATCTTTGCAAGAGGTGGGTCAATCTGGCTTCTTGATGGAGTTCAATATCCAACAAACCTCGGATTTGGAATTCGAACAGTTGAGGTCAGTGGAGCGGATGCGGTTGTTCTCAACATCTCAAGGACACACGAAGATCGTCGCACAATTCGTCGCTCAAGTATGAGGGCAGACCGGTTTATCCCAGTCGTTTACAGCGATACTAAAACCATCATAGCAGCGGCAAAAACAGCAGGTTTCAGGATCATTGCTGCTGAAGACGTTGGGACTGTGGGACCCTGGGACGCAGATTTGACAGGGAATGTTTTACTCGTTGTTGGTGCGGAACGCGAAGGTGTTTCACAGGAAGTTCTCGACGCTTGTGATGAAGTTGTTCGACTTCCAATGGATGGTTTTGTTCCTTCATACAACCTTCAAGTCGCTGTGAGTGTTCTCGCTGTCGAAGCATTGCGTCAACGCAATACGAAGAAGTAAATCGTCTGGATTCAATTCAAATTTATCTTGAAGCAGTTCATCCCTGAAAGTCCTTTGAAATTGCAAATCCGTTTCATCAAGTGTTAGGATAGACTCCGTATTGCCAAATATCACACCTATCTTCATCAACTACTAGCCACCAGAAGCAATCATGACCAAACTACATGCCGCTGTTTTTGCTTTGTTGATGATCACTTTTTCACTTGCAGGATGTACTGGACTTGAAGAGAACAGTGCCGAAAACGATTCACCCGATATTTTGGATGAAGAGAACAATACTGGAAACAATTCGTCAGATATTTTGGAGGATGAAACCGTGCTCTCAAACACATCTTTCGTAGAGATTTCTGCTGGCGGGACCCATACATGTGCAATTATTGATGATGGCTCAGTGAATTGCTGGGGGCGGGACCACCGCGGACAACTTGGCGATGGGATCGAGGATTCGCAGGACATACGTATCCCCACACCAACGGCCAGCCTCGGAGAAGGGCGAACTGCGGTCGCAATCTCATCGGGACGGTTGCACACATGTGTACTTCTCGACGTTGGATCGGTGAGTTGCTGGGGGTACAATGAAGAGGGTGCACTTGGAATTGGAACATATGAAGATTCTAACGGCCCTACTCTAACGGCCAATCTCGGAGAAGGGCGGACTGCAATAGCGATTTCTTCAGGAGGATGGCATACTTGTGCTCTTCTCGACAATGGCTCGGTGAGTTGCTGGGGCAGTAACCACAATGGACAACTTGGCGATGGAACCAATGTCGACAGAAATGTCCCAACTCTTACAGCCAGCCTCGGAGAAGGGCGAACTGCAGTTGCAATTTCGAGTGGAGTATCTCACACCTGTGCGATTCTTGACGATGGTTCGGTGAGTTGTTGGGGTCTCAATAATATGGGTCAACTCGGGAATGGAACCAATGAAGAAAGAGATTGGCAAGATACGAAGACTCCTTCTCCCACCGCAAGCCTCGGAGATGGAAGAACTGCTGTTGCGATATCAGCAGGGGAGTCAACATGTGTCATTCTCGACGATGGCTCGGTGAGTTGCTGGGGTTCCAACTGGGAAGGTGAAATTGGAGATGGAACGAATGAGCATAGAAGTATTCCCGCTCCCACAGCTAGTCTTGGGGATGGAAGGACAGCAGTGGCAATAGATGTGGAATATTCTCATGTATGTGCGATTCTCGATGATGGCTCGGTGAGTTGTTGGGGCAAGGGCCTCCACGGCGAACTAGGGGATGGAAACATGACCTCAGGACACAATCAAACTGTGCCCACTACGACTGATAGCCTGCGCGAAGGGAGAAGCGCTGTTAGAATTTCTGCGGGTATGGGCTTCACTTGTGTTCTTCTCGATGATAGTACTTTTTCATGTTGGGGATCAAACTCGAATGGACAACTTGGAGATGGATCTCACAATTCTCGGCCGAGCCCATAGGTGAGTTTTTATTGAGTCAAAAACATACGAAAGGTACTGTGGGGCTGAATACCCATTGAAACGAATACCAATTTTCAAAGGGCTCGCAGTGGGTCTTTTCAGTGCCAACCCTTAGCACAACCTCAGTATTCAAAAGACGTCAAGCAGAAACCCGATTTGATTGGTTTGGGTCATCGGATTGTATCTTCACGAACATTTTTTCGCTTCATTACAAATAAAGCGATGAATACGACAATTAATCCCGAATGGAAAGAAATCCAGGGCAGTGAAGAATCACTATCGCCATCGACTTCACTGGGACATCCCGGGGTTTCGCTTTCATACCCAAACTCACCAAACTCGTCTGGACACATGTCTTCCCAATCAATAATTCCGTCACCATCACTATCTACCCTGATTTCACAAACCCCGTACTCGTAATACACGCTTTTGAAATTCGGTATGTTATTTATTGCAGAGTTATTACTCGGCGTAGAATTTGGGTCGAAAGGATCAGAACTACACGGAGAATCATTGTCGAATGAAGTTTCAATTTCGTCAGACACTCCATCATTGTCATCATCTTCATCTGCAGTATCGCCTATTCCATCCCCATCAGAATCGAGCCATTCAGAAGAATCGAGAGGGGCCCAATCTTCAACATCTGAATAACCATCACCGTCATCATCGGTATCTGCATTATCTCCAATTCCATCCAAATCTGTATCTATTGATTCACTCACATCCAGAGGAAATGCATCATTATTGTCTAAAACAGAATCATTGTCATCATCGTTATCAGCAGTTAGATTTGTGTCGCAGCCGGCTACTATCGTGTCTGGATGTGTATCGCCATCAGTGTCGTTAGTTGCACAACCATCGAGTGGGAAATCGTCGATATTGTCGCCAACTCCATCCTCATCAGAATCGTACCAATCTACTGGGTTTAGAGGAAATTCATCTTCAGCATCATCATAACCATCAGAATCGGTATCCTTCAAATTTGGATTCGTGCCATTTGCTGTTTCAGTGTCATCCGAGATGCCATCGCCATCAGAATCAGAACACCCAAATCTATCTACAGTACTGTTTCCCACCACGCTTGGACATGAATCATGGTTAAATCCTGTTTGATTATCTCCATAACCATCGTCATCCGAATCCGTCCATTGTGAAATCTCGTAAGTAAATGCATCAGCGCCATCCTCAATTGTCCAGACTTCATCAGGATCCGAATAACCATCAGAATCGGAATCCAAACAACCAACTCGATCGATTAACGACGTACCGAAAACATTTGGGCATTCATCTATGTCATCACCAAACATATCGTTATCAGAATCATCTGCCATTATTGAATGAATGAGTTGACCGTTGGTGTTATCTCTGTAAGATACATGAAACCGATTATTCGAATCAAGATCGATTGAAACATAGGAACCGATGTTGTAACTTGAATTATCCAATATTGATATTGTCCAATTATTACCGTCAAATGAAGCGTGCTTTAGGTAACCATATGCATTTTGCCAATTTCCCCCAGTTGCAAAGTAAACAATGTGAGGATTTCCAGAAGAGTCAGTGATGATTTGAGAATGGGTTCCAACATTATCCTCTCCGCTATCAATAGTTAACTGGGTCCAAGTGCTCCCATTCAAGGTAGCATACTTTAGATTCGAATTCGAATCATCATAGTATGATATGTGAGGAATCCCATTCGAATCGACCGCTAATGAGGAATGTTGCCCAACGCGTCCAACTTCATCGACAGTTGAGGTAATCCAACTCCCAGACTCATAAACTGCATACTTGAGATCAATTCCAGCGTTCTTATACCACGAAATATGTAATCTGTCATTTGAATCAATTGCTAATGAGGAATATTCTCCAGAGTTGTCCATTGTAACAATTGAAACACTCCATGATTCAGTCGATTGATCATACATTGCATGCTTTAAGCAGTGTATCCCTGACGCTCTGTAGGAGATATGTACATTACCCAATGAGTCAATTGCTAATGAGGTGTAAGTTCCCGCACCCCCTACCGCATCATCGATGGTTTGAGTTGTCCATCCACTACCATCATGGATAGCGTATTTGAGGTCATTATTCTCCTTGTCATGATAAGAGATGTGAATGCTTCCATCATCCCCTACTGCTAACGAGCTATATCCACCAACCCGTTCCGAATTATCGACAACATTTGTTGTCCATGCAACCCCATCATAATATGCATAGTGAAGCGAATGGGAATTACTAACATACGAAATATGTATGTCTCCCTGATCATCGACAATGATTGATGAATCGTAACTATTCATTGAATCAACAGAAGTTTTATTCGAGGCCATATAAGAATGAAAAACAGCCTCATGTTCGGCTAAATCTCCTTTTTCGATAGAATCAAATGGACCCTGGTTGAACATTGTTCCAAAAAGAACTACAACAATCAAAAATATGGCTGCCGGTCGAGACCTAGATATTTTTTTAGGATTCATAATTTCTCGTTATATTCATGCTTATTGTAGTTATTGATTTGAGATTAATTCACTAGAGGTTCTCTGAATACCCATTGCAAATAGCAAATCGCTACTATTTACCTTCTTTAATCACAAATACTACAAAAATGGCAAATGGAATCAAACATATCCCACAGCAAGTTAGAAGCATTTCTGGGCCCATGTGTTCGCCATCGCTCGATACTAGGCTGATGAAGGCAATCAAGCCAAGGATGCTCAATATCGCAAAAATAATTGTTCCACGAGGAGTACGCATGGTGGTATTTACTGTATTGCCCCATTCAATACTGCTTTCGCAATTAAGGCAGGAAAAGGTTCCAGAAACGCCATCTTCCAATCCAACAACCGCATCACAATGCGGGCATTGAATTTCAACCATGGAGAATCTAACTCTCTCTTACAAATAACGATTTAGCCGAGTTGATTATATCTAACATCGAGCGGGAATGACATATGGGTGAATCATTGCAAAAAACAGGCATCATTCAAAATCACCCCGCATTTGTAAGTGGTGCGAGTTTATTTTTGATGACGATCATCGCAGCCGTTGCCTATTTCAACCAAATCATAGAACTCTTTTTTGGAATAATAATTCTCGATTTCATTGTCAGTGTATCGATTTATTTCTTCTTTAGAGAAAAGTCACCACAATTGGCTCTTTGGTCTGGTGCTTCGAGGGCGATTTACACTATTCTGTTGCTGGTCATTGTTATCTTGAATTTTAATGATTGGCAGAATTTTGATGAGTCATTCAGTCTGATATTAGGCGTATTTGGTTTACATCTTTTGATTCAAGCATGGATATTTTGGGAACTTAAAACTCTTAATTATGTCATGGCGTGTCTTATTTTTGTATCTGGCATAGGGTATATGTTCGATAGTATGTTAATTATCTTTGAATGGACTGAAATCTCCCCTATAGCAGAGTTCACTTTTTTGGGTGAAATTGTCATGATATTCTGGTTCTTAGTGGTCGCCTTTAGC
>ENA-UZWR01003081-UZWR01003081.1-metagenome-genome-assembly--contig:-Day-1-25m-contig-3081_pt1 | contig 12746 bp, 15 predicted proteins | sample MGYA00260337_ERZ794897 | MGnify/ENA metagenome assembly ERZ794897 | reverse complement strand
TTAATTCTAGTTCTAACATATGTTTTTACAGTATCGCTAGTTCCTGGTTTAGTATAAGTTCTAATACCACTAGCAATAACAGAATTAGCGCCGGCAGCCGAATCAGAATATAAAGAAGCTGACGCTCCATTATCGTATTCTAAAGTATCGTTTGAACCTGGTACTACTACATATGCCATATTTAAACTCCTAATTCTTTGTCCATGTAATCATAGACAACATTTGTTTGTACATTGTGTTTAAGAGCAACCTTATCTACAGTTGCCTCAACTTCTTTTACAACATCAACATTATCATAATCTACTTGATTAAAGAAGTCATTTACCACCTCTCTGTGTTTAGGTGGTAATTGACTAAAAGTTTCTGTGTCAACTACATTTGGTTTAAGTAGTTGATTGAGTTTCATCATTTGTTGGTACCTCGTCTGTAGCAGTCGGTTGTTCATTACCATTTGGTTCAAATGCAATTTCATGCCCTTGTGTATCCATCATGGTCGCTGTTTCAGGTGAGGGGTCTGTTACCGCCGGTTTAGGGTCACTAAATGGTTGTGCCTCAACATCTGAAAAGATTTTACTTGCAACATCCATTCTCTGTTTATCTAATCCGTCTGCAACTTTAGCTCGTAATGCGTCTTTAAATGCTTCACCAGCTTCTGCGTTATGACCTTTTGATAGGTCGTCAACAAATTTACTTACATGTTCACTCATTTTTTATCTCCTATAAGTTTCCACCGCCACCAGGAATATCTTCCGTTGGTGCCGATATTATGCCGTCATCAATTTCTTGTTTGATTTGATTGTCAATGTCTTCCATATCTCTATCAGATTGTTTAAGAATATGTTTTCTTACATACTCTACTGAATAATACTTACCAACATAATCTCTCACTTCATTTGCTACTCGTATTCTCTCCATAAGCATTTCGCTTTCTTTGAGTTCAGCAAAGTGTCCATCTTGCAAAAAGTTATACTGTATGTGGTCTCGTAATGTATGCCAATCTTCCTCTGTGATGACTGCTTTTAATACTAACTGAGTTTTTAATATATCGTTAAATAACTCAGTAAATTTCTTTCTCAATCTTTGAACAAACTTTGTAAATTTAAGTTCATCTCTAGTAATCTCAGTAGAACGACCAAGGTTAAAACCTTGACTTGCCTCTAATCTACTAGCAGGAACATTTAAACTTCTATAAAGTTTACTTCTAAAGTATTCGATATCAGAAATCTCTCCAAGATTTTGTCCGCCTGGTAGTGTAGTAATATCTGTACCTCTACCACCTTCTCTACTTGGTAACCAAAAGTCTTCTAACATAGACATATAGTTTCTGTCATCTCTGATTTCACCTGTTGAAGCGTCATAGACAAGTTTGTTTCTATATCTTGCCATAACATCTCTTAGGTATTGTTCAGCTTTTACTTTTGGTAAATTACCTACATCAATTTTGAATATTCTTCTTTCAGGCGCTCTTGCGATTCTGTAAATAACAGTTGCGTCTTCAATCATTCTTAATTGATTAACTGGTTTGATTGCCTTGTGTAAATATGATAACACCATATTTTTATTCTGGTCAATCATTCCAGATGGTACAAATGCGATTGTGTCTGGTGCAATTTTAATACCACCAGATGTTGTACCTGCAATTCCTTTTTCGTTAAATAAGTAATACTCTTCAAACTCATCAACGATTGCTAAGCCATGTGGCATAGGACCGTCTGGTCTTTTCTTTCTTACTTCTCTAACTTTTTTGATTTTTCTAGGGTCAATGTATCTTAACTCTGTGATACCTTTCCTAGGTGATTCTCTGTCTATTACTTTATGGTAATAAACTCTGCCATCAACATACCATCTTCTAAATATGTCGTGACCTTTTGTATCAAAGTTCATTAACCTTAATACTTCTTTAAATTCGTCTTCTATCTTTCGTCTAACAACATCTCCAAATGGAACCTCATCTAAAGATACACGAATAGCATCCTTTAATTCATTAGCCACGATTGCTTCATTAACAATGTCTTCGATTGCCATGTCACACTCGGGGTGTAATGCTATTTCTCTATATCTTCGTATTAGGTCCTGCTCTGTTTTAGCAGTACCTTCCATATCAAGGTACTGACCAAAATAACCCCCAGCGGCGATGGTTTGTGTACCATCATCCGCTTGAGGCTGTGTAAAGCTTTGTTTTGGATCCGCCGTCTTTTTTTGACGAGTGATAGAAAATCCAAATAATTCAGCCATAATATTATTCCTTTAGTTTACTACTACTATTTATATACTATGTAGTAGTGTTACTTTCAAAGTATTGATACGCAAAAGTAACAGCAAATTCTTCAATCGCTGTCGCTTCGTCATATGTCAATTCAATCGGTGCAATAATTGTAGGGAAAACACCTCTTAAAGTGTAACTCTTAATTGTTGCTCCGTTTCTATCCAATTGGTCAACAAATGCGTCAACTTGATAATCCGCTGGATTTGTCAAGCCTTCGTTATCTGTCAAGTTATTGATACCGTTTGACCATCTTTCAAATGCGTTTCTTAATTTGAAATCTGTGTCATTGTAACAAGTAACAGACCAATCTTCTATTGTTCTATCTCCCGCTATTTTAATCGCTCTTCCTCTGAAAGGAACATTAAAACTAGGTACAGTCATACCTGGTAATGATGTTGAACGACATAAGAAAGCAAGGTCTTCTATTTCGCCACCAACTTGTGCGTAACCAGGAAAAGGCATTGTTACCTTAAACTGATTGGCTCTAGCGCCACCGCCTGCAAGTTTAGCTTTGAAGTCATTAATGTTTGCCATTTTTTATTCTCCCCTTAACCTGCAACTTCATCAAAACTGACACCAGTTCTGGTTGCGATAAATTGTAAAGTAATGAAGTTAATGCTTCTAGCAGGTTTCACAAAGATTTCTGCTATGAATTCATTTCTGTCAATTACTTCACCTGTGTTGTTAGTTTCATCACATACTACTAAGAAGTCTGTGATACCTCTACGACCTTGTACTTCTCTAAGGAAAGGCTCTACAATGTTTCTAAAGTTCGCTCTTGTAAATTCATCATTGAATTCAAACAATTGGAATTTAGAAGCAGTTGCTACTGCCTTCTCTAAAGTGATGAACAGTCTTCTAACATTGATTCTATCAAATGCTGAAGGTGCTGATAATCCAGTCTTATCTCCGAATAGTACAGTACCTTGTCCTGGGAATGTTGCCACAGGATTTACTCTAGCTCTGTATAATTCATCTCTATGAGATTTAGTTGGATTGAAAGCAAGTTTAACTGCTCCTCTGATAATACCTCTGTTTAGTCCTGCTGGTGAGAACCAAGCGTCTGCAACTAAATCGGTTCTTGCTGATAATCCAGCAATGTCACCGTTTAAAGGTACATATCTGTACATGTCATTATATCTGTCGTACATATATTTGTAACCACTATCAAACATTACATAAGATGATGAACGAATTGCATTAAAGAATGCTATCACATTATCTTTTTGTGTGTTTGCGTCTGCTACACCTGCAACATCACTTCTCTCAGGAGAAGCAAATACAACTGCGTCTTTTCTATTTTCTGCAATTGTAATTAAGTTGTCAATGTGCGTAGCGTCACCGTTACCGGCCATGATTAGACCAACATCTACTGTTTCAGCGTCTGCAAATTTATTGTAAGCAGTTAGTTTCTGAGCTGTAGTAGCTGCTGTTCCGTCTGAACCACTTGCCAATGATACATTACTTACAGTTGTTACATCTGTGTATGTAGTTGAAGCGGCCGCTGTTCCCCAGTTTGAACCTGAAGCGTTGTGGTCCATCCAATAAATGTAACTAGATTTATTATAGATTACATCTGGATAGTAGTTGTTATCTCCTTGAGGTGTTTTAGCGTCTGAAGCTTTTGAAACTGCTCCATATACTTCTAAAACTTCGCCTTTAGTTCCAGAGATTGAACCATCTTCGTCAATGACTGCGATATGCAATTCGTCATTTGAACCACCTAGTGATGTTGCATAAGGTGATGTACCTGGTGCTTTATCAAATAGGTCGTAATGTCTCCATCTTCGTCTTACAGCTGCACCATTAGTTGGAACTGCGTGTAGTCCTGAAGAGTCACTTGCTACGAAATGTTGAGGTTCGTCTTTTCTTACTATTGTCAAGTCATTAGTTGCAATACTAATTACTCTGTACTCGTACTCGTCACCAAAATTTACGATATCTCCTGCACTTATGCCGGTTGCTGAAGTAACTGTAACTACTGTATCGCCTACAGCCATTCCGCTGTCTGCTACAGTTGTTTTACTAGCTTCTTCATAAACAGTAGCACTTGGACATGTTGAAATAGATAAACTGTTTCCCCACGCTCCAGCTGTTCTAGCTGCCCATAAACCAACAGAGGCTGAGCCGTCTGCGTAATTATCTTGGTAATCAGTAGTATTTTTTATTACAAATGCACTACCACTTTCGGTAGCATTTGATACAGATGAATTCTGTACACGAACCACTCTTAAAGAATTAGAGTATGCTAAGAAGTTAGCAGCTGTAAAAAATCCCTCAAATGTTGTTGAGTTAGGTTTTCCAAACTTGCTTACTAGTTCTTGCTCGCTAGATATACTAACTATCTCATCCATTGGTCCTTGTGTCGCTTGAAAAGCAACAGCACCAATAGAAGTCGAAACAGCCGGTATAATTCTTGTAAGGTCTTTTTCCTGTACGAGAACACCTGGTGATACTTGAAATGCCATTAGGTTTCTCCTTTTAATTAGCTAATTATTTTAAAATATTCAAATTTCGTATTATTCATACGCCCATATTCAAATTTCAACCTTACTGATATTTATAAGATACCAAAACTAGAGGCCTTTATGTACAACCGGATGCCAGACTGTACCATATTCGTCAACTTCTACCTTCTCATGGTCTGGAGTTCCGTCATCTACGAAGCCAAAAGGTGCCATATCTTGTTCAATTAATGATTGTTGTTCTTCATATAACATTTGTCTAGCGTTAGTATCTGTCATTTCTTTGAAAAATGGTTGATTAGATAACCAACCAAAAATAACTAAACACATCATTAAATCGTCATTATTACCCTCATCAGCTTGCCATGACTGACCTTTTCTAACAAAGGTCGACATCTCTTCAATGATATTAAAATCATTTATTATAACTTTATCAGATTCGATAAGGGTTTTGATGTTAGCACAACCAATTTTTTTAATTTGTTTGGTCATTTTAACACCAAAGCCCGAACCTCTCCCACTAAAACCAGCTCCCAAAATCTGGCCAGCTCTCCCTCTCTGTGTCGTCATTAACAAATTGTCATACTCTAACTCAAACTGTAGAGCCTCTGCAATCTGTTGACCTAAATCATTTGTTTCTACCAATACATGAGCATGATTGTATGCGTTACAAACTTTTTCAATTGTATGTGGAAATAGTAACGGTCTTATTTCATTGTTACGATACTTTGCAACAATCTTAAATGGCATTTGCGTTACATCCAATATTACAAATGCTGAATAATCTTTTGATACACCTCTGGCGACATCAACTGTACAAACATATGTGTTATCTTTTTTAGGATTTTCATACACATCTAATCCTGCATTTGATTCAATAGGATTACTATATGACATGTTTTTAATTTTTGCTGGACTAATAAGTGTATTTACAGAACCTAAAAACTCACACTCAAACTCTTGTTGAAACTGCTCGGCTGAGGTGTTTCTAATTGTAGCTTCTTTCCAGGCCTCATCTCTACCTGGCACCTCTGACCAATGTACTTCAATTGGTATGTAATCATTTCTTTTATTCTCTGCGTCTGTCCATAACTTATAAAACTGGTTCATACCGTATGGTGTAGATACGATAATCATTTTTGTTTTTTGTCCAGATGATATAGTAGGATATACAGCGCTAAAAAACATCTCTGCTATGTTTGGTGGTACGAAAGCAAACTCATCAAGGAAGATAATGTTGTAAGAACCACCTCGAATAGCACTCGAAGATGTTGCAGCCGCCACAATGACAGACTTGTTTTCTAATTCTATGTTACCTTTATTCCAGTTAATAACTCCTTGTTGCATCCACTTTGGTAGATTTTCATATGCTAACTGTACTCTACTTAAAATATCTCTAGCAGTAGATGATTTGTTTGCTAGAATAGCAATATTAGAATTAGGATTGAAAAGAGCATAGTGAAGCAGATAAGACACAGTAGTTGTAGATTTACCACTTTGTCTAGGTAGTTTACAAATAGTGAAACGGTTGTCATGGATTGTCCTCACAATATGTTTTTGAAAGTCGTACATCTTGAACGGTACTAAACCCTCGTCTAGTGACACAATACGAATGTAATTGGTCATAAAATAGATAGGGTCTTGAGCACACTTTTGATATTCTTTTATTTGTTCTTTTGTGAATTCAATAGGTGTGTTAACCTTTTTAAGATTCGGATTACCTAGATATGCGTCACTCATCTAATACAACTCCTTCAATATGGGTGTAACCCATTTTGATGGCTGCCTGTATTCTTTGACTGCCTCTGAAAACTGAATATTCTTTTTCTGCATATGTAACATTACCGACACCCTTTCTAGGTGTTTCAGATACACTATATTTTCTTACTTCTATTGGGTTTAACAGGTCTTTACCACGAATTAAATCTGGTAATGGCGTCATAGATTTGATGTAGTGTATCTTATCTATTTCAAGTATTATCTTGTTTGGTACCTGTTTCTGTGCCTTCAATAACTTCATCATCTTTCCTATTTAACATTTTTTGTAGTTCATTGGTCGAACCTACAAACAAAGCATTCTTAATATTTGTGCTTGCTGACTTAGGTAATTCTTTTAAGTCCTTCAATTTCTTTTGTAAGTCTTGTAGTTTATCCACAGTTTGTGCGACTTGACCAATCAATTGACCAGCAACTTCATATGCTCTAGGGTGTTGACCCTCTTTTGCAATATCTAATATACCTTCGATTGCTTCATTACCTTTGTCAATAAGATTATAATAGTTATCTCTACTATTTACATAATCATTATCAATGTCATCTTTACTTTCGTCTATCTTTCTAGGTACAGGTGCTGGTTGTTCAAACTCAGTCATAGAAAACTTTTCTTCTTTTCTTTCTATACCTAAAATATCGTTTACATTATCCTCTAATTTACTCATCTGTATCACTCGCTGGGTTGTATCGTTTACTATCAGTATGGAACGATATAGTAGTTGTAAATCCAAAATCATCATCACCATCAGCAGTTGTTGGTTTTGGTACAACAATAATTCTTTCTTCTCTTGTCAACGGACTATCTGTATCAGTACCAAGGTCAGCTTGTACCTCTTTAATAACTTTTTGATTGGTCATTGGACCATATAGATATGTCTTAGCAGTAAAACTTAATGTATAAATTACTGCTCGTCTTTGTGTAAATTCACCATTGTATGTGTCTTCATAGTTTACACTATTTAAAATAATTGGTACATCTCTTTTTATATCTAACTCAGGCACCATGTTCATTGTTACTGTATATTCTGGTTGAAAAAATGGTAAAATTTGTTCTATGATTTGTAAACCATTCTCAGCAGTTGCTGTAAAAGAATATAAGTTAAAATTAATATTGTATGGAACAGGTGTATAATTATATTCCATTTTCTTGCCGTCTTCACCAGATTTTACTCTGATAAGTTTTTGCATTTTATTAATTTTTCTAGTAGCGTCATAAGATAAACCAGTTATCTCAAATCCCATTCTAGGTAATGTAACTGCAACAGCTCTGTCTTCTTGTAGATTAGCCTGTTGTTCTAATCTTACTAAAAACTTTTCTTTTGGTGCATATGCCAATGGCACTCTTAATCTTTTTGTGATTGCACCTGTGCTACTAGTGTTTTGAATTATCACATTGTTAAATATCTGACCAAATGCAATAGTTAACTTTCTTAATCCTTCGTTATAAAAATGAGTTCCAAACATTATTCGTCAACCTCTCCAAATGGATTTCTTTCTGTAAAGTCAAGTATGTCATCTGCTGTACTTGCTGTATCATAACCTGCTTCAGTATTCATATCTAAGTTACTTGCATACGGCGATTGTGTTTGTATGTTTGTTTCAACAAATGTTTCTTGCATTAACAATGCTGGTTGACCTGTAGAATAATCGTGATAATCTTCTAACATAATTGAACCTGCACCTGTCAATACTTCTTGACCATACTCTAAAGTTAATTTGTGTTGTAGTTGGTCTAGTGTATATTTGTCTTCTACTGCGTCTAGTGTATTGATACCAGTATTGATTTGTTCGTTTGCATACTCCCAACGAGTCACCTTTAATTTATAAACAGGTAAGTTACCTACTTGATAGAACGGCTCTTGGTCTTCTACAAATTGAATTTCAAAGAATGATTTTAATAGAGGTACATATACAATATCTCCCTCATTTGGTCTACCTGTGGCAGTTAATGTTGCCTTACTTGCAACATGGTCCTCAAATCTTCTTTTAGATAATACAAGTGTAGTATCATCTCTAATTTCTAAACCAAACTTGTTGATGATTTCATTTTCACCAGCAAATCCTTCAGTTGTTTCAAAGTACATTTCAAGTAAATATGAATCATCAAATCTACTAGATGTATCTTCTCCTAAAACTAAATCTCTATTAACAAGTGTACGAGGTAGATAGTAAATATCCTGTCCAAATATCTTTAGACTTTCAATTATGATATCTTCGTGTAATCTTTTTTCGGCTTGGTTACCAATACCTTTGCCGCCTTGGAAATAGTGATTTACTGCCATGATTTTCTATCCAATCATCATTGCTGGATTTAATTCAAAGGTACTTCTAATCTCTTGTTCTAACTTTTCAATGTCTTGTAAAGCCTCTGAATAAATTTGTCTTCCATTTAATGTAACTCCACCAATCATTGCTACACCATCAAACTTAGATAGGTTAGCACCCCATTGTTTTTTAAATAATGCTGTAACATATCTTTTTAGAAATATGTCATTGTACACATCTGTATGTACTGTAGGGTCCATTTTTCTATATGCTTCTATTACGATATATTCACCTACTTGTAAATCATGTGTCCAATCCATGTCAATATAAAGTCTATTGTCATGTTGATTAAATCTTAGAGGTTTTTCACCTACTAATACATGGTCTAAGAAGTCTAGGTGTCGTAATACAACATCATAGTTGATAACACTTGTAGATGAAAAATCATACAAGTCATTTAATCTCATTTGGTATCTTACATCAAACAAATTCATATTAGATTTGTTCGAAAATGGAAATATATTGATTACTGATATCACACTTTCAGGTACAACTATAAAGTTATTACCCTCTTTCCATGTTGTAGTGACTGAATTTTTGGTAATTGATTCCGAAGAATCTGCCGTCATTCTAGTCTTATCAGCTTCTGTGTATTGATATTTTAAATATGCTCTTTGAATACCGTCATAGTGGTACTGTGCGAAATACTGTAATGCCTCATCCAATCTATCTTCTAGTTGGTCGTCATCTGCGTTAATCTCAATGACAGGCTTACCTAACGCTCTTAAAGCATATTGTTTTAAATTTTCTCTTGTTGCTGGTTCGGCCATAATTGTTTACCTTTTCTTGGTATATTTATAAGGATAATTATATCTTCGGAAAGAGATTATCTTCACAGAACAATTTAATATCTTCTTGTGGAAGACCTAGTTTCTCCATAACCCTTGGTGTGTGAGGGTTTTGTTGTTGATGTTCACAGTAATAATTCTGTGCTTTTATCACAGCTTCTCTCTTTGCCTCACCATCATGTACTCTAATTTTGTCAATATAGTTACGCAAATTGGACACGGCCATGGTACAAATTTGATTTAATTCGTCTTCCTCTGTAACATTGCCGGCAGCAATCATTCCTCCGCTAAAAATTGCCTTTGCCCAATCTGGTAACTCTCTCTCTTTACTCGCTTTAAAGTGTTTATTTTCTTCTATAAACCATTCTGTTAATGGGTGTTGTTTCTGTAATAAAGGACTAAAATCATGGAAGGCACCTGTCACCTTATTTTTACCTGCAATGATATCAAATCCATAGATTGGTCCACCGTTTGTTAATTCTGGAAACAAACAGACATGAGCCATCCATAACTTTTTACTATCTCTTACATCAACTACATCTACATGAGCTCGTCTTATATAATTATTTTTCCATGTTCTATTGACCCAACCAAACTCATCATTATTAAATCTATCCATACCTGGTTCGTTGTACTCAGTTAACTCTTGATTTAATACCTCAATAGTTTCGTCTTTCCACTTAATTAATCTATCCCAAATCATGTAGTTCCTTCATTTCTTTAAATAAATTAGTTGCACTTTGAAAACAAAACTTAGCTTCAGGAAGTACAGAATGTTCATATACATTTAAGTATGTATTAATTGTTTCTTTGACTATTCTTTTATAGTCGCCGACTTCTTTGTGTTTAAATTTATAATATCTGTTAGGACCAGGTGTTCTTTTCATAATCATTTGACCACCTGATAAATCTCCCATATGTCTAACATATATATGTGCATACAACTTCATTGCTTCATCTTGTATTGATTCAATATGGTCAATGTACTTCTTTGTACTGTCTGTAATCTCAGGTGTTTCAATACCAAATGAATTAAAATCATATAATATATGTTCTGTTCTAAGTAAGTTTGGTGTATCTCTAAACAAAGAATTGTGTAATCCATACTTTTCTAATACAGCATAACATTGTGCTTGATTATATAAGTATGTTGCATAAATTTTATGGTCAATTTGACCTGACATTAATATCTTTACAAAGCCTTGCCTTTCGGCGTCTTTGTGGTGTTCCATTGTTAGTTCTTTTATATCTAACATTATTTGTCTTCTACCGGAAACAATTTAAATTGCTCATCATGTTGATACTTTCTATCTTCAGCTCCTAAACCTAACATAGGTCTTGTATCATATTTTAATTTTGTTCTATCACCGTTCTCCCTTACATAAAAGAAAAATGCGTTTACTTGTAACTTGCCTTCGTATGGTTCTCTCCAATGTGCAAGTTCATTACCATTATAAACAATCATGTCACCTGGTTTTTGATTTACTGTAATTGTTTGTTTCTTTTTATCTTCCATCATTAACGGCCAATCATGGTCATTATCAATAGATAAACACAAAGACGCTGATATTTCTGAGCTGCTTCTATCAACATGCCTATACATCACAGCCCCATTGTAATACAATCTGCAATGTGTATAAGTTGGTATTACTTTCTCACCTACGACTTGCTCTACAACATCTTTTACTAAAGTATCAGATAAAGAATCTAAAACCAAAGGTGAATACCTACTAAATGAATTATCCACCATGTCATCTCTGCATGGAAAGTCGCTTTCTTTTAAATTTGATGAGTGTAATGTGATATCTTTTGCCATAATTAAGGCTCTGGATGTTAGTCTGCAAACATCTTTAGATATAGCACCATTCACAATTTCAAAACTATCTTTAATATAACTCATAATATATCCTGTATAAATATAACTGTTATAGTTATTTATACAAGATGAGGATACATGTTTGAAATGATAGATAATCTTAAATCTGAAATAGTCAATAAGACTTATTATGATGAAGGACTGATACTTTATACAGACCAAAATAGTGAAGACAGATTTGCCAATCAACAATTTTCATATAATGATTGGCTAAAAAACTTCAATCAAAGTTCAACAATACAAATAAGAGGCTTAGAAATACACAGCCCCTTTAAAGATAAGTATTTCAAACTATATAAAGATATAAAATTTAAAGACTTACACCTATTTTATAATATAAAAGGTGGTATTAGTTTTCGTGAACATACTGACCCTTTAACAGTTTATTTGCATGTTATAAAAGGTTTTAAAAGGGTGTATATGTTAAACTCTGTTTTTACAGTAGAAGAGGGTGGTTATATAATCATTCAAAAAGATACGACACACAAAGTAGAAAGCACACCTGACACATGGGCTATTAGTGTAGGCATTGACAATTAGATAAGAAAGTGATATAATACACATATGGAAGTAAATAATTATTATTATTGGTTTAAAGAAGCGTTAAGCTCTAAAGTTTGTGAAGATATAATCTCACATGGGTTATCAACCATAATACAAAATAAGAGAAAAGGTTTAAGCACCTCAGCCATAACACATGGTCATTCACAGAAAAAATCTGGTGAAAGTAAACCATCAATAACAGAAAAGTTAAATGAAGAAGTCGATAATATACAAGACTATTATGTTAGAGATAGTGAAGTTGCTTGGTTACAAGACAAGTGGATTTATGATATTCTACAACCTATAATTAGAGAGGCTAACGATAAAGCAGGATGGCATTATGATTTAGAAACAGCTGAACAAATACAATTTACTGTATATAAACCAGGTGGTTTGTATGGCTGGCATACAGATGGACAACAAGATATTAGTAGTGCATATAGGAAATATTTTGAAGGCGTTACTTTGGATAAAAAGATAAATGGTGAATTACCTCCAAAATATGTTAAACAAAATCATTTAGTTGGTCAAGTAAGAAAAATAAGTTTGACTTGTAATTTAAGTTTACCGAATGAATATACAGGCGGCAATTTAAAATTTGATTTTGGTCCTCACCATATTGGTGATAGATACCATGAAATAGAAGAAATTAGACCACAAGGTTCTGTTGTAGTTTTTCCAAGTTGGTTACCTCATTGTGTAACACCTAT
>ENA-UZWR01007224-UZWR01007224.1-metagenome-genome-assembly--contig:-Day-1-25m-contig-7224_pt1 | contig 12780 bp, 16 predicted proteins | sample MGYA00260337_ERZ794897 | MGnify/ENA metagenome assembly ERZ794897 | reverse complement strand
GATTACCCAGGGAGGGTTCATTTTACAACAACCGAAATTAAAAAAGCTGCATCAGATATTGGAGAAAATCCAAGGGCGGCTTATACATTTGTTAAATATAGAGAAAAATGCCCAGTAGTTTCAAGAGGTACTTATGATTTATCAATGTTAATGCCTAAGTCAGCTAAAGCTAAAAAAGACCCTGAAATGTCATTTAGCACTGCGGTTGCTTCAGTTTCAAATGATGAAGTTTATGTTCCTGCTTTTGATGATACGTTTGTTGCTTGGGGTAACTTTACAGAACTTTTAAAAATTGTTAGGTCAAGAATGTTTTATCCAACATTTGTTTCTGGACTTTCAGGAAATGGTAAAACATTTATGATTGAACAGGCATGTGCAAAACTTAAACGTGAATATGTTAGAGTTCAAATTTCTCCTGAAACGGATGAAGATGATTTAATCGGTGGATTCCGTCTTATCAAAGGTGAGACAGTTTTCCAAAAAGGACCAGTTCTTAAAGCTATGGAAGCTGGAGCAATCTTAATGATTGACGAAATTGATAGAGGTACTAATAAAATTATGTGTCTTCAAGGAGTTCTTGAAGGTAAGCCAGTTTTAGTTAAAAAGACTGGTGAAGTTGTTGAACCTAAAGATGGTTTCAACATAATTGCTACTGCTAACACAAAGGGTAAAGGTTCAGAAGATGGTAGATACTCAGGTGCTACTATTATTGATGATGCTTTCCTTGAAAGATTTACTATTACGCTTGAACAAACTTTCCCAGCTATTAAAACTGAAGAAAAAATTGTTATGAAGCATATGAAAAAATTCGAAACAATTGATGAAGAATTTGCTAAGCTTTTAGTTGGCTGGGCTGATGCTATTAGAAAAACATTTTATGATGAAGGTATTGACGAAGTTATTTCAACTCGTAGATTATGCCACATCGTTCAAACTTTTTCAATTTTCAACAAACGTGAAAAAGCAATTGCTTTATGTGTTAACAGATTTGATGAAGATACTAAAGCTGCTTTTATAGATTTATATGAAAAAGTTGATGCTACAATTAATAACCCAGAGCCTGAAGTTGAGCCTGAAGTTGAAATTGATGGTAATTTTAATGATGAATGGGAGGACGAATAATAATGAATTTATCTGCTCAAGAATATTTAGCCAAGCTATTAGCTAAAGAGAACCTATCAGTTCAACATGGTAATTACTCAACAGCTTCATTTGATGTTGAAAATAGAGTATTAAGATTACCACTTTGGGCTGACAAAGGAAAGGATGTTTATGACTTACTTGTTGGACATGAAGTTGGCCATGCTCTTTATACTCCAGCTGATGGATGGCACGATTCTGAAAAGAAAATTAAGCATATCCCTAGAGCTTATTTAAATATTGTTGAAGATATTCGAATTGAACGTATGATTCAGGAAACATATCCTGGAATCGTTAGAAGATTCAAATTAGGTTATACTAAACTTTTTGATGATAACCTATTTGGTACAAATGATAGAGATATTAACGAAGCTGGTCTTATGGACAGGCTTAATGTTTCTTCAAAAGGTAGAGGTTATGTTCCAGTTGAATTTTCAGATGAAGAGTCTCCTTTAGTTAAAGAAGCTATGGAAGTTAAAACTTGGGATGACGTTGTTAATGTTTGTGAAAAATTACATGCTTTTGTTGAAGAAAATGCAGAAGAGGAAGAAGAGCAACCTGAAGGTACAGGTGCTGATTTTCCTTCTAATGACATGGACGGCGATGATGAAGTTGAAACTGAAAACCCTGAAGGTACTACTGCTCCTGAAGATGATGAGGAAATGGACCAAGAAGGTGAAGGTTCAAATGGCGGTACTGAAGAAGAAGAATCAGATTCAGTAGGTGCTGATGAAGAAATTAAAACAGATTCAAAACATGAAACTTGGACTGACGATAAGTTTAGAGAAAATGAAAAAGATTTACTTGAAACAAAAACAGATCGTGATGAGTCTAAGCAATCTAAATATTCTGCAGGTATTACAGCAGAAAATTTAGAAAAGCTTGTATTTTCTTATAAAGAAGCACAAGCTGCAAGAATAGAATGGATGGAAGATCATTCAGCAGATGTAGAATATTCTGCTTATGCAAACGAATCAGTTAAAGCAGATTGGATTACTTCAAAGCCTGAATTAAACTCAACAGCTAACTTATTAGCTAAAGATTTTGAAAGAAAAAAGGCTGCTTTTGAATATTCAAGAGCTACGACTGCAAAGTCTGGAAAACTTGACCCATTAAAGCTTCATTCATATAAAATTTCAGAAGACATATTCCTTACAACTACTCAATTGGCACAAGCTAAATCACACGGAATTATGATGTTCGTTGATTATTCTGGTTCAATGTGTGATATTATTGAAGATGTAACTAACCAAGCAATTACGATTGCAATGTTTTGTAGAAAAGTTAACATTCCATTTGAAGTTTATTCATTTACAACTTCACATTGGTATGGTAGCGAACTTCAAGATGAGATTGAAGTTAAAGGTAATGAGCTTGATGATTTAACTAGGATTAAAGTTGTTGAAATGTTTTCATCATATATGAATACTAAAACTTTTGAAGAAGCTATTGCAACATCATGGGCTTTGTCTAAAGCACATTCATATAGCAGAAGTCGTAAGTATTACTTACATGGTGGTGCACTTGCTATAATCGATTCAATGGGTTCAACTCCACTTATTCAAACTACGATTTTAGCAGCTAAACTTACTAAAGCTTTTCAGAAAAAACATGCAATTCAAAAAACAAATATAATGATTTTGACTGATGGTTACCCAGATTCAATACACATTAATGATGATAAATATGCAGATGTTAAAACTCATCGTTCAAACACATTAGTTAACTTTAATGGTAAATTGGTTCAAGGCTCAAACACTAGAGATTTATACAAAAATCTTTTAATTAGACTTAAAGAAATTACTGGTGCTAAAATACTTGGTTTCCATTTAGCTGAAAATGCTTCTGGATTTGGTCAAGGTTATTGGGATGTTACTGAGTTTGGTTCAAATGATCCTGACTTTAAAGAGGTTATAAAGAAGTGGAGAAAAAATGGTCATAGTCATTGGACAAAAACAAAAGGTTACGATGATTATTTCATTATTAAAGTTGGACAAAAAAATGTTGATACTGAATTTGAACCTAAAAAGACTGAAACAATTTCAGACATTAGGAATGAATTTAAAAAGTTCAACAAAACTAAAAAACACACTAAGCAATTAGTTGCTAAAATTTCAGATGCGGTTGCAGTATAAAAAATGTGCGTTAGCTGTTTACTTTACTATTGTTTTATGATATAATAATACTATTATGAAATTTACTAATATAACAAGTGATGAAATTGATAACATTATTAAATACAATGAAGACCAAAAGAATAGTCTTATGAAATTTAATGAATATAAAAATCTGAATGACGTTGCGAAATATGTAGAAAAAACCTATTCAGGACATTATACATCTGCAAATGGAATTCAAAGTATGGACCTAATCTCGTCTTCTGGACGTGGATTAGATTTTTGTCTTGGTAACGTAATGAAATACGCAGCAAGATATGGTAAGAAAAATGGAGCTAATAAAATAGACTTAATGAAAATAATTCATTATACTTTATTAGCAATGAATGAACATGACATAAAGGAATCAAATGAAACTAGACTCACAAATACTTGAAATTTTAAATAATTTTCAAACAATTAATAGTAATATCGCATTAGGAGAAGATGGCTTCGTTCGAACAATGGCAGTGTCTAAAACACTTATGGCGAAAGCAAATATATCTGACCAATTTCCATATGAATTTGGCATATATGATTTAGGAGAATTCTTATCTTGTCTTAGTATGTTTGACGATCCTACTCTCACATTTGATGACAATCAAAAATTTGTCAATATTACAGATGGTGTTACAACATTTAAATATTATTTTTCTGAAGTTGGTAGCTTAACAGTTCCAACTAATGATATTAATTTAGAATGTAATGATATAACATTTACTCTTACTCACGAACAATTATCTCAACTTCGTAAAGCTTCGGCTACACTTAGAGCTAATCAGCTTAGTGTACGAATGAGTCATACTGGTGGAACATTTATTGAGTGTATAATTCTTGATAAACAGAATCCAACATCAAATCAATTTACAATGAACATTTCAAATTGTAGTATAAATACTACTGCAGAGTTTGAATTTGTTTTTGACATAAATAATTTTAAATTTAAAACAGCTAATGAATACGAGTTTGGTATTGATAAAAAACAAGTAGCACTAGTTAAAGCTGGCAACATCAATTATTGGGTTGCTCTTGATAAAACCACAACATATAAGGAATAAATATGGCAGATACAAAAGATACAACTGAAGAAGTTGATGCAGTAGATACAGCACCAATAACTCCGCCTCTAACGGAAGGTGCAGATCCTGCAGAGCAAGGTCTTAACCTAAGTGATATTAGAGCATGCGTTACAATTATTGATATTGTAACTAAGCGTGGAGCATTTGAAGGTGCAGAATTAGCTGACGTTGGCTCAGTACGTAATCGTTTAGACAACTTCTTGAAAGCAGCAGCGGAAGCTCAAGCTCCAGCTGAAGGCGAAGCAGAAACAGAAGCTTAATACAAAGCGGTACTAGGGTGAATATCTTAGCGTGGGTTCGACTCCCACTCCTCGGTGGCATAGGGTGAATATCTTATGGGCGGGTTCGATTCCCGCCATTTATATAATGAGGTTTACATGAAAGAGTTATTATTTGTAGAAAAATATAGACCACAAATCATAGAAGATTGTGTTCTCCCAAAGTCACTCAAAAATACTTTCCAAAGTATTGTTGACACAGGAGAGCTTGTCAATATGATGTTTACAGGCTCGGCTGGTGTAGGTAAGACTACAGTAGCTAGAGCTCTATGTAATGAATTAGGTTTAGATTATATGATTATTAATGGGTCCGAAGACGGAAACATTGATACACTTCGTGGTAAAATCAAACAGTTTGCAAGTACTGTATCATTACAAGGTGGCCAAAAAGTAGTTATCCTTGATGAAGCAGATTACTTAAATCCTCAATCTACTCAGCCTGCATTGCGTGGGTTCATTGAAGAGTTCTCTTCAAATTGTAGATTTATATTAACATGTAATTTTAAAAATCGTATTATAGACCCACTTCATTCAAGGTGTTCTATATATGAATTTAATTTAGGAAATAAAGAAAAGATGGCTATGCAATTTATGCAACGGCTTCAATTTATTCTTGATTCTGAAAACATTACATACGAAAATCAGGTTCTTGCTGAACTGATTATGAAATACATTCCAGATTGGAGACGTGTCATTAATGAATGTCAACGATATGGAATGAGTGGTACCATTGATACTGGAATTCTTGTCACTTTATCTGAGTCAAGTATAAAAGGATTAATGGATAACCTTAAAACTAAAAACTTTAAGAGTATGCGTAAGTGGGTTACTGATAACATTGACGTAGAATCTTCAAAGTTATTTAGAATGGTTTATGATAATATGGTTGAGTATGTAATGCCTTCGAGCATTCCACAGTTAGTACTTATCCTTGCAGATTATTCATATAAGGATAGTTTTGTAGCAGATCATGAATTAAATGTAGTGGCATGTATGACAGAAATAATGTCACAAATTAAATTTAAATGATAATACTAATAGCAATAGCTATTCCAATAATAGTAATCTTGTTATTAATATTTAAATAGGAGATAATATGCTAGATGAAATGGCAAATTATGCAACAATTATATTAGCATTAGCAATGATTAATGTTGTATGGCAATTAGAAAAAGCTAGTAAGCTACTAAAATCTATGAGTCGAATTTTAACGGAGACAATAAATGAGCATGAATAGAAATGATATTAGAGAATTTCTTCTTGATAATATTATTGAAGTAACATTTACTAAAGTAGATGGTACTGAACGTAAAATGAATTGTACATTAAATTATGAATATATACCTGAAGATATGAAACCTTTAAATTTAATAAAAGGCGAAAAGGTAATGGAAAATTTAGATATATTAAAAGTATTTGATACAGATAAACAAGATTGGAGATCGTTTAGAGTTGAAAATGTAATATTAATAAAAACATGAGTCCTTTCGAATTTATTAAATCAATATCTTCTAGTAAAAAAGATATTATGGAAAATGAAAAAGATTACAATGCTTTTATGATAAATCGTGGTTTGTCTTATTTTCCAGACACAGTAATATATGCTAATGAAATGAATAAATTCCACCATCTCGATAGCAGATTACAATACTCATTTCTTATAAATATTGTTAGGAAGCGTAATCGTTTCTCTAAGTGGAATAAATCTATTGAATCTGATAATATCAGTGCTATAAAAGAATATTATAATTATAGCAATGAAAAAGCTCGTGATGTACTTCCGCTTTTAAGTAATGAAAACTTGAAAACAATAAGGGGAAGAATAAATCATGGCGGAATTCAACGATGAACTGGTTAATTGGAAACCAGAAATGATGTTAGAAGTTATATTAGCAGAACCAGATGATTTTCTTAAGATACGTGAAACACTTACAAGAATAGGTGTGGCTTCTAAAAAGGATAATAAATTATATCAATCATGTCATATCCTTCATAAACAAGGAAGATATTTTATAACTCATTTTAAAGAGTTATTCTTATTAGATGGTAAACCATCAAATCTTACAGAAAATGATTTAAAACGTAGAAACACAATTGTCAAATTAATGGATGATTGGGGATTATTAAGTACTGTAGCGCCCGTTGGAGATACGGCAGCATTAAACCAAATTAAAATTATATCACATAAAGATAAATCCGATTGGGAATTGTGTCCCAAATATAATATAGGAATTAAATGAAACCTGTATAAATAAACTTGTAAGATGCGAAAGGTCTTACATTAATCGTAGTCATGGTGACTACACTTTTAACCTTGCTATTTAATAGGAGGACAATTATGTCAAACTTAGCATTTAATTTTCCGAGGGATACCTTCCTTGGATTCGATCAACTCTTTAATACATTAGCGGAAACTAACGTAACCGATGCCAGAGGCGTTGGATACCCACCGTATAATGTTATACGTAGAGATGATGGTCACTTTTTAATTGAAATCGCTGTCGCAGGATTTAAGAAAGAAGATATTGACCTAACCCTTGAAAAGGGAGTATTAACTATAACTGGTAAAAAAACTGGTCATAGTGATACTAGAGATTATACACATCGTGGTATTTCTCAAAGGGCGTTTGAACGTGCATTTACATTATCAGAGACAATTAAAGTTGTCGGAGCTGACATTGTTGATGGACTACTTGTTGTTATTTTGGAGAACGATATTCCAGAAGAGGACAAGCCTCAAACAATTAATTTAGGTGACCTGCCTAAGCACGCTAAAAAGCTGTTGCTAGGCTAAAATACTAAGGAGCACATGGCATATTCAGACGCAGTATTAGACCACTATAATAATCCACGTAATGTGGGTAAGATGAATATTGGTGATAAGAATGTTGGAACTGGTATGGTAGGTGCTCCATCTTGTGGCGACGTTATGAAGCTACAAATTAAAGTAGAGAAAGATATTATACAAGACGCAGTATTTAAATGTTATGGCTGTGGTTCTGCAATAGCATCTTCTTCTATCATTACTGAAATGCTCAAGGGTATGACTCTTGATGATGCACAAGAAATTAAAAACGTAGAGGTAGTTGAGCAACTTAACTTGCCTCCAGTTAAAATACATTGCTCAGTCTTAGCTGAGGATTCAATTAAGGCTGCAATAAAAGATTATAAATCAAAACAAATATGAATGAAATTAGATTAATCCGACTTACGTCGGGTGAAGAGATATTAGTAAAAATACTCAAAGAAAATGATATTAGTACAACTGTAGAAAATCCAATCCTTTTAATACCAAATAAAGATGCGATAGGTTTTATGCCTTATATGTCATACTGTGACATTGATAATGGTCTTGGTATTAGGAATGAAGATATTATGTTTAATCTTAAACCCACAGAAGAATTAATAAATAATTATAATAATATGACATCTAATGTCGTAACACCGTTAAAACCAAAAATAGTTACATAATCTGTTTACTTTTAATACAATTTATGGTATAATAGTATCATGAATAATACTTTCTATACCAATGCTTTTCGTCATGGAAAAGTAATCAAATATACTGGTTATGAGAATGGTAAGAAAGTAAGTTTTACTATTCCATTTAAACCACATCTATACGTAACATCTTCCAAAAATAAAACTGATTGGCATGCTCTTGACGGAACACGGGTAGAACCAATTCCATTTGGTAGTATGAAAGAAGCTACTGAATTTATAAAACAATATAAAGATGTTCCTAACTTTAAAATATATGGCAATACTAATTATGTTGCTCAATATATTAATGAAGAATTTCCAGGGAATATTCATTGGGACCGTAATATAATTAATGTATCTTCTCTTGATATTGAAGTAAAATTTGGCGAAGGATTTCCTGACCCAGCTATTGCTGATCAAGAAGTAACAGCAATTACAATGAAAAATAATATAGACGATGTTTATTATACATTTGGTTGTGGTGATTATGATGTAGAAAAATCTTTAATGAAAACTCATGAAGTTCGTTATATTAAATGTCAAACTGAAAGAGAGCTACTTCATAAATTTGTATTTCATATGAATCATACTTCCCCAGATGTTCTTACTGGTTGGAATATTGAATTTTTTGATATACCATATCTTGTAAATCGTATAGCAAAAGTTAATGGTGGGAATAAAGAGAAAATGTTATCTCCTTGGAGAATGATTGACAAAAGAGAAATACAACAACCATTCACTACTCAAACCCGTGAAAAATATGAATTAAAAGGTATTACAATTCTTGATTATTTTGCGATATTTAAAAAGTTTGCATTTACTTATGGTCCACAAGAGTCATATAAGTTAGATCACATTGCTAATGTAGTTCTTGGTGAGAAGAAGCTTGACTTCGGTGAAGTATCTGACCTTAACGAATTACATGACACTGATTATCAGAAATTTATTGATTATAATATTAAAGACGTAGAGTTGATTGACAGAATGGAAGATAAGCTTGGTCTTATTACCTTATGTTTAACTATGGCTTATAAAGGTGGTGTTAACTATGATTCAGTTCTAGGGACTGTGGCTATATGGGATTCATTAATCTATAGAGATTTGTACTCTAAAAATATTGCAATACCACAAAATGAAGATTCATTTAAAGGTGCATATGCTGGTGGATATGTTAAAGAACCTCAAGTGGGAATGCATGACTGGGTATGTTCATTTGATTTAAATTCTCTATATCCATCAATAATTATGCAGTATAATATGTCTCCTGAGACTATACTTCCAGCTAATGATGAGCCTGGAGTTAATGTTAAATCTGTTCTTGATGGTGAGATAAAAAATACTGAATACTATACAGCTCTTGCAGTAAATGGCGTTCGCTTTGATACAAAAAAGCCTGGTGTATTTCCACAAATAATTCAAAAAATTTATGATGAACGTGTTGAACATAAACAAAAACAATTAAAAGCTGAGCAAGAATTAGAATTATCTGGTAATAAATCAGAACAATATGATATTGAAAAACGTATAGCAATTTCAAAGAACCAACAGTTAGCTCTTAAGATTCTTCTTAATAGTTTATATGGAGCGATAGGTAATAAATGGTTCAGATATTTTGATATGAGAATTGCTGAAGGTATCACTCTTACAGGCCAAGCAACTATTCAATGGGCAGAAAAATATTTAAATGAATATCTTAATAAGACATTAAATACTGATAAAGATTATGTGGTTGCTATTGATACAGACTCAGTATACGTCACACTCGATGAATTTATTAAACGTTTTAAACCTGAAAATCCTGTTAACTTTTTAGATAAGCTATGTTCTACTTCATTAGAAGAAGCTCTTGAAAAAGCCTTTGATGAATTATATTATTCGCTTGGTGGTTATGAAAACAAAATGGTTATGGGCCGTGAAGTTATAGCCGATCGTGGTATATGGACAGCAAAGAAAAGATATATATTAAACGTGCATGATAATGAAGGTGTACGATATGCAAGTCCTAAATTAAAAATTATGGGTATTGAAGCTATTAAATCTTCAACTCCTGCGATATGTCGTCAAGCATTAAAAGAAATATTTAAAAGAATTATTGAAACTGATGAAACAACAGTTCAAAGCGATATACAAAACTTTAAGAAAGTATTCTCTAAAGCATCAGCTGAGGAAGTATCATTTCCTCGTTCTGTTCAGAATATTAAAAAATGGAATGATAAAGAAACCATATATAAAAAAGGTACGCCTATACATGTACGAGGAGCACTTTTACATAATGCTTTAATCGATGAAAATAATCTTCGTAATAAAGTAGAAAAAATACATGGTGGTGACAAAGTTAAGTTTACATATCTTAGAAAACCAAATCCCATAAAGGAGAATGTCATATCATTTATTGATTTTCTTCCAAAACAATTTAAACTTGAGGACTATATAGATTATAATCTTCAATTCGAAAAAACATTTTTAGGTGCAATAGAACCTGTCTTAACCGCAGTTGGATGGGAAAGTGAGAAAAAAATAACTTTAGATTCTTTTTTCACATAGCTATTTACATTTAATATAAACTATGGTATAATATAACAAATGGAGAAATTATGAGTGCAGATTGGGTAAACGATATTAATCGTATGCAAAACAAATATGGTGTGAGAGAATGGGTTAACCATGCTACACCATTTCAACTTAAAAAATATCTAGAATTCCGATTAAAATTTATTAAAGAGGAATATGATGAAACACGAGAAGCTATTATTATGGAAGATTCTGAAGAGATTGTTGATGGTCTTATTGATATTTGTGTTGTTGCTATTGGAACTTTAGATGCAATGGGTGTTAACGCACATACAGCATGGGATAATGTTTTTGAAGCTAATATGACAAAAGAAGTTGGTGTGAAAGAATCACGGCCAAATCCATTAGGTATACCAGATTTAATTAAACCGGAAGGTTGGACAGCACCAAGTCATGAAAATAATCATGGCATTATTCCAACAGCATTTGAACCAGATGTTGATGAAGAATTAGAAGAACTTATTGCAGAAAATATAAAAAAGAAAGCTATGGAAGCTAATGTAGCTAGAACTGAAATTTCTGGTAAATATAATACTAAATGGACACCAGACGCAGTGGAGAAATATAATGCCTAAACAATCTTGGAATGATTTTATATTTTCTAAAACACATACTTATGATTTATGGTTACAAAGATATAAAGGTAAAACTGTTCATGACCTTACTGTTAATGAACATACTAAATTTTCAACAGAATACAAAAGATGGAAACAAGGAAACATTGAGAAGGTAACTTGAATTATTCACTTACAATATTTAAATCAATATTCGATAATAAAACTCATAAACGTTTAAACTTTAATTCTTATGCAAAATTTGAACAATTATTTTTTGATTTGTCTAGACAAGAACGACTAGATAAAAAATCTGCACCATTAATAAGTCCCGCTATATACACAGAAGATACCACAAGAGCTAATGAAAATGTTTTAGGTTGGGCCGGATGGTGTGCTGTAGACATAGATGAACATAATTTTTCTGACCCAATTGAAAAAGATATTCTTGAACATTATGGAAAATGGAATCATATATGTTATTCAACAGCGTCATCCACTAGAAAAAAACCAAAATTTAGAATGGTTTTTCCATTATCTAAAGATGTTCCAAAAGATTCAATTAAACATTTTTGGTATGCTCTCAATAAAGAGTTAGGAGATGTTGGTGACCCTCAAACAAAAGATTTGTCTAGGATGTATTATGTCCCTGGAAAGTATAAAGATGCATATAATTTTTTATATAATAATTTTAGTGGTGAGGATATGAATCCATTTGAAATTATAAGTAAACACGATTATGTAGAACGTTCTGGTTCTTTAATAGATAATTTACCTAAAGCTATTCGTGAACAATTACTTGCTCATCGTAAGAATGAAATGACAAATACAAGTGTGACTTGGAATAATTATAGAGATTGTCCATTTGTGAATAAAAAATTAGTTAAAGAGTATAATGAAATAACTGATACGGGTTGGTATGCAAAAATGTATGCTATTATGGTTTCAATTGCAGGTAATGCGATACGTAAAAAATATCCTATATCTGCTCAAGAAATCACTACATTATGTAAGGAAATTGACTTTGAAAATGGTAATTGGTATAAGTCAAGACCTTTTGACAAGGAGGCAGATCGTGCAATCGAATACATCTACAGTAACAATTAATACTGGTGAAATAGGCGAACAACTAGTAGAAGAATTTTTTCCTAAAGCAGAACGAACTGATGATTGGTTTGATTCTGAAAAAGATGGTACTATAAAAGAAAAAACTTATGAAGTAAAAACATTTAGGTTAAATAATAAAGACCAAGGTTTCTGGGTTGAAAGTTCTCAATTTCGTAAATTAGATAATGTTGATATATTATATTTTGTTAAGATTCCTGAATCATTAGAAGAAGGTGCAACCATTTATGAATGTATGAACCATACAAGTGAGGATGCATATGAAGCTTTTAAATTAGGACCAATCAAACAAATGAGATGTTATTTTCTCGATAATTGTAAAAAAATTACAAACATACGTGATGAAAGAACTGATACATTATATCATAATTCAGTAGCTATGTCAAAACATAAA
>ENA-UZWR01005985-UZWR01005985.1-metagenome-genome-assembly--contig:-Day-1-25m-contig-5985_pt1 | contig 12790 bp, 7 predicted proteins | sample MGYA00260337_ERZ794897 | MGnify/ENA metagenome assembly ERZ794897 | reverse complement strand
TTTGGGCTAATTATGGCGGTGGATATTATGTATATTCATTCATAGAACCGCGGGTAAAAGGGGCCCCTATGTTCCTCACTGGCCTCGCATTTTCCATTGGCCTATTCTACCTAGGTTTATGGCTGATAGTCGAATTAATGAACGAAATATACTTGCTTGGAGTATTATTGCTATGCTTGTGGGTAAAACAAATAATAATGTTCAAGGAACCAATTCAAAATAAGAATAAATCTGTAGATTAAAATTAATTAGTAATTCTATCAATTACTTGAAACGTAGAGTTTCGTGAGATTTCACCACGTACTTCGGTCGCCCAAGCATCAATTCCAATATTGGCGATAACAACCGTATCCCCAATATTCACTGTGCTATACTGAGGTCCCCAGTCATTGGCCCAACCACCGACCTTCATCGCTCCTGAAGAATCTTGAATCATCATTCCCTTTCTATGCCATTCCTTACCATTACGGCCAATTCCTCGCTTATCAAAGCGATAAATCACCCTTCCTGCAACATTATATTTCGCTCTATAAGATAATAAATCAGTAGTAGATTCTTCATCTGGCAAAGCTGGAATTATTCTTGCATGAGGGTCGACTTTGAGAATTATTTCACCTTTCCAATTGACAGTAAATACCAATCCTTCTAATTTGACAATATCTCCCTTCTTGATTCCAATTGGCCAACTTCTTTGACCAGATTCATGAGTTTCTGAAATGATTTGAATTTTTGCAAAATGACTCCCTTGCGAAATAGTGATTTGGGGAATTGGCCTTGTATTAGCCCCAACGACAGAAAAGACCTCTGCTATTAGGGTCGCACGTGGATCTAATTGTGCAATTTCTGCAATATCAAAACTCGCTTTAGAACCTGGTAAGTGGACAATACCAGCACTTGGCAAATCGTCATTCCCAGAGCCTCCGGGGCATATCTTTTGCCAGTCACAACTCATACAGCGTGAATCTTGTGGAGCATCAATTGACTTACCCCCTTCGGAAAAACCACGCATTGGGGCTGGATTTGGAGAGCATTGTTCAATGTCTGGTTTATTCTCTTTGAGAATTTTCCACATATCCTTCAATTCAGACTCCATTTGTTGTAGTTCTTCACCTGAAGGTAATTCTATTTCTTTAACGGCATTTGCTCCTAGATACCAAATTTCAAGTGAATCGACCATTTCCTTTTTGTCATGAGTTGCCCACCACAACATCGCATACATGCGAAGTTGATCTACATAGTTTCCAGAGCGGTCTCCTTTTCCAACGCTTGCCTTTAAATCAACAATTTTTATTTTACCATCCCAACGATATACCAAGTCGTATTCACCTTGGAACCAATGTTCAGGATGAATTGCATTCATTGAGAATTTTTGTGCACCCGGATCGACGAACCATGGGCGGCATATCTCCCACGCCTCAACTAGAGTAAAGGAGTCCTTACTAGCCAACGGGTGGTTACTTTTTAGGTTAAAACCTCTGCCATCTGGGGCTGGCCAAAAATCCCTATTACCCTCTCGCCAAGTTTCAAGATATGGGCCACCATCACTCTCAAAGCAACGCTGTAATTCTACCAGATGCATATCTAATGCAGTATAACACATTTCGAGACAATATTGGGAATTAACAGTAGACCAATTACCGGCTTTCCTTTCTTCGCTTTCCCATTCCAGCCTCATTTCTTCTAATGATAATGGAAGGTGAATGTCTAATCTTTCTCGGCCCCATTTTTTCATTTCATCAATGGTGGATGGCTGCATATTTTCAGGCAAGGCCAGCAATTTTGTGGCCGGCCAATCTGCATCTTCTCTATTTGGCAGGCCATTCTCATCTAGTGGAGTTGATTCTAATATTTTTGAATCTGCACTTGAAACCATGATCCCCGGAGATTCTCGAAGCATTTTACAAACTGCGTCTTCAACAGCCCTGCCTACGAATAATACTGGTATTTGCGGCATCTTGAAGCGCAGAATCTTCTCATAATACCAAAGCCGAGAACAATTGTTGTAGGCATTTGCTTGACTTGCAGACAAGCGATTATATGGTCCAATTGAATCGTCTTCGCTAGCAAAATGTACCGGCATACAAAGTGGGTAGAAATCAACCCTCTAAAAGGCTCTCTTTCCTCTTGAAAGAAAGTCTGGTTGAACGAATGTCTATTCTCAACTGTGGCAATCCATTTCTCCAACCAATTTCAGCACCTGTCATTTTCAATGTATCACCAGGTCTTGTTTCTTCCATCGCACCTGTAATGCTGGAGCCAAATGCCGCAACTTCAACGACATGTTGACCATCCCAAAGATGCATTGATAGCATAGCCCAAGGCTTTCCATCCAACCTTTTACCACTACGCTTTGAAATGCACAATATGATTCCTTCAACATTTGCTCTTGTACGCAACAAACCGACTCGTGTTAATTTCTGTGATAGGTCATCAAACTCCTGTTCTGCATCTTGTTTAGCTATGATCCGGGTCTTTTTGTCAACATACAACCTTGCTTGACCCCTCCATACACCTGGAAGGGCATCGATAATAACAATCTCACCATTAGGGCAATCGTGTAGTTTTGGAAACGAGCCTGGCTGACTTTCTTCAATCGTAATTTGCTTCATTCCTGCCATCAGCATGGCACCTAACACGGGCTCGCCGAAATGATTCGGCAATGGACCCCATGCGCCAGTAAACTTGCCAGTAACACTAACTCTCTGAGGTATTTGTTGTAATTTTTCACTAGGTGCTGACATTGATATTTCTTGACCATCATAAATTGATTTTAACAATCCATCATTTACCAGATTATCTCCATCTAATGCTAAACTACACCAGTGGCAGCCTGCTGATTCCCCATCGCATGCTTCCTCGAGCGAAACTGGCATTTTTGCAGGCCCCGCTCCCATCTCTTGCATCTTTTGATGCACTTGCTTGAAAACACCGGTCATGGCTTGCAAATTTTCAACACTAGGGGCTTCGAATTCTACACGGTGTGGTCCATCTAGGTACCATCCTTCCATGCCATCTACTCTTTGACTGTCATGAGTTTCAAACCAAAGCCAGCTGTAGAAACCTAATTGATGTTGAAGCGATGCTGCAAATTTTGATGTCGGGTCACCAGATTTAACGTCGATCAAACGAATTCTACCATCCCAACGTAGGACTAGATCTAATTCTCCTGCTGCCCATCCGTCTTGGTGGAACATTCTTTGTGGTTGGTGCACCCTTGGGTCTTTTACCCATGGGCGGGCAATTTCCCATGCCTCAGACCAAGAAACCGGACTTCCCTTCTCTTTCCAATCAGCATCAATGCCATTGGACCATTTTCTAATGTTAAGACTTGGAATCTTATCTGGAATTGGGAATACCGGTTCATCCCCCCATGATGGCGCTGCTACATTGAATGGTTGCTGACCACTGCGAAATAATTCAAGATATGGGCCGCCGTTAGCCTTGAAGCAAGCCTCTACTTCTTCGAAAAATAATTCTAATCCACCATTGATTCTTCTTCGAATTCTGTCAACATCAACATCATCCCAACTTTCATCTACACGCCAAACTCCTTCATGCCACATTTTTCCGCCTTCGGATAATACTGTAGCAACTGAATCTTCTATGAAACTGCTCGCCCATTGTTTAATTCCCTCTATAGAATCAATGCCTACAGGCCTTTGCATCAGAATGGAACAAAGGGCATCTTCCAAGACAATACCGAGGACTTGTGGAGGATTCAATGGCCCTCGAATTCCAACTTTATTCCCTAAGAACCATTGCCTATCGCAACGAAGAAACGTGGTTAGTGCGCTAGCAGAAAGACGAGAACGTGAACGTCCTAATGGTCCGCCTAATGGAGGTGTGCTAACGGGCATTATTCATCACCAAGCACTATACAAATTAGACAACACATCATCTTTGGCTCAGTGTTGATATGAATAGAAATCACCGACCTGTCGCTGCTCTCTATCTTTTCTAGAATTGGCCTTATTGATTCGTGGACGCTTAGAATCATGATCACGGCGGAAGGTGATATTGACACCTTCGAGGAAACGGTTCATGCCTTCTTTCAGTGGGAATGGGCCCTCTGCTTTACCGAATTTTCCACCTTCACCCTCAAACACAAGTAGTGAATCGGCTAAGATATCAATAAAATATACATCGTGGTCAATAACGAAGGCAGATTTCTCATTCGCCTCCATAGTTCTTCTAATCGCTTTCGCAGCCTCCATCCTAGCATTAGCATCCAAATGGGCGCTTGGTTCATCGAGTAAATACAAATCAGCTTCTCTTCCGAGACATATTGCAATTGAAACCGCTTGTCTCTCACCACCAGATAACTTCTTGACACGCTTAGGTAATAATTCATCAATACCCAAAGCTCGAATAACATTTACATTATACTCTCCACTTCTCCAGCGTGGACCAACTTCAGCATCTAACCAAACTTGAACTGTACAGTCCATGTCTACGTCAATATGCTGAGGTTTGTATGAGACACTGCAATCACTACTAACCCAGCCACCGTCATATTCATGCTCTCCTGCGAGGATTTTTATCATTGTAGATTTACCAGTTCCATTTGGACCGACTACTCCGACAACTTCGCTCCTGTGGACCTTTCCTTCCCCAGTTTTCAACTTAAAATCGCCTAACTGCTTTTCCAAACCACCCCAACTGATGATCTGGCTGCCAAGTTCTGCCGAACCACCACGGTGATTTAGGAACTTTATTGGTTTATCACGGATACGAACATTTTGCTCTGGTAAGTAGCCATCAAGGTATGAATTAATCGCCTGACGAGTTGAACGAGCTGGAGTGAAAATTCCGAATGCGCCTTTCTTCCCATAAACGATGTGAATCAAATCTGCTAGCACATCTAGAACTGCTAAGTCGTGCTCTATTACCAAAACGCGTTTAGTCTCTGATAGTTTTTGAATTATCTTTACAATTCTCATGCGTTCATGGATATCCAAGTAAGAAGACGGTTCGTCAAAGAAATATACATCAACATCACGCAACATCGTTGCACAGATAGCCATTCTTTGTAACTCTCCGCCAGATAATTGTTGAACTGTTCGGTCTAGAAGATGAGAGATTCCCAAATCAGTGGTCATCTCTTCAAACATATCCCTCTCGTCAACTTTGTTCAATAAATCACGAACTGTTCCCTGAACCCTTTTTGGCAAGCGATCAATGTTTTGCGGTTTCAGTGCAACTTTTATTTTCCCTTCTCGCACTGAAATGAAGAAATCACGTAATTCACCTCTAGGAAGAGTTTCAATGATTCCATCCCAATTACATTCTTTGTCCATCCATTCTCCAAGATTTGGCACTATTCTCCCAGATAGTGCATTGATTGCTGTTGATTTACCCATCCCATTGGGTCCAAGAATACCTACCACGCTTTCCTTACTCGGTGTAGGGAGTCTAAACAATCTAAATCCATTCATAGAGTATCGATGAATCATATCTTGTTCCAATTCACTCGGTAAATTCTCGATTATCAAAGCATCGTGTGGACATTTATTGACGCATATACCGCAGCCAATACACAAACTCTCTGAAATCATGGGTTTGCCTGAATGGTCATCTAAGATGATACATTCTTGGCCATTTCTAACCGGTGGACAGAATGCATAGCATTCATCATTACATTTCTTTGGTTGACAACTGTCCTCTTTCAAAACTGCTACTCGCACATTCTCACCTCCTTTTATTCATTCGTATTGGCCATCGGTATTTGATATCCGCGCCAAGACAACAAGGTGTGATGCTTGATGAGGGAGCGAATCCCTGCATCTTCATTCAAATTAGACCCTTGAGGTGTTCGTGACCTGCAATAAGACGAATTGTACAAGGTGTTGGCATTTTCATGCTAGCCTTGCGCAATGAATCACGTGCTAATAGGTAGTTTTCAGGGTTTGTTTGAATAGACATGATTCTCTGACCACGCTTTACACGTGCTGCAGTTCCAACGTTCTTTCCGAATGCACAGCGCATTCCTTGTGAGACACGGTCAGCACCTGCACCAGTTGCTTGCTTATTCTCTCGTAGAACATGGTGAGGGAAGGTGTGTACGCGCAAAGCATATCCGTCCATTCCTGTTACTTTACGAATGGTAGAGTTTGCAATAACACGGCCTGCTTCGAGTGCTTTGTGCTGAATTTGCACATTGTTATCGGAGCGCATTTCAATGATTACCTTGAATTCACCGACTTCTGCAGCTCTACGGTTTCCAACGTGGAATTGCATGATACGGTTATTTGGGACACCACCAATATACTTGCGACGAGTATATGCTGGTCCCTTGAGTTGACGATACATGGATGCTGGTTTTCGTGCCATATGTAAACCTCTAAGTAACCTTGCGACCAATGGCCCCCTTATCATTGCTTTGATTGAAGCCTTATCCGTATGAATAGCAAACTTGCAAAATAGCGCTCAATCTAGCACTTTGATGAAAGCCTTCTTTTGCCCCCTACACTGCCAATCAATTATGGAAGGACGCTGGCGCAAGTTGCTGGAACAAGAAAGTGAGCATCAGTGGCTCGCTATTGGCATTTTTTTCTTATTCGCCATACTGGGTGGAATCGCTATTGAAGGCACCAGTACTTTGGCTGGCGTTGATTTGGGATCTGGTGGCGCCGCCCATGATGGTTATAGGGTCCTGGACATAGTTTATTTTGACGATGGCACAGATATTGCTAGCCAGTTAACACATATGTATGATCCAAGTCAAGGACATTATCTGTTCAGCCAAAACAGTACTGATTCAGTGAGCCCCATATACAACCCATCGGAATATGACAAAGGTGATGAAATTCGCTTCATCAATGAAATGGAAGATAATCGGGCAATGTTATCAATAGCCAGCACTCAACTTGTTGAGATAATCCTAGGAGAACAAATAAGATACATTAATCTCGACTCCAGTGATGAATTTTGGATAGATGATTACCAAGAGAACATGGGGCCACAATCTGCTATGATAGTCACTCAAGAGAGTGATGGCACTTCTTCGATTAGAGCATTATCATATTATGTTGCATCACCACCATTAGCAAATTCAAATCTAGTAAATTGGAATAACATCGTTCATTTGTCTCAAGAAAAATGGGTTGCAACTGGTACGATCGTAAATGCTCAAAGTTCTGGAGATAGCCCTGCAAGTCCAAGTGTTCGCGCTGCAATTGGAATCATTGAATGGCAAGGAAACCTCTCAGTTGCACCTATTTTAACATCTTTTTCAACAGGTGATGAAGGGCAAATACACAACCTATTATCCACTGGCAATTCACAAGTAATAGTCGCTGCAAATACTGGTGCATATCAAGTTAAAGATGATGGCTCAATCAATGAAATAGACATACCCTCACAATCTGCAGTAACTGATTCACAGGGTAAAACTTGGTTTATTGGGAATCAGGGGACAAACTCGCTTGCGACTTTTGACAATGGAATAATCGAGATTGAGGAATTGGCAAAACCAATACCGCTAGAAATAGAAATCTCTGAATATGAAAGCGGGATTATTTTCATGCATGGCATGGATGCAAATGGGGAATTTGAAATGATGACCCTAGACACTACTGTAAAGGACTCTATAGAGAGTGGACGAGGATTCTTGAACTTTGCATTCCTAACTTTCTTTAGCATTGTTTTGCTCGTTATGGGCTGGACTGTATTAGATAGATTTCGCAATTATTGAATCAATTGATCAATTCGACTTGCGTTTTCAGTTGTTGCAAATATTCTGTTAATTAATTGTATAAGTCCTCCTACGGAGGAAGGTATAGCGAGAATCTTCATGTGCTCTCGTCATTGACCGCTACATCCGGCGTGAGCATTGACGGGGGTTTAGCATGACAAAAAGAGGGATGATGGACCAGTTTGATGAAATCAAATCATCCCACCCAGATTCAATTTTATTCTTCAGAATGGGTGATTTTTACGAGTTATTCCACGATGATGCGGAAATCGCTTCTGAAGTACTTGGCCTAACTCTAACTTCCAGAGATAAAAAATCCGCAGAACCAACCCGTATGGCGGGATTCCCTTGGCATGCCTTGGAAGAAAATATCCGTGGCATGCTAAAAGCTGGACACAAAGTCTGTGTTGCTGAGCAAGAAGATGAATTGAGAGAAGGTGCCAAGATTCTTGAAAGGGCGGTTAGCAGAATCTATACCCCAGGCAGTTTGTATGAAGAATCGCTACTAGGAACTGATGAACGCTCTCTGCTGATAGCAATTTGTCTTGCAAGCGACAGCCTCGGAATGGGAGTTGTTGATGCTTCAACTGGACAGGCATGGGCCAGCACATGTCACGGTGCAGATCGATTCTCAAAGGCTTTGGATGAAGTTCTTCGCTGGAATCCAAGTGAAATTGTTATCTCGCCAACCGATGCCGAGGACAATACGCTCTGCGCTATGTTCTCCCATTTGGATGGCGTTACAATAAGTCAGCATAAAGCGAGCGAGGCGAAAAGAAGGCAACGTTTGACAAAAGTTCTGAAGGTTGCAGACCTTGGCCACCTAGATTTAGATGATGCTCCTTTGGCAATAGCCGCTGCAGGATTGGCCGCCGATTATCTTTCAACAATGCATATCACCGATGATGTTCCTCTAAGAGATGTCGAGATTATTGAGGAAGAAGGTCATTTAGTACTCGACCAAACCACTCTAAGAAATTTAGAATTAACTTCAACTTTAACCGGAGAATATGAGGGCAGTTTGCTTTCCAGCCTCAATAGATGCCGTACTGCAATGGGTCGTCGCTTGTTGAAAACATGGATATTGCGCCCTCTTGCCGATATCGATGCAATTTCTGCAAGGCATGATGCAGTCGCTTCATTAACTCGCTCATCTAGAAGACTTGATGCCCTGAGAGAGGCTTTGAAAGGTTTACGAGATATGGAAAGGCTTGCAACTCAATTAGCCTATAATCGCTCAAATGGAAGAGACCTATTGGCTACCGCAATCGCATTGCAAAGAATGCCAGCGGTCATCAATCTGTGTAAGGAAACGGACAATGAATTGTTATCGCACCTATCCCTAGATTTAGATTCTCTAAGTGATTTGGGTGAGGAAATACGTCGTACCTTGGTCGACGAACCACCTATGGGATTGAAGGATGGAGGACTGATTAGAAGTGGAATTGATGACGATATTGATGAACTAAGAGACACTGCCGAGAGTGGCCATTCATGGTTTAGAGATTTGGAAGCAACTATGCGTGCTGAATTAGAAATTCCTAGTTTGAAGATTAAAATGAATCGCCAAGTCGGTTGGTTTATTGAAGTCACAAAGAAATATGAAGATAAAACTCCTGAACATTGGAGAAGGAAACAACAATTGACCAATGGTTCCCGCTATGTCACCGATGAATTAGCACGGCGTGATGATTTATTGTTAACCGCAAGTGGGAGGGTAAAGGAATTAGAATACCGAATGTTTACAACCCTAAGAGAAAAATGCCGAACACATGTTGTAACCTTAGCAAACATTGCTGCAAGAGTTGCTTCAATAGACGTTCTACAGTGTTTTGCAGATGTTGCAAGGTCTCGTGCTTGGTCACGCCCAGAAATGACCGAAGGTGACCATCTAAAGGCTGAAGGAGCAAGACATCCAGTACTGGAAACACAGAGTGGATTTGTTCCAAATGACATCCATCTAGATGCAAAACGAAGATTTTTATTGATCACTGGGCCGAACATGGGTGGAAAGTCAACCTATTTGCGTACAACAGCCTTACTTTCCATATTGGCCCAATCCGGTTCATTCGTCCCTTGTAAAAAGGCAAGACTAGGATTGGTTGACCGTGTTTTCACAAGAGTTGGAGCAAGTGATGACTTACGAAGAGGGCGCTCAACATTCATGATGGAAATGATTGAGGTAGCCCACATTTTACGTAGAGCAACTTCACGTTCACTAGTACTATTAGACGAAATTGGCAGAGGTACTTCCACCTTTGATGGACTATCTATTGCTTGGTCAGTAACTGAAGATATCTGTAATAGAATCGGTTCTAGAACACTATTTGCAACCCATTACCACCAGTTGATTGGATTGGAGGAAGAGGTCAAGGGATTGATAAATGTCCATGTCCAAGTTGCTCAATCTGATGGTGAATTGAAATTCTTGCACACTGTTGCTGACGGCCCTTGTGACGATTCATATGGAGTACAAGTTGCTGCACTGGCAGGTTTACCGAGAGAAGTTGTTGAGAGGGCTAGCGACTTACTCGCGTTCCTAGAAAGTCAATCCCAGGGTGCAAAAGCCGGTGAAAGCGGCGCTCCTGCATCAAGAGATAGCGGTCAAGCGAGCCTCATGGGCTATTTCGCGGCTGCTGCAATGGGTCGTTCTTCTGCAAGTCAAACAGTCGAGATTCAGCAAGCACCCTTAGAACCTGGGCAGCAGGAAGTATTGGATTATTTGTCGACAATAAAGGCCGATGATTTGAGTCCAAGACAGGCACAAGATGAACTTTACAGATTGAAGAAAATGCTTGGTGGTGAATAAATTGAGTCAGGCAAATAGAATAATTCAACTAGATGACAAAACGATTGGTCATATCGCAGCAGGTGAAGTTGTTGAAAGGCCTGCTCAAGTGGTAAAAGAATTGTTGGAGAACAGTTTGGATGCTGGTAGTTCTCGCATTGTAATCACAATTGAAAGAGGTGGGTTTGATTTGATATGCATCGAGGATGATGGCTCAGGTATTGATGAGGCAGACCTACCGCTTGCCCTTGACAGACATGCAACCTCAAAATTACGCAAGTTAGAGGATTTATCTGCAATCCACACTCTCGGATTTAGAGGTGAGGCTTTGGCCAGTATTGGCATGGTTTCGCATCTTAAAATTGCAAGCCGTCCTGAAAACTGTGATGGCAGAAGCATATCGATGAAGGATGGCGACAAAGAGTCTGTTGAGCCGGAAGGTATGGCTCATGGAACAAGAATAGAAGTTGCTCATTTATTCCACAACACACCTGCACGTCTTGCATTCCAGCGCAGAGCAGCTACTGAAAATTCACGAATCGTCGATGTTGTTGTATCTCATGCAATGGCCCATATGGATGTAGGATTTAGGCTGTTAATCGATGAGAAAGTTATGCTTGATGTCCCTGCTAGTGAAACGATGAACGATCGTTTGTATGATCTCCTCGGTGGTCAGGCTTCTGCAATGCTCGAATTATCAAGCCCAGCAATAGATGATGATGCTCCAGGTGAAGAATCGTGGAGTGGCTGGATAAGTACTCCTGATACGACTAGAGGCAAAGGCGATGATGTCCACATATTGATCAATGACAGGCCGGTTTCTGCTGGTCCATTTTTGCAAGCGATTCGCAGAGGATACAAGACACGACTAATGCAAGGCCGTCATCCAATCGCCGTACTAAGTCTCATTATACCAGCCAGTGAAGTCGATGTAAATGTCCACCCAACCAAGAGAGAAGTCCGATTGAGGCACTCTTGGAGAGTTCTAGAAAGACTGGAAAGATCAATTGCCCATACTCTTGAATCAGTTCCAACCCAACCCGATGCCGCTGGAGGGATATCTGAATTGCAAGGACTATCAAATAATTCTGCAGTTCAACCGGTTGAAGACTTGCTGAAGGCTGGTGGACAGAAGCGAATTATCCATGCTGATTCTCCACATAACCCAATTCTAAAAGCGGCTGGAACTACTACCATATCAGCCGTAATAAGTGATTCTATAGAGGAAGAAGGTTCTGTGACTTCAGTTCCTTCTTGGGCAATCGCTGCTGGAGCTCAATTGAATTTAGTCGGCAATGTTGCAGAAGAGACTAGTAAACAGGAAAAAAAGCGACCGATTTCAACTTCAATGGCCGACCAAGAAATACTTCCGGGAATGGATGAGAGCCCTATTGCACCTGCGCTTTCTCCTGCAGAAAGGGAATTGCACCGTCATGCTGGCACTGGTCAATCTCATTCTCCAAGTAAAGAAAAGCCACTTGAAGGCATAATCAATGAACTACCTAAGATGGAACCTTTGGCGCAGTTCGCTGATTCCTATATCCTTGTACAGGCAGAAGATGAGTTGCTATTGATAGATCAACATGCACTGCATGAAAGAGTAAGATATGAAAGATTACGCAATGATGAAACGTTGTGGCTACCTCAGAAACGATTAATCCCTTTGAAGTTGGAATTGGACCCAAGACAAAATGCCAGAATAGGTGCATCATATCAAAAACTGAAGGAAGTTGGATTTGAATTGAGCGAAGATTCTGATGGATGGCTGCTAAATTCTGCACCGAACCTGTTACAAGGAGATGATGTCGTTCCATTTTTGCTCGACTTACTACAAGATACTGCGGAAGATGGCGCTCCTTTGGAAACAGTTGATGCAAGAAAAGACCACCTAGCATTCCTCAATGCTTGCAGAGGTGCGGTAAAGGCTAATGATAAATTGACAATAGCGGAAATGCGTAGACTTCTTGAGGATATGAGGCGTATTCCAAACCCATGGGCCTGTGTTCACGGAAGACCAACTGCTCTACGGCTTCCGTTAAATTCCTTAGATCATCATTTTGGTAGACATGGTTGATGACCAATCAGTTGACCGGATATACCTTTATCCATGCTTGGAATATGTCAATACTATGACGGATAGTGACGGTCGTTCCACTTTTGCTGCGTTATATCTTGGCCTTGCATTAGTGTCCATACTATTATTTTTTGAAAGTATGGTAAATGGTAAGGGGTATGCTGGCGCCGGAATGGCAGGATTATTTATTCTGTTTACTGTAATTTTTGGAATTGCGGGTATGTACAAACTACTG
>ENA-UZWR01003714-UZWR01003714.1-metagenome-genome-assembly--contig:-Day-1-25m-contig-3714_pt1 | contig 12855 bp, 26 predicted proteins | sample MGYA00260337_ERZ794897 | MGnify/ENA metagenome assembly ERZ794897 | reverse complement strand
TTATCTGAAATTAATGATACAGCATTTCTGTACCAACTAGCACTTTTGAGTTTGTTACCTTGTAAGTCTTTTAGTGGTTCAAATATATCTATTGCCATACCACTATTTATAAGAAAACCCCTAGCGATTTCTCGCTAGAGGTTAATGCATTAGGTAGAGAGAGAAAGGATTAATCTTCGTCTGCTAATTTACTAAAGTAATCGAGGGTATCATCCTCGTCACTAGCAGGCTTAGATTGACTTACCTTAGGCATTTCTACGGTACTTGTAGTTTGCTGTGATGGGAGGTCGACTTCATCTACAGTAGTCGTAGTTTGCATACCCGTAATTACCCTATTCAGTTTCTCTTTGAGTTCATCATAGGTCTTAAAATTACTAGGGTCAACAAATGGTTTTAGAGGGTGTTGTTTTTCCCAAATAGCTTTGATATCGTCATCTGACTCTTTCAATGCTGAGACACCTTCAAATTCGGACTTGTCATAGTTCCAGTAACCATCAACTTTTCTAATTTTTAGTTTAAAGTTTGCACCTTTCCAAAAATCAAATGGGTTAATAGCTTGTTCATCTTCAAACGCTGGTTGCATGGCTTCAGTAATCTTATCAAAGATTTTTTTACCAAACTTATACAGTTTTACCTGTCCTTCGTTTTCAGGATGCTTAGGGTCTGACACAACAAAAATGTTTGCATAGTAAGATAATTTTCTTTTTCTCTTTCTAGCAATATCTTTGTCACTATCAATACCAGTATTCCACAATCTAGTATTTTCTTCACTAACAGGATCTTTATGATTAAGAGTTGTTAATGAGTTCTCAATAAACCAACCACCTTTGTCTTGAAAGGCATGTGTCCAAACTCTCTGCCATGGCATTTCTTCACCATTAGAAGCAGGCAAGAAACGAAGTACGGCATAACCATTACCAGTTTTATCTAGTTCGGGTTTCCATAACCTATCGTCTTGATACTTGTTGTTTGATTGTTGATTCTCTGGTGTCATTTTAGTTTCCAGAGCTTTTGTGATTGCGTCAAAATTACTTGACGATTTTTTTAGACTTTCGAAATCCATATTTATTCTCCTTGTATTATATGTGTTCGTTGTTTTTGTGTAGGCTGTATAATTCGCCTTCTATTGTATTTATACAAGTTCTTCATACTCGTTTAAATATTTCATTACATTTTCTGGTGTTGATATCTCGTAAGGGTCATCATCATCTGAAAAGTTATTGAAACCTGGTTCTTCAAACATGGCTTCTACTTTGCCATCATTAATAATTACTGCATAACGCCAAGACCTCATGCCAAAACCTTGTGCTGGTTTAGCAACCAACATACCCATGTTACTAGTAAAAGTACCACAGCCATCTGGTATCATCTTAACATTTTTAATTTCTAAATCTCTTCTCCAAGCATTCATTACAAATGCGTCATTGACAGATATACAATATACATCATCTATACCATTGTCAATAAATTTATTATAGTGTTTATCATAACTCGGTAACTCTTCACCTGAACATGTTGGTGTAAATGCACCAGGCAAACTAAACATCACAATTCTCTTATCTTTAAATAAATCATCTGTTGTTTTATCTACCCATGAACCACCTATAAAAGTACAACCACCTTTTTCATCTGTATCACCAGTTCTAAATTTAAATGTGTGTGGTTTCACTTTCCAATCTTGTATATCCCATTTATTCATAATTTTTTGTCTCCATTTTTACTAATATACATTATTTAAGACAGATTGTCAAGCGTGGAATAATCAGCATATGTTATATTTTTTCTATTGTTAAACTCTTTTATAGGACCGTTTACTTGGTCTCTACCATCATTATATCTATTAATTTTGATGAATTTTACATTAGGATTCCAGTCTGACAACGTACAAACATGGTCAATCATGTCATAGGTGGGCGTAGGACTATTCTCCTTTGCAACATAATGCTTTGTACTCTTATAAACATTATTTACCTTATCATTTGTGCTATATATGTCGTGTCCTATTAAATATACTTCATCTGGTTGTTCTCTACTTATTGATACATAAGCTGAACTTGCACCACTTGACCACCCATGGTCTTTACCACCCATAATATCTGTTAATGAGTTTGATTTATCATTCTCTGTAATCCAAGATACTTTTATTTGTGAGTTGTTTACATTTTTTTTATACTTATCACCATTCTTTTTAATCATGGTCACAATGCCTTGTAAGTTTGCACCATGCATTACATATTCTTTACTATCACCTCTGTCGTTAGAAACAACAATATCTTTAATATGTTCATCAGCTTCTAATTTACTCATACCACCATATAACATAGGTTCGTATGTCATAGCAGGTACTTTAGTCCAATCTCTAAAATAACATGGTATTTTTTGTGCTACATCAGCATGATAAATTTCATGCATAATACCATAATCAACAGCAACTATAACATCTGGCATAAAATCTCTATACAAAGCATTACAACCATATATCGTACCATGTTTTCTTAATTTTTCTAAATCAAAACCTATTCTACTTTCACCGTTACCTATACAGAATACTCTTTTAACCATAATAAAAATTTAAAATACCCATAGAGTAAATTACAAATGATATTGCATTTAAAACAATTAAAGCTCTATCATGCCATAACATACCTACAATAAACCAACCTATAAAACCTAGATTAGCAATATATAAATTTAAAGGAAATATATTTACAGAGGTAAATAACATAGCAACTATTAAAGTTAAACTACTTGCCCATTTTACATACCAAGATAAGTCTCCTTTTGGTGTAATTTTTTTAAATACTCTTGTAGAATTTAACTCTTTAATTTTATCATCTAATTTTTTTCTAACTTCAACCATTAAATACTTCTTTCACTATAAATTCAACATTAATTTTGCTTCATCACTTAACATATCTCTACTAAATGGTGGAGTGTGTGTAACTATAACTTTAACATTACCTACACCGGCTACTTTTTCACCAGCTTCTTTTATATTTTTACTTATTTCATCTGCCATGGGGCATAACATTGATGTTAATGTATGTGTTATTTTCACCTTTTCATCTTTAATATCTATATCATAAATTAATCCTAAATTAAATACATCTACTGAAGGCATTTCGGGGTCATAAACTTTTTTTAATTCTTCTATTATCTTATCTTTCATACAAATACATCTTTCATAATCAATTTTGCCTGTGTATCATTATAACTTACAAAAGGTTTTAGTTTGGTAAGCGTAAGTGAGATTTTAGGCCATACAATTTTTTCATCAATTTTTTTATTCCATACCTTACTAAACGATAATATTGAGTCAAGTATAATGGTGGTCTGGATGTGAATTTTCCTTTGTAAATGTAATCGTAAAACTCTAGGATGTTGTCCCATATGTACAGTAAAGCCATCATTAAAAAGAATAGAACGGTTGTCAAAGTCATTGCGAATAGCCACACAATCGTTGCGAAAATGATAGTCAAATGACTCTTTATATTTTCTATATTTGGTATAATTTTCAGCACCCTCATTGTTTATAACATTACCAATCCACTTATTACCATCAATAGCAAAATTACTAACAAAAAAATCCAATATATCTCGCTCATTATATCTTTTAGATAACTTATGAAAGAAGTACCTATCTGGTCTTTTAGTAAAACTTTCCAACTTTGCCGTAACTCTACCACCATATTTGTTATAATCATAATCGGTAGTAAAGTGGTTCTTAACTGCCAAATAAGTTTTAAATACATCAAAGCCGCCATACATTATAATTTATACTCAAAGTTTTGTGTCTCATCATTAATATGTACTTGTTTTGCACCATTTTTAATATGAAAATGTGTTGCCATAGGTGTTAATGGCGATAATGTAACTAATCTTTTAAAATTATGTTGTATAGTCCATTCTCTTAATTTTGTAATTATTTCTCTACCTGCACCTCGTTTTCTTGACCAAACGGTATATGCAACAACTATTTCACCTCTTTGACCGTCTTGATTAGCTGCCTGACTCATATAATCCATTTCTCTTACAGTGTATGGCACTTCAGGACATAATGCAATACAGACAATGGCCTCTATCTCATCATTATATTTTAGACCAAATATTTTTCTACCATGCATTATTCTAAAACCTAAAGTTAATTCAGGTCTTACAGGATCCTCTGATACATCAATGTCATCTAGTTCAACTAAATCTGTACCTTTTACCCATTTAAAAAAGTCTTCAATCTTGTCTTTATATTTCTTCATACTGGCAATTTACCTGTTTGTTCAATTTTTATAAGATTGGCTTTACTGGCTTCTACTTGTATTTTTTCTTTTAATGATTTTGAAATAAGACGACCTACTGAGTCGACCTCTATTTGATTTTCTTCACAATAAAATAATATTGCGTCCATATAGGTTATAGGTCTTTTATCTTTAACAACACCCTCAATTATTAAACTAAATTCTTTGCTATTCATACCTTAATATATCACTTGTTGTTAAAAATGTAAAGCGTGGATTGTTTCTGTTACGAGGCACAATCCACAAAACCCTAAACGACCTAAGCCGCTAATGCAAAGTTATTATTGTTTGCGTTTAATTAGCATGAAAGGTTGCCACCTATTAATCTCTTACAATTTTCTCAACATCTGTCGAAACCTGTATCAGCCCCATCAAAACTACATGAATTGTCTGTGTTAATCTTCATGTAGTTTTGGTGGAGCTGGAGGGAATTGCACCCTCGTCCAGTATGTTTACCATAATTGTAGTCAACGACTAATTCTATGTCCCTATACCAGGAAATACTAACTCAAATGATCTGTACATCATACAACTTTCTAATGCTGATGGTGATGTTAATACAGCTATAGTTTCTGTTTTATCATTATTAATAAAGTAACTTACCATAAAGACATTCATTCCGTCTTTTCTAGAACCTTCTTTTCCTACTGATAAATTTTCTAATATAAATTTGTTATGCACTAGATATTCATTTATTGATTCTGTACTACCACAAACAACTGGTAATTGAGACCAATATAGTCCATCATATTCAAGTGTTGACTTATGGTCTGCTAATGATATATTAGTTGTAAATATAAAAATTAACAAAAAGGCCAACATTAAGTTTTTTTTTATTTGCATGGTTGCTCCTTTTAGAGACCATTATGACTTTGTGCCTTTTGTCTTCTCTTCATAATATTTATAAAAACCTTTAATAGCATCACCAAGTTTTTCTTTATAGTCAGCCGTGTTCTTTACGAATGACTTGCATGAACCATCTTCACCTGCTTGTAAAATTACAATTTGTTCTATAGCTGTGTCAAATAGTTCTTCATACATAATTGCATAAGCAGTACATTGAATATAATAATTTTCATTCCAACTATCTACTCGTTCTTTGTTAGCTGTCTTAAAATCAATTACAGATAACTTACCATTGTACTCTGCAATACAATCAACTTGACCTGCAATGGTCAATTTATGACTATACATTATTCTTTCTATTGCATGTATATTATCTATTTGATCCAAATAAGGTTTTAATAATCTAAACATGCCTAATGGTAATACATCACGAATAGATGGTACTTCACCTTTTAAATATTGTTCAACAAGTGTATGAGTAGCAGAACCTCTACGAGCTGCTCTATTCATCTCCCACTTAGCTGCCTCTTCACCAACATTTCTACGCCATGCCATAAGACCTGGTTTTGGTATAGCACCTAATACAGTTGTAACGGATGGATATGCCTTATCATCAACTTCATAAAACCTGAAGCCATCAATGTTTTTACCCTTAGTTGTAGGGAATTTACTCTCATCTAGTTGTATAAAGTTTTTCTTAGTCATTATATTTACTTCCTTTTCAATTTATATATCTATTATATACACTTATCATTATATTGTCAAGCCTTAAATGCCTTTTTTGGCATATAAATCATTTAAATAATCTCTGCCCGACTTAAACGGTTCCGTTTCTCAGCTGACCATAGACATAGCTAACTCTGTCGTTTCATCAACTCGTCTTGTCCAACCATTACCAAAAGTTGCAAATGTAGATAACTTTTCATAGTAATCTTGTCTTGCACCTTGGAAGTCTTCTATACATTTTTCAATGCCATGTTTTTCAACATATTCAGCGAGTTTAGCTAATGTGTTAGGACCAATACCACCGTCTGCAACAGTACCAATCATTGTTTGTAAGTATTTTGCACTTCTACCTGGACCTGCATTTACTCCAAAGTCAAAAACGCAAAGGTCTAAACCATTTGGTAGTTCATCACCTTTCATTTTATCCCAATAACCTTTTTTGTAAATAGGTGCTACATCTTCGACCAATAGGTCTTTCATATTTTTTGTGCCACCATGTTCTAGGTAAACTCTTTTTGTAACACCTAGATTAGTTTCACCACCTGGGTCTTTTGGATGATTTACATAACCACCCTCATGGTGTAATATTGTTTCTAAACACTTATCATAATTTGCTTTCATTTATTTTCCTTTTGTAAGTTTTAACAACTTCTCTATCTGTGCCTTAATAATCGGCGATCTATTAGGCCAATGTATATAAGGTTCATCAGATTTCATAAGATTATATAGAAATGGTAGTATTAACTTTTCTATTTCTTTAAATCTTTTTGTAACATCTTCACTTGCCAGTTCTTGTGTTACAGTTTCTTTTTCTGCCACGATTTGCATAATTTCATTCATCATACTTTTGATATCGCCAACATCTGATTTTACTTTTGCTAATTCAACATTATTAGTTTCTATAACGGAAGTATCTACAGACGGTGAAGATTCAGGTGCTTTACTAACTGGTGTAAAACCCCAATCTTGGTCAAGGTCATATTCTCTTAAATAATCTGGTATATCTTTTGCCATTACTTTTTACCTTGTTGTCTTTTTCGGTGTTTCTCTACCACTTGTTGTGTCTTTACTTCTTTAATTGACCGTTTTCTATGTTGTTGTGCCAACTCACTAGTTGGATGAGCATCAGCTATCCTTGATAGATTATCTTTCCAACCACCATCTGTTTTCATGCTAATACCTTGAACACCACTAGATATATTTATAGTAGTAAGCTTCTGTTTAATATGTTTATTCTTTTTCAGAAATTTTTCCTTTTCTGCAATAGACATCATATCATCATAGACTTTACCTGTCTTCTTATTTTCAAAGGTGTATATTGGCATTAATTTTTGAAAGGGTCTTTTACTGTAAAATGTTTGTTGATTACTTCTAGTTGTTCTTCGTAATGAGCAATCTCTTTTAATTCTTTTTCAATTGTCTCTATATGATCAGGATGGCTAGCAACACCAACTGGTTGTTGTAAAAAAACTTCAACATTTGATTTGTGTTTTGCTATATGTCCTTCAGCATGTTTTTTAATTGCCTCTATTATTTGTTCACGCATTTTGTTTTACTCCTTCTATTTAATAATGTGTTTATCACACATTTGTTCAGCAGCTTTTACTGGATGTTTGTCTACATAAAATACATTCATAAATTTATATTTCTATACTTTGGTGGAAAAACTCTTTGATTTTTCTTATCATTTAGTTTGATTTTTAAATTTAATAATTCATTTTCTATATCAGCTAATTCATTAATAAGATGTTTTAATTTTTTATCAATATCTGTTGTGTCAACAGTTACATCAATTTTATTATCTAACATTTTATCTTGTATATTTGACAACTTGTTATCTAAAAAAACCAATGCTCTTTTTGTCTTATACGATTCAAGTTTCATATCTTGTTTGATAAAAGATATGGTGTAAATTAGTAAAACAATTACTGTAATATTTGATAATGTATAAAATTTATTCATTTTTAATTTATCGTCTTTCTAAAATAGTCATCACAACCATACATTTTACATAATTTAGAGAACACACCAAACCAATAGTTCTTTGACCAATCTGTCATTGATTCTCTACAAGCTGTTTCTGCGTTCTTGATACGTTTATCTTTTAAACTTTCTGTAATCATTCTATCATTATATAACATTTTTTAGTAATTGGCAACCTTTAATTATTGTTCCACTCCATTATTTGATCAAGTTTTATACGAATTTCATCTGGATTTAGACCTAATTTACGCATTTCATCATAGTCTTTGGTCTTTAATTGACCTTGACCTATTTTTTTAAGAATATCTTTATAAAATTTTTCTCTATTTCTGACTCTTTTCGCCCTAACTTTTGCGTTAGTAGCTTCCTTTTGGTAATCTTTTTGGACTTTGGCTTCGTCTTCTTCTTTGGCAACTTTTCTACTCCTTAATGAAATATTGGCTGCTATCAATAACAATACAGCCAAAGGATCAAATACAAATATTAATACTATTATTACCCACCTGACAGCTTTGTCAAAATGATCTTTTGCATTTTCACCATAAATTAATTCTGCAATATATTTAATTGGTCCTACTTCAGCCTCTATTTTATCTTGTTCTAATGACAGTTCAGCCTTTTGTAAGGTAAGTTTACTAATCTGATCACTAGCAGTATTAATTGCCGTAGTAAGTAATGTTCTTTCTTCTTCTTGTTTTTTTCTTTCTTTTAGACCTCTTGTTACATACTCCATATCTATGTATTTGTCAAGAGCTTTGTCTAATTGATCTAATGTCTTTTGTGACCTATCTATTATAGTTTGTTGTTGAGATATTTGTTTAACTATTAATTCTATTTTAATATTATTAGATGATACAGGTTTTACTTGATCTAGGTGCGCCTTTGACAAGAAACCAAATATACCCATTGATGTGATAAAAATTAATACCACAACTGCACCTGTTAGATATGCCTTAATAGTTTTTGGTACTAATGGATTTCGCCAATTATTATACAACCAACTGGCGGCTACAAGTTTACCTACTTCTAATGCACTACCCATAGCAATGATAGGTATAACTGCACCAGCAAATAGTGTTGCAAGTCCCATAATAGAATAGCCAGCGGCTATGATAGATATAGAAATTGCACTTATAAATGTTATTAAAATTGTTAACATATTATCCTAGTTTAATTGTGGTATATCGTATTCAGTTCTTAATTTTTTGATAATACTTCTTAACTTTGGAAAGTATTTTTTATCAGCTGCATAAGCACCAAGTGTTTCAACATATTGTAAAGAATCTTCTATACCGTTATCTCTTAATTCTCTGTACTTTTCATAAGCACTTCCTTTATTTATGATATTAATATAGTGTTGTACACTATCACATTCATGGTGATATACTCTCACACCCCACTTTTTAGGATTGTTACTAGGTAACATATGTGGTTCTCGTAGATCATAAGTTCTTACACCAAATAGGTTTTTACCCTCTAATGCAAATCTACTATTACCCCAACCACTTTCTAAAGCCGCTTGAGCAAGTAATATTTCAAAATTTACAGGTATTATATCTGTTGTTGTATTGTAAATATAGTTTACACAAGCACCAACACTATTTAAAAAAGTTTGATTGTTTTCTCTTTCAAAATCAGGTTTTGTAACAGATACAATTTTTTCTAAAGTATCTACAATCTCTTGTGTTTCTACTTCTAATTGTTCTTGTTTAGAATCTGCATATGCATACCATACACCTACAGCAGTGCCAATTACAAAAACTAACATTAAGGTATATAATACCGTTTTAAAAGTTTTCAACATTTAAGCCCTCCGTATTACAATATAATCATAACTAGAAATAGACTCTGGTGCATTTTCTCCATACTCTGACCATGTACCTATTTCAATATTTTTATTCTTTTTTTGAAAGAATTGTAAATCATTGTTATTCATATATTTAGACATGGTCTTAAATATTTTTTCTGATTGTTTTTCTGTGAAATTGTTTAGTACATCTGTAGCCCAATTACCAGTATAGTAAGTAATAGTCTTATCATTACTATTCATAAAACTATCTAGTTTTTTAGGTACAGAATTTATGACCGACTTTAAATAGTGGTCAAGTTCTTTTGATTTTTTTGTTTGTGCCATAATATAGTTCTCTCTTTCATTACAAACCTTTAATTAAAAATTTTTGTATTACATTTTTAGTAGGTATTACAGTAGTGTTACCACCGTCTGATAATTCACCATGTTCATCATAGTTATAATCACTCATTAAAATATGTACATCTCGGTTTTCTTTTACAAGCCAACCAGTAGATACACATATAGCAGGTATAGATTTTTGTATCTCTTTTAGAGTACGCCAACCTGAATCAGATTGTATATCCTCCCAATACACCATATAGAAATCAAACTCAAATGGTATACCTGGAAGTGTATCTGATTTTTGTCGTTTAGCCACTTATTTCCTCTTTATATTTTTCGTCTGCTTTCATTCTTAACTCTTTAGCAATACTTTCTAAAATAGATGGTAAATGTTTTTCTAAAACACTTGTCATCTCTAAAGAAAATTGATATGCAAGTTTAGCCATCTCAGCTTCTAATACAGACATGTCAACACCGTCACCACTTATGTTTTCTTTAATAACATGAGCAATAACAGCTGTGTTATAATCATCTGCTTGTACTGATTTTGCAAAGGCATTTAAACCAAACCACAAAACAACAAGTATAAGTATCATTTTTTTCATAATATATCCTTTCTTAATATTTATAGATATACTATACATTATATTTACTCATTAGGCAAGCGTTTTTTTTGCCTTATTTTACTAGCTTTTTTGTAGTTTTGTTCTATTTTTGTTCTGGTTCTGATAGCATAAAGTTGTCATTCCAACCAAATGCCTCTTTGACAACTGATTCGGTAAGACCTTTATACATCTTATTCAATGATTTGTTTTTCATACCAAGTAAAACTTTAGCTTCATCTTGGTGTAAACCCTCTAATATTTGAATAAACATGGTTTCTTTTTGTGTTTTTGTAGTGTCGCCATCAGCGCCTTTTACAAAATGCCATAATCTCTTTGCTTCATTTCTCAATAGACCATGTTCAGTACCAATAGGCGCTTCATTAGCCATATATGGTGGATCACCTACTGGTAAATCCCATACAATATTTTTATCAAAAGCACCCTTTAATACTTGTCTTAATGGTGCATTATCATATTCTTTTAATATTGCTATTTTTTTTGCTTTGTCTTTTGCGTTGTTAACTTTTGTTAGAACCTCTGAAAACAATACTACATTTTCACCAATACCTCTAGTACCAGCTACAGCTGCCATTGCTTTTGGATTCATTAAATTTGGATTTCTTTGTTGCTCTGCCATAATTTTCTCCTTCAATTCATATTTCTATTTATACGACACATATACTACGAATACCAATGCCATAATAAACATACATATCAGTAAATGATTACCTAAGTTCCATGCACTTTTTCCAACAGTATTTGGATTTTTAGGATCAATAAATTTATTACTCGTCATATTTTCTTATTTTTAATAAAATATATAAAACTATTATTGATACTGGTACACCTATGAAAAATAATCCTAATAGTTCCATTAAAATTTTCTGACAATGTGTCTTCTTAATGCTCTAGTTAACTCTTCCATTTTATCTATGATAGCAATCAAACTAGGGTCTGTAATATAATTTCTTTCTTCTTTTAATTTATCGTATTCTTTTAATGATATTTGCACCATAGGACTTGGTGGTGCAGCTTCGTTTTCCATACTTGCGTCAAGAGCTCGTTGTCTTTCTTCACTGTCTGTCATAAAAAAACCTTTTGGTTTACCGTTTGAGAGAGGGGCGCCGTGAAGGTGCCCCGTCTCCTGATTTTATTTACGCTGAGTAAGCTACTTGCTTACCGAATACAGCGTTGATACCAGCAACTATAATAGCTTTTGATGGTGTTCCAACTCTGTAAGAAACGCCTTTAGAACCACGATTTTCATAAATCATCATTCCTTCGTTTCTTAATTTACCAACCATTGCAGCTGGTGATTTAAGATCGTAAGTGTTTCTTAATTGTTTCCAAGAAACATCAGATCCTTTTGCAAAAAGATTTCTCACTTTTGCTGTTTTTGATAGTTTAGCTGTTGCCATAACTTTATCTCCTTTTAGGTTTTTTAAAAAATTAAACATATGTTTAACATCCTTTCTTTATTTGAGTTTAATGTACTCCTACAATTGCCTGGCAAAGCGTAGTTTACTAGTTTATCAGGCGAATTCATTTATTCTCCGGGTCAAAGTCAGGTGTAAAATGTATATCAGCCATATCTGATAAATCTCTAACTTCGTCCTCTATATCTTTAGACAATGGTTTATGTGTTTTATGTTTAGTTAGTAAAACTTCGTTATAATTTAAACGAGCAGTTTTTTTACCACTACTTGAATTTATAGTTACCATTTTGTCTGCTAATTGTTGTGCTGGGTGTGGTTTATTAAAGTCACGATAAATTAAACCTCTTATTGTATCAATAACTACAGCTAAGTCTGCTGTAAATGTCATTTGATTAGTTCTAATACCCATATTCACAAATTTATCTAACAACGTATAAGCAATATCGTCAACATTTCCTTCAACAAATTCTTTAGTTTGTTCTTCTACTAATTTCTTATGTTGTTTTGGATCAACAGGATGTTCAACGGTCTCTTTGTTTTTAATTCTGTTGGTCGGAAATAATATAATGTTGTCGTTATCATTCACTTATAATCTCTCCCTTAAAATTTACTTTACCTTTATCAGCAAAATGTTCTACTAACTGATTATAACCACCAATTAGTTCACCATCAATTTTAATTTGAGGCATTGTTCTAACATTTTTACCAATGTCTTCAATCAATTTACTAGGGTCAGAACCAAAATCTTTTTCTAAAGACTTCTCTTCATATTCAAGGCCAAGATTTTTAAGTAAACCTTTGGCCTTGGTACAAAAGACACAATTGTTTTTACT
>ENA-UZWR01002859-UZWR01002859.1-metagenome-genome-assembly--contig:-Day-1-25m-contig-2859_pt2 | contig 12873 bp, 13 predicted proteins | sample MGYA00260337_ERZ794897 | MGnify/ENA metagenome assembly ERZ794897 | reverse complement strand
AAGTTACGCCTAACAAATTCTACTAGAGCTTCTTTCTCAATTGTCATCTCCTCTTGTTTACAAATATCGTATACTCTACGAATATACTTCTTTGTTAATTCATTCTCTTCCTCTTTATCAAAGTCAAAATTAATAACTTCAAATCTAGATAAGATAGGATCTGGTAATTTGTTAATATAATTACATGTTGCAATAAACCTTGAATTAGATGCAAATTGCTCCATAGTAGCACGAAGTGCTTTAAAGAATTGATCCGATACACCATCAACCTCATCAAGAATTACTACCTTAAACATACCAGGTTCATCCATAATAGAGACTGTAGAACAGAAATCTGTAATTCTAGTTCTAATCACATCTACAGATGTGTCTGTGGACGCGTTGATGTACAAATAAGGAAGCTTAAACTGATTTACTATGGCTTTTGCACAAGAAGTCTTACCTGTTCCTGGTGAGCCCGTTAACAGCATGTTTTGGACTAGTCCGTCTTTAAACTTATTCATTACCGCATCAGGTAAAATAAGTTGTTCTAATGTAGAAGGTCTATACTTCTCTGTAAATAGTTGATTGATTGATTGCATACAGTATTATGTTTAATTGTTATAGTGCTAAACGCCTAAAATGTTTCATGGATAGATATAGTATATGAGTATACGCATTGAAAAGACAGGTGGTCCTTGGCCCGCGAACCGATATGGTATCATCTTAAAGCATTTACCACGATTTTTAAGAAAGTTTCTAATAACACATAGGAATCTTGCAAAATGGTCAGATGATGATAGGTTTATGGAATGCGTCCTAAAAATACAACGTCCTAATTCTAGAAATACTACTAAGATCTATTGGGATATGAGAACTGATACTGCCCTATCTGAAAAGGGGTTAGAACGTTCATATAATACTATTGATTGGTATTGTGCTATTTCACTTAAACCCATTAAGGCTAAGTTTATGAATTTTGATCTTAAGAATTTTATACACTCAGAATATTATGATGTCTTAGATGCTCCAATGGTAGATAGTCGTATACTTAAATCATCAGTTGACTTTCGTAATAAATGTAAAAAACTCCTGCTCGCAGAACGAGAGGAGTTTCTTAAGTTGGCTAAAAAGAACGCTAAACGCTCTCTTTAATCTTATTATATTAACGCTTTAAATTTATCAGCAATAGACATGTTTTCATTAAGCTTGACCTTAGCGGGTCTTTCTATTGATGAATCCTCTTTAACTTTTTTCTTGCCTTCTTTCTCTTCCTCAGCAGTTTTTTCTTTCTTAATAGGATCTGCTTTCTTAATAGGATCTGCTTTCTTAATAGGATCTGCCTTTTTTACAGGATCTGCCTTTTTTACAGTATCTGCTTTTTTAGGGGCAGCTTCTTCCTTAGATTTCTCTTTCTTAGCTTTCTTAGCTTCAGCAGGATCTACTTTTGAAGCTAGTTTTTTTATTGCTGCATCTTCATCCTTTAATTTTTTAGATATTTCTGCATATTGAGTTTTAAGCTCTGCTTTTTGTTTAGGATTATCTGACATACCTGTTTCCTTCTTAATTCTTTCAAGTTTTCCTTCAATATCTACTTTAGTAATAGCCTTTTTTACTAGTACTCCTCTATCAGAAAATTTATCTTTAACTGCCTTTTCTAATTCTGTAGCTTTTGTAGCAGCACTTTTAGCCTTTACTTCAAGTTTTTTCTTTTTAGGATCGCCATTTGGTAATTCATCTTTAGCAAGTTCTATTGCTACTACATTATTTTTTACCTTATTAACTTTGGCCATGGCCTTTTTAGCTTTGGGAGCATACCATATTAAATCCATAACTGCTTTACCAGCACCTTCACCTGCTTCATTAATTACATTTAATGATTGAAGTGCAATTTCAACTGATTCTTCTAGCGGTTCATTTTTTGTAATGTCTTCTGCTAAATTTTTAAGATTTTCTTGGATTCTAGTTGAAAGGGTTTCTAAACTAGTTAGTATTGAATCTACATCTTTGATTATTTCAGCTCTTAACTCTTCACCTGCTGGTTTTGTAACTGTTTTATCAACCGGAACGGATGTAGAATCTGTTTGTACGACATGTGCTACATTTTGTTGTGGATTAGAAATTTCGCCAGCTGCAAAATCTTCAAATAATTTTACTTTCTTGGAATTGAACATATTATTATTGTTTTATTTCTTATTAGTCTTAGATTATATATCTACCAAAGTATGGATAAAAGAAAAGGCCCTCAAAAAGAGGGCCTTTAATATAAAAATTAGGATTGAACTATAAATTATAGTGCAAATCCAGTGATTGAAAACTTCTCATATTGAGTGTTTGCGTGGAATCCAGCTTCAACTAATGCGTATCTAGATTTTACAGCTACTTTCGGAGCCATAGTTCCTTCAACGATTGCTTGTACTGATTCAGCCATTAAGTAAGGCATGAATACTAATCCAGGACCGTTACCGTCACCTTTTCTACCAACTAATACTTCAACAGAAGCAAAAGCGATTGATGGGTCAGTGTAAACATTAACACCTGCTACAGAACCTAAAGGATAGATTGAACCTGCAACTTGGTTAACTGTGTTAGCCATTGGATAAGCTACGAAACCTGCAACTGATTGTAAAGCCGATGCAACAGCACCACCTACAACAGCAAAGTTACCTGCACCTCTTCTACCTCTTTGTGCGATTAAGTTCGCAGCAGCAAGGATTGAAGTTAAGATTTCTCTGTGTCTGTCAGCTTTAGTTTCACCACCAGCTAAAGCGCCAGCGTGATTCAAGTCACTAATTCCAGAACCAGCTAATAATCTCATCTCTAATAAGATGTGATTGTTAATAGACTGAGTTAATTCGTTAGTTAATACTGCTTCTACTTGAGCAACAGCATCTACACCGAATTGTTTAAGGTCTTGTACTTGCTCTCTTGTTACGGCAGCAGCAACTTGGAAAGTTTCAGCAGCAACGCTTTTAGAGAATAAGCTTAAGCCCATTACTTTGTCTTTAGTTTGCTCACCAACACCTCTTGACATTGGAGAACCTGTAGCACCAGTAGCACCTGAGAATCCAGGAATGTGATCTTCTAATGCAGCAACTAATTGTGCATCAGCATATCTAGCAGCGATGTTTGCTGCACCATCAACATCTAAACCATCAACGATTTGGATGATGTTTTTTCCGTCGATTCTTGAAGTACCAACATTAACATCATTACCAGCTGCAGCTGCATCTGTCTTGATGTAAGTTGGAGTTTCAGTACCTTCTAATTTACCACCTTCGTATACGAAGTCTAGGTAAGATAAAAGACCCATTGGTCCAGCCATAGGTACAACAGGTACTAGGTCTAAACCGATTGTTTGTGCAGCAACTTGCATTGCTAACGGTAATAAAGTAGGAGCTTTGTCACCTGATCCATCTGCATTACCTGCAGTTGGGAAAGATGTTGCACCCATACCAAAGATGTTACCAGCAGTCCCTAAAGACATAAGGTTTGCATCTTCATAAAGCTTGTGATTGTGGCAGTATTCTGACATCCAAGCTAGCTTTGAGCTTTCGTTAATACCAGTAGCTTCCGAGATAATCGGTGACCACGTGTTTCTAACTTCAGCTTCGTTAATTAAATTTGCCATTTTGTTAAATTTATTTTTTTAATGGTTATTGATGTTTCTTTCGAAACTCGACTTGCTTGGACTTTCTGCTTCTTAGTCCTTTTATCGTCGATTAATTTATATATCTTTACTTTCTAAATCTTTTCTTTAACGCTGCAGCCATATCTGTTACATCGTATAGTGGCTCGTCTTTCTTATCAGCAGTTGCTGATTCGTTAACAGCCGCTAACTTTTCTAGATCAATTTTTACCTCTCTTAGATCTCTAGTTTCCCAGAAGTTTCTAACTTGATACTCAGTCTTTAAAGTATGGTAGTTTGCTTGCGCTTTGATTTGTTCTTGTTTTGCTTCAGTTAAAGATTCGAATTTCTCTTTATATTCTGCAGGTATTGCAGTCATAAATAATGGTTCGTTATTTCTAGCTTCAACAACTAATGTTGCATTTTCAATAATCGAACTAATTTGAGATTCATTCATGAATGCTCTTTTTGCTATTCTATTTCTAACTTCAGTTTTAGCATCTTCATTTAATGTATTGTAAGCTTCTTGTACAGAACCTGAAACTACATTTAAGAATGCAGGATTTTCATTTTCTTTTACTTGTGCAGCTTCAACTAATGCATCTAATTTAGATGAGATTTCTTTTTTGTAAGTATCTAAAGCAGATTCTTCAACTTCTTCTTCAGTTTCTTCAGCAGCTTCAACATCTTCAGGAGCTTCATCAGTTCCTTCTTCAGTTTCACCTTCTGGTCCAACTTCAGTAACGTCTTCTAAATCAGCTTCAACTTCTTCACCAGGAGCAGCAGCTTCTTCTTCAGTAACTTCTTCAGTTTCTTCAACTTCTTCAGTCTCTTCAACTTCTTCAGTTTCAGCAACTTCTTCAGTCTCTTCTGTTACCTCTTCAGTTTCAGCAACTTCTTCAGTCTCTTCAACGAATTCTTCAGCATTTTCTTTATCTTCTTTATCAACATCTTCTACTGGATATTCTTCGTCTCCAACTTTAAAAGTCTTTTCGCCTTTTGCAATTGCTTCTGCTCTTGCAGCACCGAATTCATTTCCTTCTTCAACCTCTTCAGTTTCTTCAACCTCTTCAGTTTCTTCAANNCTTCAACTACTTCTTCTGCACCTTCACCAGCTTCATCATCTTCAGCAACCTCTTCAGTCTCTTCAACTTCTTCAGATTCGTCAGCTTCCTCATCTTTTAATTTGTCAGCTAATTCAATTGCAGCTAATGCAGCAGCAGGATTTTCGTTAACTTCTTCAGTCTCTTCAACTTCTTCAGTCTCTTCAACTTCTTCAGTTTCTTCAACTTCTTCAGTTTCAACTACTTCTTTAGCAGCATCTTCACCTTCAGCTTCTGGAGCTTCATCAGTTCCTTCTTCAGTTTCACCCTCAGGTCCAACTTCAGTAACGTCTTCTAAATCAGCTTCAATTTCTTCTCCAGGAGTTTCAGCACTATCGTCTTCAACTACTTCTTCAGTCTCTTCAACTTCTTCAGTTTCTTCAACTTCTTCAGTTTCATCAACTATTGGAGCGCTTTCGTTAACTGATTCAGCAATATATTCAGCATATTCAGATACAGATTGAATTGATTCTTTTAAGTAATCAATGTACTCCATAAGTTTTTTATGAGTATCAGCACCATCATTATGATTTTCAGCTAAGTAATCAGCGAAATCTTTTACTTTAGTAATAGATTCAGCTAAATGCTCAGAGTATTGAATACCTTGGTCTAATTTATTAGCAACAGATTCAGTATAAGATATACCTTGATCTGCTTTTTCAGCTACATGTTCTGTATACTGTATTGATTCGTCTAATTTGCCAGCTAAATATTCAACATATTCTGATAGACTATTTACGCTACCGACGATGTGGTCGTTATGCGACTTTACATCTTCTAACGTGTTGTCTTCGTTTTTTGCGCCGATAGACTCTTTAATGCTTTTCATTTCGTTAGCTAAGTATTCTGAATACTTATTGAAATCTTCAGCTTTTACAAATTCTGCCATGTTTTTATTTTTATTATTTGTTTCTAAATTATTTTCAATGTCTTGTGTTACTTCTTGAGTATCTTCATTCATTTCATATATCCACAAACCAGAGTTGTCATCAAATCCGTAAGATTCGTTAACTCTTTTTAATTCAGCATTGGCAAATCCAGGATCTGCTACTAAATCGTATGTAAATAGTTGTTTGATTTTTACCTTTCCGTTTGATTCAACGGCTCCGGCTGCTCTAGAAGAGATCTGTAAGGGTACACCAGCATCTACTAATGCTTTAGCTTGACGTCCGGCGTCAGTATCTAGAAGTCTAATTCGACCTCTTACCTCTTTTGATTCTTTATCGTATGTTAGTTCTTCAATAACATGAGATACATTCTTTAAAGAAACGTCGAATTGTTGAGGGTGGTCTAACTCTCCCAATAATTTAGAAGACTTAATCTTGTCTTGTAATTGTTGGATTTGAGGGACATATTCACTCTCAGTGTAAATTCTATTGTTTTTATTCTTTTGGTCTATCTGACCAAAGATACCTTCTAGAATGTAATCTTTGTTTTCACCTTCAGCTACTTTTAGCTGAGATGTAGACATTTCTACGATCAGTAAGTCTTTTTTATTTGCCATATCTATGGTTTATCATTTTTATTATATATCTACTTGTATTATACAATTATCTTAATATCTTTTAGATGTCTGCTAACGGGTCTTCTTCCCCGCCGTCTTCAGCTTCTTCTTCCTTCGCAGCTTCCTTTTCTTCTTCAGCTTCTTCAGCTGATTTATCCAGATAATATGCTAATAAAATGTCCATCTCTCCTTCAGCAAATGCATCGTTCCCATACTCATTATAGAAATAATCTTTAAATTCTTTTTCTGTTTTAGAAGAAGTAATAGCTCCTAAAATTTCTGCAGATTTAATAGTAGAACCAGAGTCTAGTGTTACATCCTCTACATATATTTTAGAATCTTCGCCAGCCTTTAATGCTCCTTCTTGGACAAATTCTTCAAATGTTTTTAATATCTTCATGATTTATATATCTCTTTTTCTATCGGATCTAGATTATAGTGCCATTGGGTCATCTGGTTCAGGCTCTTCAGCGCTGTCCTTCTGCTCCTTTGCTTTGAATGCAGCGTTAGCTCTAATCTCATCATCGGTCAATTTTAAATACTTTCTAACTAAGTATTCTTGATCGAAGTAGTACTCTTCTTCCATAGTTTCTTGGTTAGTTGTCATTAAACTATCTCTCATGCTTGAGATAAAGTCTAATCTTAATTGCATAATCTCTTGCTCTTTTAATTCTGCGAATACATTTTCTTCATTGTATCTTAGAGCTACTTGAGTTTTAAATTGTGGATCGTCAGTGAACTCTGGATATTTAAGACACATTTGAATATACAATGGCTTAACTAATATCTCTTGGAAGACTGATCTTAAACGTTTAATGAATTTACCAAATTTGATTTCATCTCTTACCATACCGTCACCTGCTAATGCAAAGTCACCACCATCATCTTCATATAAGAATCTGTTGTAAGGAATTTTAGAAACCTCTTTAAGTTTATCTTGGAAATATTTAAGTGCTTCTGTATCAGAAAGATCTGGTCCTTCACCACCTAGGGTTTCGATTTCTGGAGTTTCACCGTCTTTAGAAGGTAACCAATACTCTTTACTAAATTGTAACATTGGTTTACCATCTGTTGTTAATGAACCTGATTCAAAATCAAAGTCAACAACTTCTTTATAGTTATTCATTAACTGAGCTAGTGATTGTTTTGCTCTAGTTTTAGATTTACCACCTACAGGTATAATAAACTTCATTCTAAATGAAGCGTTAGTCACAGCCCATACTACTCTTGTATGTTCCATGATTCTCATTAGGTTAAAAGATCTAATAAGTCTTTCAACGTAACTTACTCTTGACGCTGTAGAAAGTGAAGAATATGAAATGTAAATAATTTGAGAATCATAAAGTACTCTTTCTTTTGTAGGTTGGTCTTTATATTGAATCCATATTTTCTTACCATCGTCTTTATTAAAACCTGGCATTAAGCTTACTGGATCGATCTCTTTAAAACCTATAATTTCTTTTTGGTCTGGGGAATAAATTATTTCAAATGATAAGTAACCATCTACTAAGAACTTTCTAAAAAAGTACCATGCTGATTGTTCACCATTAAAACCAAAGTAGTGATAGATTTGTCTAAAGTATTTGTTAAGGTCTTTCTGTACCTGATCTGATACATCAAGTCCCATAATAGAAGGTTGGGCAAAGAAATTCTTTTCGTCATATACAACTGCTTCATCACAAAGTATATCTAGAATATCTTCTACCTCATCGTTCATTGAGAATCTTCTCAACTCATCTCTTTTAGCTGGGTAATCAATATCAAAGAATGGCACATTCTTTTTCATATTAATATCTCCCATTGATAGTGCAGCAAATGCACCATAAATATCGTCGTTGTCTATTCCGAACGGGTTTATTCCACCTGTTTGATTGTAGCCAAATTGATCTTCCATTGGACCAATTGCTTGGGATTGACGTAGAACCATATCATCATAGCGCATACCAAAAGAACTTAACGTCTTCAATGCATTGGAGAGGTTAAATGGTTTTGAATTTGAACTAAGTGGTCCGTTTCGTTTGTCGGTAAATCCTGCCATAATAAGTTATTATTTCTGTTTTATATATCTCATTTATTTAGGTGGTTTCTGAACATAGCTCTAATTGCTCCAATTGACGAGTTATTTAGCTCGATAAAGTCGCATAATACTATTTTTGCCCAATTCTCATACGAGACCACCACTTGTTGGGCTTTACGATTTCTTTTATATTGTCTAATGGCGAAATCAAATCCGTAACGTTGTAAAAATGACTTAGCACCTTGATAACTTAATGATACTCCACTTTGTGCTCTAGCGTTCTCTACTCCGCCACCTCTGGTCTGTCCATTTATATACTGTTCGTATTGGTCATATACAAAATCTAACAGATCTTCTTTTATTTTAACTGGTAACATGTTTAGGTTAATACCCATATCATTACCATTATCTGATGCGTCCAATGCTAAAACCACTGGATTACTATCCCACCATTCTGCTACTACTGGATTATCATATCTAAATACATAAATCTTTCCTGGTTGAAATGGTCTACCATCTCTACTAACCGCCTTTTCTCTAACAGACTTTTTACTAGAATGAAACCAGGCTTCAGCCTCTTTAGCTGCTCTTGATTTTCCGCCTGCAGATTTACTTAACTGTCTTATATCACTTCTTATCTTTCCCATTATTTAAGTGTTTTTTCAGTTAAGACTATGAATCTCCAGCCTCTATCTTCGCACCAAGCATTGGCATAAGCGTACTTATCTCTATTTTTAATATATTGTTCAGCTAAAAATTTATAGGAGTTAAGAGCCTTCTTAGACTTCTTTAGAGGTGGTTTAGGTTTTTTAATCTGTGCTTCTGGTTTTATTTCTACTAACCATTCTACTGGACCTTCATCATTTGTACCAGCAGTTTTCATATAAAAGTCTGGATAATAAGTATGTTCCTTTTTATCCATAGTCCACCTGTACTTAATCTTAACAGGCTCACTTGACCATTTCATTACATTATCTTTTGTGTCACACATAATCATAAACTTTCTTTCCCAAGAAGAACGATAAATGATCGGCGTCGGACCGATATACTTATCTGGATTTTCTGGGTTAAAATAGCCCTGTATAAATCCTGAGTTACTACTTGGTTTTAAGTTTTTTATTGACATTAGATATTAAACATTCCGCCTTCTCCACCGTTTTTACTGTTGATACGGTCCATTGACATCGTGCCTTTATATTTATTAGGATGCAATTTGTTCCATCCTTTAGCATAACCTCTTTTTGCTATTTCTGTAAAATATGCAAACGCATTGGTATATTTAGGATTAAAATTCCTCCAATACTTAAGAAGATCTAATATAGCGAACTGCATACAGTCATGTTTATCGTCTTCGTTTAAATAAACTAGCTTTCTAATTGCTCGTTCGGCTATTAGAATCAGCATTTTTTCAGCGTCTTTTGTTAATTTATCATCTTCTAAAGATAGTACAATCTGATTGTATAGGTCTTTATTATTTAAGTAGTTCTTTTTTCTTGGCACAGTAGTTAATTTCTAATTGATTACTAGTTATATGAAAAAAAGCCCATTTGTTTCGAATGGGCTTTCAATTATTAAAATGAGAGTACTTATTAGATTGTATCGTTAGATGAGATGTTAATCTTATACTTTTCTATTCTATATGGTTTGTCATTTGCAAACACAGTTAAGATGTCATTTTTACCAGCTGTACTAAATTCAAGAGAATCTACTTTGACAGCACCGTCACCTTCTATTCCTAATTCTTCAGTTTTTACTGTAGCGTCAACATAACCATCTTCAATTCCTAATGAACTATCTTCTAATGCTTCTAATACTTCGCTAATTCTTTTAATTTCTGAACCTATTAATTTATCTGCAGCTTTAATGTCTGTAAGGTTTCTATCAGCTTCTGCTAATCTACCTTTTTGGTCATATAAGAACGTTAGCATTTCTTTAAATTCTTGGATTTGTTCTAATTTTAAAGCTTTTTGTTTAGCATTGCTTTCTAGTATATCTTCGAATTGTGTAGTAATATCAGCTCCTGTTTCTTCTGCTACATATTCAATTGCAGCATCTGCTAACATTTTTTCGAATTTAGAAATTTTAGTACTTTCGTTAGTTCTAAATACGAATGTATTTTTTTCAGCTCTCATTGAAACTACTGTGATATCTCCTGCAATTGCTTCTGTTAAAAAGTCTAATACTTTAAATGATTCAAAGTTTTCTGCAGCAGTTTGAAAAGTTTCTAATAAAGATTTGTGTCCGTACTTAATATATCCAGCTGTAAAAAGCATTTCAGATAGTTTGTCTTCTGAGCCCATTGCAATTTCAACATTACCTGTAAAGAATTTATTTGATTCTTTTACATAAATAATTTCTATTGCAAGTTGAGAAGTTTTAGTTTCTGCTAATTTAGAATAAGTTTCATCTAATTCTTTGTTTATAGATACTAATGCTGATTTGTGATTTGCTAGTCTATGTTCTTTTGCTGAGTTTTCTAAAAAGGCTAGTTTTTCAGTTAAGCTCATTAGCTTATTGAAATTCTCTATTGAACCTTCTTCAACTTTTGATACTAAGTTTTTGCTGTTATAGTCATAGAAAAAAGAAATACCTTTTTCGTTAATATTGAATTTGTTGTTAGCTGAAACTAAAGTATTAAATAAATTATTTGTTTCTTTAACTATTTCAATATGACTGCCTGTTACTTTAAAGTTTGTACCTGCTGTATGGAATAAGTGACCTTGTCCTTGTTCTAATACTGGAGATATTACTTCTTTGTTTAATGAATTTGTCATTTCAGATTATTTTTGTTTTCTTAATGTATATATCGTTTAAATTATTCTTCTATATTATCACCCCATGGGAAGCGCTTTGCCTTGATAGTGACGTCATCACCCAGATAAGAAGCGTCTTGTTCTGTATTTACAGGATTGTTTAATTTGGAATTACCAAAAGTAAAAATTCTATTAGATTGTTTTCTACGTTTTCTAACTCTTTTAATTTGAGTTTCTGTATTCTGTTCAATACCTAATAGTGCCATAACATCTGGATCTGAACATGAAACACCTACTTCAACTTTTACCCATTCAATACCATTAGATTCCCATTTTGCAGGAGCGATGTTATCGTAATATACATTAGGTTGCATGTTTGGTGATATAAATCCATTTGGATTTTCATAATCACCACATATTCCATTTGCATACATTGTTCTAGTGAATTTTCTATAAGTATCTTCTTCAAAATCAAAAGAAGGTATAAATGAGTTAATTTCTAAACTAAATGTAACTTTATGGTTTGCTTTATCATCGAATGAATATTCAATGGGTCTTTCTTGTTGGTAATCATCTGGCATCATATATTCAGATGAGATTCTATAAGTACCCTCTTCTAAATGACCTGCATCAACATGGTAAAAGTTAGCCTTATACATTTTCTTTACTAAAGCCTCTGTTACTTTAAATAGATCTAATTGACTAGATACTAAGATTTCAACATCCACACCAACTACTACTGGAATCATTTCAAATTCTGCAACATAACCTTCCATTAGGCCCTCTTCATTCATCATAGAATATTGACCCATATTTCTTTTATTAACTAGTTTAGATGGATCTACCGCAAAAGATGTAAGGTTTACAATACCTCTTGGTACTTTATCATAATTGCCATCTGCAAATTGCCCGTCTGGATCACAGCCCAGTCCGTTTACATTTGAAAATAAGAAATTATCTTTCATGAAGTTTTCATCACCAGCAACTGCATAAAAGAATGGTACATCCACTTCTACGCGTTCATCGTTACTAATTTGTCTGTAAAAACTTAATTTACTATTTAGATCTGCTAAAAGACCGACAACTATGTGTCGAATAACTGAATCGTCTTTGTTAAATTTTAAATTATATGTAGCCATGTTTTATATATCATCTTTTTATACTAACAAAAATGGCCAATGTTTCCATTGGCCATTTTTAACTTATTAATAAGTATGTATATTATAGAACAATTATGTAGTTTGACCAGTAGTCTAAGTTCTCATTTGCAAAAGTTTGTGCAGCAACTGCATCATTTGGATCGAATGATACATTCAATCCGTTTTTTGTAGCTATATCTGCAATAGCTTCGCCAAATTCTGCATCAGTATTAACTCTTTTAAAAGAAACGTATGCGTCAGGGGCACCATTATTACCAGGTCCTGGTGTTCCATCTGGGTTAAGTTCGGTTTGGTCACCAAATGTAGTTTGTAATACAGGCAAATCATCTCCACCTTTTGTTATGTATGCGATTTGCGACTCTACGGTTTCGTCAGGTCCGTAGCACCATTGTACGTTTGCTAGGGTTTGATCTGGGTACTCAGCAGCTTCAGTCGCGTAATGCAATCTTCCTACTGTTGTAAATCCAGCTGGATTAGCAGCAGCGCCTAAATGTGAGCATCCAAATGCTCTGTGTTGTTCATCAGCCATAATTATTAGTTATTCTTTTTTAGTTTTAATATATATCCCAGTTAATCTATGTTTTCGATCGTAAACTTAGAAAAACCGTTCTCTCTATATATTTGTATCTTCTTATCAAAAATTTCATGTGGCAATACAGAGTGATTAATTACAAATGTATTTATCTCATGTTCTTTAATTACTTGATTTAAAATCTTCAATATGTTGTA